>JAABUQ010011425.1_pt1 | contig 11342 bp, 7 predicted proteins | sample 5560001 | NCBI WGS metagenome assembly JAABUQ01 (sample SAMN10711888, study PRJNA513371) | rock metagenome | isolation source: Antarctica rocks | place: Antarctica: Victoria Land, Finger Mt nord | collected 2015-12-18
CTTCGGCAGCGCGAACAGGAACACGTTGGCCTCGTCGGCGCTGAGCCTGCGCTGCAACTCGCCCAGCAGAGCGGTCTGCGCTGGCGGGTCGATGGCGCCGGTGTACTTCTGGTACAGCGCCTTGTACTCCGGGCTGTTATAGTTGAAGTAGTATTTGCCGCGCGCGTAGATATCGAGGTCGCGCGGCTCGGTGTGCGAGATGATGGTGGCGTCGTAGTCGGCGCGCAGGAACACCTGGTCGATCCACTGCGCCCACTCGATCGGCGCCAGCTTCACGTTCAAGCCGACCTGCTGCAGCATCGCCGCGATCACCTCGCCGCCCTTGCGCGCATAGGACGGCGGCGGGAGCATGATGGTGAGCGTGGTGCCGGGCTTCACCCCGGCCTCGGCCAGCAGCGCGCGGGCCTTGGCCGGATCGTACGGGTAGGCGCCGGTGAGGTCCACGTAGCCGGGATCGGTGGGCACGTAATGCGAGCCGATCGGCGCGCCGTAGCCGTTCTCGGTCGCCTCGATCAGCGCGTTGCGGTCGATGGCGTAGGCCAGCGCCCGGCGCACCCGCACGTCGTCGAACGGCTTGCGCGTCTCGTTGAGTGCCAGGATGGTCTTGCCCTCGGTGGTGCCGACATGCACCGCGAACCGTGCATCGGCGCGGAACTGGTCCAATGCCTCGGGCGCCGGGAAATTGCTGAAATCATCGATGTCGCCGGCCAGCATCGCCGCGCTTGCCGCCGCCGGATCGGCCACGAACCTGAAAGTCACGGCGGAGAGTTTCGGAGCAGGCCCCCAGTAGTCCGGGTTGCGCTCCAGCTCGACCCGGTCGCCCTGCACCCAGCGCTTGAAGCGGAACGGCCCGGTGCCGACCGGGTGGGTCTTGTTGCCGGCGGCGGTTGCCGGCGAGACCATCACCGCGTCGCCCCAGCCCATGTCGAACAGGAACAGCGCGCTGGGATGCTTCAGCGTCACGACCGCGGTGTGCGGGTCGGAGCATTCGGTCTTGGCAATCGGCTCGAACAAGCCCTTCTGCGCGTTGGTGCTGTCGGGCGCGAGCGCGCGGCCGTAGGAGAACCTGACCACGCCGCAGTCGAACGCGGCCCCGTCATGGAACCGCACGTTCGGCGCCAGCATGAAAGTATAGACCAGCCCGTCGGGCGAAACGGTCCAGCGCGACGCCAGCGCCGGTTGCACCTGACCCTGCGCGTCGATCCGGGTCAGCCCCTGGAAGATGTTGGCGTAAGTGACTTCGCGGATTGCCGCCGCGGCGCCTGCGGTGGGATCGAGGTTCGGCGGCTCCAACTGCATTCCTACGACCAGCGTATCCTTCGCGTGGGCCGCCCCGGCGGCCATTCCCACGGCCAGCACGGCAACCACGGCAAGCATCCTGGCCATGCGTATAGGTCCTCGCCAATTACTTACGTCCAGCCAATTCCGGGCGAGCACACCAGCAGGCCGCCGCGCGGTCAAGCCGGATCAGTGCACGAGCGAAGGCTCCGGCCGGTCCGGGTACTGCTGCTCCCAGCCGCCGCCCAGCGCCTTGTAGAGCTGCACCAGATCCGTGCCCAACGCCGTGTTGCTGTTGGTCAGTTGCTGCTGGGCCGCAAGCAGCGAGCGTTCGGAGTCGAGCACGTTGAGAAAGGTGTCGATGCCTTGCGAGTAGCGGTCGCGTGAGAGAGTAAGCGCAATCTGGTTCTGCTTGACCGCGGCCTGCAGCGCGCGGCGCTTGTTCTGCTCCGACATGTAGTTGGTCATCGCATTGTTCACGTCGTGCAGCGCGCCGAGCACGGTGCGCTGGTAGCTGAGCGCCGACTCCTGCTGCGCGCCCTGGCGCAGTTCCAGCGTGCGGCTCAGGCTGCCGCCCTGGAAGATCGGCAGCGTAACGCTGGGACCGAGCGAATAGGTGTTGGAGCCGGTGTTGAACGCCCGGTTGAAGCTGAGCGCCTGCAACGCGACGCTGCCCGACAGCGTGACCTTCGGGTAGAAGTCGCCAATTGCCACGCCGATGTTGGCGATCGCGGCGTGCAGCTGCGCTTCCGCCTGACGGATGTCGGGGCGACGCCGCGCCAGCTCGCCAGGCAGGCCGATCGGCACGCGCGGCGGCGCCATCGGGATCGGTTTCGGCTGCCGCAGCTCGGCGGTCAGCGCGTCGGGCGGCTCGCCCAGCAGCAGCGCGATGGCATTGGTGAGGGTAATTTCCTGGGCCTGCAGGTCGGGCAACTGGCTTTCCGTGTTCGCCACCTGCGCCGCCGCGTTGGCCACGTCGAGGTCGGTGCCGAGACCGCCCTGGGCGCGCTCCCGCGTAAGCCGCTCGCTCTGCCGGGCGGTGTTCAGGTTGTTGTTCGTGATCCTGATGTTCTCCTGCACGCCGCGCAGCTGGATGTAGTCACGCGCGAGCTCGGCGAGCGAGGTCAGCAGGGTGTCGCGCTGGGCTTCCGCGCTGGCCTGCAGCGTGGCGCGGGCGCTTTCGACCTCGCGTTTCACGCGGCCCCAGAAATCGACCTCCCACGATGCGTCGAAGCCGACCTGGTACAAGTCGAACGGCGCATTGGCCTTTCCACCACTGCTGTTGGGCAGCCCGCCGGAGGTGCCGCCCAAGCCGTTCGAGGCGGTGCCGGGCGAGCTGCCGCCGCTGCCGCCGCCGCCGAACAGGGCGACGACGCCGTTCTTGCTCTGCTTCTCGCGCGTATACGAGGAGTTGGCGTTGAACGTCGGGAACAGGCCGGCGCTGGTGACGCCGAGCGACGAGCGGCTTTCGGCCAGCCGGACCACTGCGGTACGCACGTCGAAGTTGCCGCCGGCGACGCGCTGCTCCAGCGAAGTCAGCTCCGGGTCATGGAACACCGACCACCAGTTGGCATCGATCGGCCCCGGCGTCAGCGCGCTGACGAGCGCGTCCTTGGGAACCTTCGGCTGACGGGTGCCGAACCAGGAGGCGGGCGACCAGAACGACGCCGGGCGCTCGAAGTCGGGTCCGACCGTGCAGCCGGCCACAGCCAGCAGCAGCACGCCGGCTGCGGCACGGCACGCGATTTCAGACTTGCCCAACGCTCGGCCTCCTTGTCATTGCTGGCGCTAGGGCCGGGCTGGCGCCGAGGCCGGTCATCTGTTCACAAGTGACATGATCTGCCATGGACGGCGAGCCACGACAACAAAGGGACATGACATGACGGTCATCAGCGATGTGCTGGCAAGGCTGGATGCGACCACCGAGGCGGCGCAGAGGCGCTGGCTCGACTGGCTGCGCATCCCCAGCGTCAGCGCCCAACCGGCCCACGCCGGCGACTGCCGCCGCGCCGCGAAGTTCGCCTGCGACGAGCTGAACAGCATCGGCTTCATCGCCAACCTGCGCGAGACGCAGGGTCATCCGGTGGTGGTGGCGCATCATCCCGGACCGGGAGGCGACGCGCCGCACGTCCTGTATTACGGGCACTACGACGTGCAACCGGCTGATCCCATGGAACTCTGGACCAGCCCGCCGTTCGATCCGGTGGTCGTCGAGGGGCCGCATGGCCCGCGCGTGGTGGCGCGTGGCGCGGTGGACGACAAGGGCCAGGTGGCGATGTGGCTCGCCGCCTTCCGCGCCTGGCACGAGCAGACCGGCGCCATGCCGGTGCGCACCACCGTGGTGATCGAGGGCGAGGAGGAGATCGGCAGCGCGCACCTCGAAGCCTTCCTCGCCGCCAACGCCGACGAGCTGCGCGCCGACGTGGCGGTCGTCAGCGACACCGACATGTGGGACATCGACACGCCGGCCATCTGCACGAGTCTGCGCGGGCTAGTCTACATGCAGGTCGACCTGCAGGCGGCGGAGCGCGACCTGCATTCGGGCATGTTCGGCGGCTCGGCACTCAACCCGATCAACGCGCTGACCCACGCGCTGGGCCAGTTGCACGACGCGCAGGGGCGGGTGCAGCTCGAAGGCTTCTACGACGGCGTGCGGGAGGTGGGCACCGAGCAGGCGGCGCAATGGGCCTCGCTGGGGTTCGACGAGGCGGCGTTCCTGGGCGGCATCGGCTTGTCGGTGCCGGCGGGCGAGGCCGGGCGCAGCGGCCTGGAGCGGCTTTGGGCGCGACCCACCGCCGACATCAACGGCATCTGGGGCGGCTACCAGGGCGACGGCAGCAAGACGGTGATCGCCGCCAAGGCCGGCGCCAAGGTCAGCTTCCGGCTGGTTCCGGGCCAGGACCCCGCCGCCGTCGCCGACGCCTTCCGCCGCTTCATGCAGGCTCGGGTGCCAACCGATGCCAAGCTCGCCTTCCAGCTGTTCGGCGCAGCGCCCGGAATGGCGGTGGCAGTCGACTCGCCCACCATCTCGGCCGCCCGTCAGGCGCTGGCCGACGAGTATGGCCGCCCGGCGGTGCTGGTGGGCGGCGGCGGGTCGATCCCGGTGGTCGAGACGTTCCGCCGCCTGCTCGGGATGGACACGGTGCTGATGGGTTTCGGGTTGAACGACGACCAGATCCACAGTCCCAACGAGAAGTTCGAGGTGCGCTGCTTCCGCCATGGAATGCGCAGCCACGTCCGCCTGCTGGGCCTCATCGGGCGGTAGGCGTGGACAACCCGATCCTGCTGGCGCTCGACCAGGGTACCACCTCGACGCGGGCCATTGCGTTCTCGACGCCCGGCCTGCAGCCGCTCGCCCAGTCGCAGATCGCCCTGGAACAGCATTATCCGGCGTCGGGCCAGGTAGAGCACGACCCGGACGATCTGCTGCGCGACAGCCTGGCCACGCTGCGCGAGGCGCTGGCGAAAAGCGGGCGCGCGGCCGCCGACGTCGCCGGCATCGGCATCACCAACCAGCGCGAAACGGTGGTGGTGTGGGACCGCGCCACCGGGCGGGCGATCCATCGCGCGATCGTCTGGCAGGACCGGCGCACCGCCGCGCATTGCGTGCAACTGCGCGAGGCCGGGCATGAGCCGCTGGTCACCGCGCGCACCGGCCTTTTGCTCGACCCGTATTTCTGCGCCCCCAAGCTCGCCTGGCTGCTCGACCACGTGGACGGCGCGCGAACGGCGGCGCAGGCCGGGCGGCTGGCGTTCGGCACCGTCGATAGCTGGCTGCTGTGGCACCTGACCGGCGGGCGCGTCCATGCCACCGACGCCACCAACGCCAGCCGCACCATGCTGTTCGACATCGCCGCCGGCGCCTGGGACGCCGAACTGCTGGAGCTGTTCCGCATCCCCGCGTCCCTGCTGCCGGAGGTGCGCGACTGCTCCGGGTTGTTCGGCCACACCACGGCACTCGGCCCGGCGCTGCCGATCCTGGGCATCGCCGGCGACCAGCAGGCGGCGATGCTGGGGCAGGCCTGCGTGTCGCCCGGCATGGTGAAGTCCACGTACGGGACCGGCGGCTTCCTGCTGCTGCACACCGGCGACGCCCCGGTCGCCTCGAAGAACCGGCTGTTGACCACCATCGCCTGCCAGTTGGACGGCAAGCGGACGTACGCGCTGGAGGGTGCCATCTTCGTGGCGGGAGCGGCGGTGCAGTGGCTGCGCGACGCGATGGGCTTGATCCGGCACTCGGTCGATGCCGGGCGGCTGGCGGCGGAGGCCGATCCGGCGCAGGACGTGCTGCTGGTGCCGGCGTTCACCGGCCTGGGCGCACCGCACTGGGACCCCGACGCGCGCGGTGCGCTGTTCGGGCTGACCCGCAGCACCGGACCGCGTGAACTGGCCCGCGCCGCGCTGGAGGCGGTGGCGTTCCAGTCGCGCGACCTGGTGGATGCGATGCACGCCGACTGGCCGGCACGCAGCAGCGACGCCGATCAGCCGGCGCGCAGCGATATCGTGCTGCGGGTGGATGGCGGCATGGCGGCGAGCGACTGGGCGATGCAGCGCGTGGCCGACATGCTGGGCGCGCCGGCGGACCGTCCGGACGTGACCGAAACCACCGCGCGCGGCGCCGCCTTTCTTGCCGGCCTCGCCGCCGGAGTCTGTCCGCCGCCCGCCGAATACGCCCAGGGCTGGAAGCTGGAACGGCGATTTGAACCCGAGATGGATGCGCCGACGCGCGATGCCCGCTATGCCGCCTGGCAAGACGCCGTGCGCCGCACTCGCACGAACTGAACTGAACGAGGATAATCACGCATGGCTGACATGGATCTTACCATCGCGCCGGTGCTGAAGGATTTCATCGACACCGAGGCGCTGCCCGGGACCGGGATCTCCGCCGACGCCTTCTGGCGCGGTTTCGCCGGCTTGCTGGAGCGGTTCACCGCCCGCAACGCGGCGCTGCTGACGCGCCGCGACGAGTTGCAGCACCAGATCGACGCCTGGCACGAGGCGCATCGCGGCACCCCCGACCCCGCCGCCTACCAGGCGTTCCTGAGCGACATCGGCTACCTGCTGCCGGACACCGCGGCGGCGGGTGTCACCGTCACCACCGAAGGCGCCGACGACGAGATCGCCCGCATCGCCGGGCCGCAGCTGGTGGTCCCCGCCAGCAACGCGCGCTACGCGCTCAACGCCGGCAACGCGCGCTGGGGCAGCCTGTACGACGCCCTTTATGGCACCGACGCCATTGCCGACGCGGACGGTGCCGGGCGCGGACGCGGCTTCAACCCGGCGCGCGGGGCCAAGGTGGTGGCGCGCGGCAAGCAGTTGCTCGACGAGGTGGCGCCGTTGCGCGAAGGCAGCCACGCCGACGCCACCGGCTACAGCGTCGCCGACCACACCCTTGCCGTCGGCCTCGCGAACGGGACCACGCAACTCGCCGATCCCGGCCGTTTCGTCGGCTACACCGGCGCTGCCGATACCCCCACCGCCATCGTGCTGCGCCACAACGGCCTGCATCTCGAACTGGTCATCGACCGCGCCAACCCGATCGGCGGCACCGATCCGGCCGGCCTGGCCGACATCGTGCTGGAGGCGGCGGTCAGCACCATCGTTGACCTGGAGGACAGCGTCGCCGCGGTGGACGCCGCCGACAAGGTGGACATCTACCGCAACTGGCTCGGCCTGATGCGGGGTACGCTCTCGGTCAACTTCGAGAAGGGCGGCCGCACGCAGGAGCGCCGGCTTAATCCGGACCGCAGCTACACCGCGCCCGATGGCGGCAGCCTGACGCTGCCCGGCCGCAGCCTGATGCTGGTGCGCAACGTCGGCCACCACATGACCACCGACGCGGTGCGCGATGCCCGCGGCGCCGAGACGCCGGAGACCATCCTCGATGCCGCGGTGACGTCGCTGATCGCGATGCACGACCTGCAGGGCCGCTCGCCGGTGCGCAACAGCCGCGCCGGGTCGGTCTACATCGTGAAGCCGAAGATGCACGGACCGGACGAGGTGGCGTTCGCGCGCGACCTGTTCGCGGCGGTCGAGGACATGCTGGGCCTGGCCCGCAACACGCTGAAGATGGGCATCATGGACGAGGAGCGGCGGACCACGCTCAACCTGCGCGCCTGCATCGCCGAAGCGCGCGAGCGGGTGGTGTTCATCAACACCGGCTTTCTCGACCGCACCGGCGACGAGATCCACACCTCGATGCAGGCCGGCCCGATGGTGCGCAAGGAGGCGATGCGCAGCACCCCCTGGCTCGCCGCCTACGAGGACAACAACGTCGATGTCGGCTTGTCGATGGGGCTGCGCGGGCGGGCGCAGATCGGCAAGGGCATGTGGGCGGCGCCGGACCGCATGGCCGAGATGCTGACGACCAAGGTGGCGCACCCGCGTGCCGGCGCCACCACCGCCTGGGTCCCCTCGCCCACCGCCGCCACGCTGCACGCGCTGCACTACCATCAGGTCGACGTGGCGGCACGGCAAGCCGAGCTGGCGGAGCGGCAGGCGGCGCGGCGCGAAGCGATCCTGGCCATCCCGCTGGCGCCCGGCACCAACTGGTCGGAGGACGAGGTGCGGCAGGAGCTGGAAAACAACACGCAAGGCATCCTCGGCTACGTGGTGCGCTGGATCGACCAGGGCGTCGGCTGCTCGAAGGTGCCGGACGTGCATGACGTGGGCCTGATGGAGGACCGCGCCACGCTGCGCATCTCCAGCCAGCACATCGCCAACTGGCTGCTGCACGGCGTGGCGACGCGCGAGCAGGTGATGGCGACGCTGCGCCGGATGGCGGAGGTGGTGGATCGGCAGAACGCCGGCGACCCGCTGTACCGGCCGATGGCGCCGGGCTTCGACGGCGCGGCGTTCAAGGCCGCCTGCGACCTAGTGTTCGAGGGCGCCGTGCAGCCGAACGGCTATACCGAGTTCATCCTCACGGCGCGCCGGCGGCAGGCGAAAGCCGGCGTCACGTGACCAACCTCATCCTGGCGGCGGTCGCCGCGGCGCTGTGGGGCGGGTCTATGTTCTGGTACTTCCGCGGCACCGACAGGCTCATGCATGACTTCGCAGGCATCGCGGCGCGGCTGCGGCTGCGGCGCAAGGACGCTGGGAAGTAGCCGCCGGCAGGCTGCAGAGTCTGCCGATGACGACCTGTCCGGACCGGCACTTTCTGCCGCTCGGCGGGCGGCGGCGGCGGAATACCGGGGGTCTGGGTTGGCACAGCGGTTGCGAAGTGTGCGTCACCCTCTTTCCGAAAGCACCCGCGATGTCGATCAGCAGCATTGCTTCCCTGGCGTCCCAGGCCACCCAGGCGGCCAGCAAGGCCATGCACCACCACCACGCCAAGCCGTCCGACGCGGCGGCCACCGGCGGCGGCGGCATCCTCGACGCCGGGCGGCACCAGCGCCGCGGCCGCCGGCAAAGCCCAGGGCGTGAGCGGCAGCCTGTCGCAGGTCGGCGGCAGCTTGCTGAGCACGCTGAGCGGCCTGCTGGGCGGCAGCGGTATGTCGGGCACCTCGGCGCAGGCGGCCAGTGCATACGCCGCAAGCAGCGGGCTTGGCCGCTAAGGCACCGCCGCGACCAAGGCCTCGCTTTCCCGCCAGAGCCGCGCCGCCACCGCCGCGTCGCGAGCGGCCCGCGTCGGTGTCACAGGACGGCTGCGCGCGAAGTACTGGCCGCTGACGGTCGCCAGCTCCGGTGCGGTCGCGACGTGCAGAGTGGTGGCCGCGCCCTGCTCCGCGGTCAGCAAGAACGGCCTCGCCAGCCGCCAGGCCAGTCCCCACGCGCCACCCACGGCGCCGAAGCCGGTTGCCACCACGCCTGGATGCACGCTGTTGGCAACCACGCCGGTGCCGGCCAGCCGCCGCGACAGCTCCAGCGTGAACAGGATGTTGGCGAGCTTGGAGGTCGAGTACGCGCCCATCGCGCCATAGCGCCGGGTTGCCATCAAATCGTCGAAGTCGATGCGGCCGCGCTGGTGCGCGGTGGAAGCCACCGTCACGATGCGCGACGGCGCCCCCGCCCGCAGCGACGGCAGCAGCAGGTTGGTCAGCAGGAACGGCGCCAGATGGTTGATCGCGAACGTCGATTCGTAGCCGTCCACCGTGAGCTGCCGTCTGGGCACCATGAGGCCGGCGTTGCTGACCAGCAGGTGCAGCACCGGATGCCGCTCGCGCACCCTCGCCGCAAGCTGGCGGACGGCTGCGAGCGAAGCGAAGTCGGCGAGCTCGATTGCCGGCGGCGGGCGCGACGTGCGCTCGGCGACGAAACGGGCCGCCGCCTCTGCCCGCTCGCGTGAGCGGCCGACGATGGTCAGTTCCGCGCCCATCTGCGCCAGCCCGACCGCTGTCCACAGGCCGATGCCGCCGGTGGCGCCGGTGACCAGCGCGGTTCGGCCGGCAAGACTGCCGGCAGGATTGGAGGATTTCATGGTGGGCCATTCCCTGCAGCGCCGAACCTCGGCGTCTTTTACGATACTCGCAGGAACGTTGGCGAAGCCGAGTGCATTGCAAATCGCGCAGTTCACGAAGCGGTGGCCACGGCGATCCCCTGGCCTGACCGAGCCGGTCGTTGCGTCATCGTTGCCAGCGTTTCTGCGTCTTGCAAAACCTTCCGTGGCCAGGGCAAGCTATCGGTTGTGAAGACGTACCCGAAACGGGACGCGCGACAGGGGAAACGCCATGACCGACGCCGGCAACCGCCGCGACTTCTTCCGGACCGCCACCGCCGGCCTGGGCGCCGCGGCCCTGCTCGGCATGGGCATCACGCCGGCCATGGCGCAGCAGATGGCCAAGGACACCGGGCGCTCCACCAAGCCGCTGAAGGCGGCCTTCTCCAACGCCGGCCTGCAGGCGACCTGGTGCGCGCAGGGCAAACAGGCGGCGGAAAGCTGGGGCCGCCTGTTCAACGTCGACGTCACCTGGTTCGACGGCGAGCTGAACGCCACCAAGCAGCGTGCGGCGATCGACGACATGGCCAGCCAGCAGTGGAACTTCGTCGCCATGCAGGCGTTCGGCATCGGCACGCTGACCGCGCCGGTGAAGAAGATGATCGCCGCCGGCGTGCCGGTGATCGACATGGACACGCTGATCGCCCCGCTCGACAGCATCGACGTGCACAGCTTCATCGCGCCCAACAACGAGTTCATGGGGTCCGCGGTGACCCAGGCGCTGGTCGATGCCATCGGCGGCAAGGGCATCATGACCATGACCCAGGGCGCGCTCGGCCACACCGGAGCCCAGGGCCGCGCGCGCGGCTTCGACAGCATCATGAAGAAATATCCCGACATCCAGGTGGTCGACCGCCAGCCGGGCGACTGGGACGTGTCCAAGACGGCGCGCATCTGGGAGACGCTGCTGACCAAATATCCCAAGATCGACGCCGCCTACTTCCACAACGACGACATGGCGCTGGCCGCCTACAATGTGATGAAGCAGCACGGCCGCACCGAGATCAAGATCGGCGGCTGCGACGCGATGCCGCCGGCGCTGGCGGCGATCAGCGACGGCCGGATGCTGGCGAGCGTGCGCAACCCGTCCGGGCGCATCCACGGCGGCGCCATCGTGGCCGGCGTGGCCGCGGTGGTGAACGGCGAGAAGACCGGCGGCGGCATTCCCAAGAACATCGTCGCGGATGGCCCCGTGGTCACCAAGGAAAACGCCCCCGGCCTGGCGTGGATGGAAGCGCATTTCCTGATCTAGCCGGTGATGTCGTCGCCGGGGATGTCGTCCGACGCCTTGCTGGAACTGCATGACATCAGGAAGTCGTTCGGCGGCGTCGCGGCGCTGAGCGGCGTGGATTTCACCTTGCGCCGGGGTGAAATCCACGGCCTCGTCGGCGAGAACGGCGCTGGCAAGAGCACGCTGATGAAGATTATCGCCGGTGTCCACAGCAGCTACGAAGGCGAGATGCGCCTTGACGGCAAGGTCGTGCGCCTGCGGTCCGCGCGCGACGCGCGCGACGCCGGCATCGGCATGGTGCATCAGGAACTAAGCATCGTGCCGGAACTGTCGGTGGCTGAGAACGTCATGCTTGGGACGCAGCCGCTCAACCGCGCCGGACTGGTTGATTGGCGG
>JAABUQ010011427.1_pt1 | contig 11341 bp, 10 predicted proteins | sample 5560001 | NCBI WGS metagenome assembly JAABUQ01 (sample SAMN10711888, study PRJNA513371) | rock metagenome | isolation source: Antarctica rocks | place: Antarctica: Victoria Land, Finger Mt nord | collected 2015-12-18
TTCGTGGTGATCGTCGAGGATAAGCTGAGTAATATCCATGATGCAGTCTACCACGACTTGCGCTCGATTCGTCCACCATCGAAACACCATGCTTGGAGAGGCTCAGCATAACAGTCTTGTTGATGAGGGTTGCGCTTGACACTTTTTTTGTAGGCTCGAGGTGATGCTGTTGGCGAAGACTCGTTACAGGATGCGATACATGCTCACGGTCGTTATGGTGTTGGTGCTTTGGCAGCCGGCAGTAGCTCAGGAAGACACCGCGCTGGAGGCGCACCTGCAGGCGCTGGCGGCATCGCATCAGGGGAAAGTGGCGCTCTTTGCGACGGACGTTCGTAACGGAAAAATGGCCTCTATCGATGGCAACCGGCCGGTGCCGACTGCCTCGGTCATCAAGTTAATAATTCTTTTCGAGGCACTTAAACAGATTCAGGAAGGTCGGGTCCACTTTGCCGACCAGCTGACCCTGACCGCAGAGAACCAAGTCGAAGGCTCGGGGGTACTCAATCTACTCGACACTCCTCTTAAAGTGACGCTCAAAGACGCATTAACCATGATGATTGTGCTGAGCGACAATAGCGGGACCAATCTGGTCATCGATTACCTCGGTCTTGCAAACATCGACCGCCGCATTGAGTGGATGGGCCTGCATGACACCTGGCTTTATAAAAAGGTCTTCAAACCGGTGATAGGGCCCGTACCCGCGGACCAAAAACAATTCGGACTTGGCAAGACGACGGCATATGAAATGGCGCAGGTGATGCGGCGCTTCGCAAGCTGCGATTTGAACGCTCAGCCGTCATCGGCCAAACCTTCAGAACAGGATCAAAGATTATGCGACGCAGCGTTGCACATGTTAAAGAACCAGTCGGACCGCAACGGCATTCCTCGGTATCTGGGTGACCTTACCGTTGCCAATAAAACCGGCGCGCTCGACGATGTTCGCAACGATGTGGGCATCGTTTACGCTCCCAAAGGTCCGTTCATTATCTCTGCGTTTACCTATCAGAACAAAGATCAGACTTGGACATCGGATAACAGAGCCGAGAGTTTCATTGCAACCGTCGCAAAAACGATTGTCGAGCGCTGGCGCTAAAAGCCCCGGTTAGGAGCTTGTCACTCGGATGCGAGTTTGTGCAGCAACCATGCAGATGAGTCTTCGTACAGGCGCAGCATGTGACCGTAGGTGATGTTTTCATGAGTTTCGTTCGGAAAGACCAGTTCGGTGACATCCACCCCGCGTGCGCGAAGTCGCGTTGCGAGGTCGGCCCCTTGCGAGAAAATGACGTTTCGATCGTCATCGCCCTGTGAAATGAAGACGGGCGAGCGCCATGCAGCTATCGAGGCGACGGGCGAGGAGTCGAACGCAATCTGTCGTTCGCGTGGCGTGCCGACGTTGCGACCGTAATCCGCATCGCGCATCGTCACCCAATTATGAACGCCGGCCATATCGACTCCCGCTTTGAAGATGTCGGAGTTACGGGCCAGGCCGAGCGCGGTCAGATAACCGCCGTATGAAAGCCCGTAGATCCCCAGGCGAGCGGCATCGACGTCAGCGCGCCGGCGTAGAAACGCTACGCCGGCCAGCACATCTTGATACTCAGCCGCGCCTTTCCACCCGTAATCGTTCACCTCACGGAAGTCGTGCCCGTACATGATCCCGCTACGATAGTTGATTGACAGCACCACGCACCCGTGATTTGCGTAGTATTGATTGGATTCATAGAGATTGGTGTAGGTCTCCATGTAATGGAAGCCCGGCAACATTTGCCGGCGCGAACCACCGTGATCGAAGATCACGCCACAGTGGTTCGCGGCTCCATCGTCCGGCACGAAGACCTGGCCGTGAATCGTGAGGCCATCGCGTGCTTTGAACGTCACCAGCTGCGGCTCAACCAGAGCCGTGGATGGAAATTTCGGGGGCACCCTTGGTCCACCGGAAAGTGCGCTCACTGAGCCATTCTTCCACAGGTACACGGCGGGAGGGCGAGCGTAGCCCGCATCGAGGTACGCTACGCCGGGCGCTATGGGCGTCGCGGCCCACTGATCGTGGGTCCCGCTCGTCAGCCGCGTTGCCGCACCGCCATCAATCGCGACGGACCAAATGTGGCGGCGATCAATGTCATCTTGGTTGCTCGTGTAGATTAGGCTCCGTCCATCGAAGCTGCGCGATACCGTTTCAACTTCAAAGGGTCCGGGCGTCAGCAATTGCACGCGGCCGCCGTTGGAGTCCACGCTGTACAAATGTCGCCAGCCATCCTTCTCCCAATCGAACGCGATGCGCCCGTCGTTCGACCACCACAGCTGCGCCGCGCTGGCCGTGCCGTAATACTCGTGTCCCATACCGGCGTCGGCCTGAAAGATTTGCCTGCCGGCACCTGTCGCTGCATCTGCCACCCAAAGTGACCACGGCTGCTTGGGTGGGTCGGCGTACGGGTCTTCTTCCTCGAGCAGTGCTGGCGTACGAATATACGCAACATGTTTACCGTCGGCAGACCATGCCGGTTCGGAATCGATGGCGAACCGCGGCGACGCATAGGTAATGGTTCGGTTGCGCACATCATAGATGACGACGAAAGCGTGATCGCCGCGCATGTTGCTGAAGGCGATGCGCGAGCCCTCGGGCGAGAACACTGGGCCTTCTATGCTTCCGCGGATATTGAACAAGCGTGCGGCTTTTCCGGCGCTCAAGCGACGTTGCGTCGAGATATTGGCAATAAATGGCTGCTCGTGCAGAAGCCATACGACGCGATCGCCCCGCGGAGAGATTACCGGCGAATGTCCCTCTCCCAGATCGATCGGCATACCGCCCCTAGTTGAAACGATGAGAACATGTTGTTTCGGCGGACTAGGCAATGTAAGCGGGTTGGGATATTCGCCTCGATCGTTCGTCCCTTCACCGCGCACGAATACGACGGCACCGTTGTTTGGAGTGATGTGTACCGATCCCAACACTTGGCCGTCGTCCTTCGTGTATGCGGTAATGCGGCGTGCGGAGCCGCCGTTCGATGAGAAGTAAAGGTTGTGTCGCCCGCGCTCGTCCGCTGTAAATGCCAAGCTGGAACCGTCCGGCGATGCGCTCAGGTCGTCGATGAATGGCGCCGACAGGACCGCGTCCATGCTAAACCGCTGCGCGGCGCCCGCGCTCGCAATGCACGCTCCTGCGGCAAGCACCAAAAACGAAAGGTGAGCAAGAAATCTAAAAAGGCACCTCATGTGCCGATCATGTTAAGGAATTACACGTCTGGGGCCTTGCATGCCGGCACAGCGCAATGTTCGAGCTTACGTTGTAATTTTTGATTGATGCAGCCAAATCATGTTGCCGTCGGGATCGCGCACTACCGAGATCCAACAGTTAGGCAGTTCGTGTGGTTGGCTGGCTTCAACTTCGCGCTGCGCAAGCATCGCCCGGAACGCCCGGAGATCATCCACTTCGAGCGCCAACGACTGCGCGGTGCCGGGCGTTCCCACCTGTTCGAAGTTGCCGATTCCAAATGTCGTCCCGCTAATGTCGAATTCCAGCCAAACCGGAGATGCAGCCTCGGTTGGCCGCAACCCGAGCACGTCGCGATAGAACTCGGTTGCCCGACCCATGTCCGTGACCGGATACATCGTAAATGCGTATGCTTTGACCGCCATTGCGGCGACGTTCCAGGCAACGTCAAGAACTTCCCGGACCGAGGATTTTTTCCATGGCGAGGACGTTGAGGAATGAGCCCTCGAGCCGGCCCATCTTCGCGAGGCTTCGTGAATGCAAACCCCTATCGGCGTAACGTAACCACCAGACGCAGTGAAAGGGGTTCCACGAAGAAGCGATCCGTCGCCAGTTGGCCGAATATCGGCGCGCCGCTTGTTGTTTGCCCCGTGATGCCGCGATAGGGTTCGCCCAGTGCAGCCAACGTGAAGCGGCCGGCGACGGCATTGGTGAGGTTGGTTGCTGCAAGAGTGAGATCGAGTTTTCCCATACCCCGTCCCAGTGCCGCATTCACCATTGCGAACGGTCCTTGGTGTAATTCGTTGTTTTTTCCGCGCGCGATAGTTTGGAGTGCAGCGTGCCAATCGTTGTTGCTCCAGTCGAGCCCGAGGGACGCCGCCTGTTGCGGGATGCCGAGGAATTGTTGATGTTCGACCAGGTTGGCGCCGGAGGTAGGGTTCGCAACAAAGGCCGGCAGATTGCGCGGATAGGCGACGTTGAGTCCATACTGCGCGGTGAGCGAAAGGTGCTCAAACCGCCTTAGGAAGCGCAGTTCGGCACCTTGGTACACGACGTTTCCAACGTTGATCGGGAATGACTGCAGCGGCGGATTTTTTGCCGGGCACGTTGTGCCGAGCGGATAAAAGTTTTCAATCGGATCGCGCAGGTTGGTGCGATACAGCGATGCGTCGAGCGTCGCGACATTTGCGAAGCGGTGAGCGTAGCCGAGTTCGTACTCGGTGGCGTACTCCGGCTTTTCCTTCGGATTGCCTTGTCCCAATGCGACGCAATTTTGATCCAGCACCAATTGATCGACCGGAAAGACGTAACGTTCGATCAACAGGGGAGCGCGGAAGCCGGTGCCGATTGAAAAGCGCAGCACGCTTGAGGGAGCGAGATCGTACAGTAGACCGATACGTCCGTCGAAATTTGAACCGAAGGTTGAATAGTGCGACACATAACCTGCTGCACTTACTCGCAGCTTGGATGTGGGGCGAAATGCACCGCGCACGAAGTATGAGGCGATTTGCTGGGTTTGCGTGCCGTTTACGCCATCCGCGATCAACGACTCGCCGCGCAGGTAGCCGCCGACGGCCAATTCGGAATTTACCAGCGAGCGCTGCCAGGAGAGCGCGAGCGTTTGACGCTTGTCTTGATGCGTGACGTCGTACGGCGTGGTACCGGTGCCGGTGAAGTTCACCAGGTTATTTGAAGCACTCAGATCCGCCAGCAACGATCCTGTGCCGAGCGGTGCGCGCCCGCGCAGGTCGTAGGCACGGATCGTTTGAGTCATCGCGGCGTTTCCGGGACCGGTAAAAAAGTCGCCGGCCCCTTCGAGATTCGAATCGGCCGGCGTGTTGAGTGCGCCGCTGCGATCGCGCGAGTCATTCAATAAAAATGCACGCAATGCGAGGTCGGCGCGCTGCGAAAAGGTCCATGCGAGGTGCGCCAGCGCGCCGTGACTGCTGACGTTCGAGGCCAAGTGCGTCGCGGCGGGCGCGGCGCACGGCTGGGCAAGCGTCGGATTGTACCCTCCTTGACAAAGCACCACATTTTGATCGACGTAACCGTGTTCTTGTTGATCGTCGAAAGCCGCAGCGTAACCGAACTTGCTGTGGCTGCCAGTAGCGTTGAACCAGGCTTCCGAAGCTCCAAAGGAACCGGTTGAGAGTGACAATGCCGTATGCGGCGCACGGGTGGGGGCGAGCGAAACGATATTTACCGCTCCGCCAATGGTGTTGCTGCCGCCGCTGTCGCTCGGACCCAGTCCTTCCGTTATGGCAACATTTGAAAAGGCAGCAACGGGGAAGCGGGCGAGATCCAAATCGCCCGTGTTGGCGTCGTTGAGGACTTGCGTGTCGAGCGTGACCAACGTTTCGGAAGGGTCGGGGCCGCGCAAGGCCACAACCGTCGGCGCGGTGGACGCGCCTCCGCCCGGATGGGCAAAGGTGAGCGAAGGCACTGCCGCCAGCGCATTCACGACGCGGTCATAACCGAGACGTTCCATATCGCTTCGGTTGATGTCGCCGCTGGGCGCGACGTCGCGCGGTAACGCAAGTTTACCATCGACGCGCACACTGCCGATGATTCGAAATTCAGGGGAATTCAGCGGCTTGAACGTTACATCGAAGCGCGTGTCGTGATCGATGGTAAGCGAGCCGATGCTCACGGGCGTGTATCCGCTGGCTGAAGCCTGAAACTGATACTGCCCGCGCGGAACGGTTATGCTGAAGGAGCCGGTAGCGTTGCTTTCCACCGTTGTGACGGATGTGCCAAGAAGCGAGATGCGAGCATTGGCAACGGGGACTCCGGCGGACGAATGAACGTTTCCGCTTAGCAGGCAGCAGGCCGCGGCCGCGATGGTAAGGATGGGCACTCGTTCTTCCTTAGGATGAGGGAGCGGCGATTTTAGCGGGCCGCTGCGATTGTCCCTTCGGAGCGGAGTATCGCCGGATTGTTGATAGCGCCGCGGCTAGCCGGCGCGCCGACACGTCGAATCCGTTGCGGCAGACGCTTTTTACGTATCAAACGGCATCGCGGCAGCGCCCATATTGACGGCCCGCTATGCAAACTATCGGGTGACAAGAGTCGAATACGTCGACGGTTCCTCTTGGGAATCGACGATGTAGCCAGCGCGTTGAGGATCGCTAATTGTTTCCGTCGGCGAGATGCTGCCAGTAGGCGTGCTGCGTTGACCGGCACGGACACGTGGTGTGTCCACCTTGCCACAGCTAACCGTTATCTAATAGTTTTCATTGGGGTCGCTTCGGCGAGCCTTGCAACACTCGGCGTGAACGGGAACGGTAAGGCACGCCGAGCGGCCCGCGCTACCGAAGACGCAGGACCATTTGGTCCTCGTCAACGTACCCCGAGTCGAGCTTCAAAGCGTTCGGCTCAGTTCCGTAAGTTTCAACCCCGAAGTCGCGGTACAGTTGTTTTGCCGCGCTCTGACACGTTGCTACGGACAGCAGAATCTGTTCCAGCGAAGAATCGCGTTTTACTATTTCCACAAGCACAACGAGCAGCGCTCGCGCCACGCCTTTGCGCCGGTGCGCGGGGGTCACGTAGACGCCGAAGATACGGCCCTTGTGTCTCTCCTTCAGTCCCGTGTCGCGGATGAAGCTCGCCAACGCGATAAGATTGTCATCTTCGAAAGCCCCTAGATGGAAGCTGCCCTTCCGTGTCTCGCGAAAGCGGCGCGCTGCTGCTTCAATAGTGGTCTCCCGATGCTCTTCAGTCGCTTTTCCGAATGCAAGAGGTTCGTTTTCCAGGGACTCCAGCCTAATGTGCCACCATGCCGCGGCGTCGCTGTCGGTAAGCACGCGTATTTCAATTCGTTCCATCATACAATTCGTCCGCACGCATCATTTGCGAGTCAGAGAACGGCGCGTCGTACAAGCGATTAAGTAGCTCCTGTGGCGTGAACGAGGAAACCTCCAATCAAATCATCGAGCAGTGGCGTGAAATCCGCGTACGTGGTGCCCTCCGGCTTTCCGAACCATGCGGTCTCAAACGGAACGACCGGCTCGCCGCGCTTGAGCCGGTACAGTCCACCCATACCCGATCGCGCGGCACGCGCTGCCTCGTTATGGACGCCACGGCGATGAGGCCTCTGCTATACTAGGGCATGACGATCAAGAGATTGGATCACGTCAGCGTCGTCGTCGACGACCTTGCAGCCGCTATCGCTTTTTTCACCGCGCTCGGCATGACTATCGAAGGCGAGATGCCGGTCGAGGGCCCGTGGGTGGACCGCGTCAACGGGCTCGAAAGTGTCCAAGTCGACATCGTTATGATGCGGACCCCAGAGGGGCAGGGGCGGCTTGAGCTGACGAAGTTTCGCAATCCAAAACTGGTCGAGATCGAACCGGCGATCGCACCGCCGAACACGCTGGGCCTCCGGAGCGTCATGTTTACAGTCGAAAGCGTCGACGACACTGTCGGTCGCCTGCGCGCCAACGGCGCCGAACTGGTCGGCGAGGTGGCCCAGTACGAGGACATGTACAGACTCTGCTACATGCGAGGTCCTGCGGGCATCATCGTCGCGCTGGCCGAGGAACTCTTCTGAAGCATCGACAGCCGCCGCATCAAGTGGATCGAGTGCAGCGCTGTCCGCGACGAGATACCAGTCTTCGTAAGCAACATCGGCATCGAGCCACGGTAAGCGCGACGTGCGCGAGGTAAACGAGCAAATGAATCCGGCCGGTGGATGCGCCGCGAGCGCGGCATGAAACCGGACCAACGTCGCTTCGTAAACGGCATTTTCGACGCCGCTGCGAGCAGCGTGCCAAAACACGTAGGCTCGCATATCAGCGATCGGCGTGTGCTCGCTCTTCGATACCGGCGGCGTCCTGCTCTTGGTAGATGCTCAGTACGTTCCCTGCGGGGTCTCGAAACCAGGCAGTAATTTCCGCGGCATTCGGATCAACCGGCTTCGTGATCTCACCACCTGCTGCTACGACCCCGGCGCAGGCGACACTCGCGTTGGCCACCATGATGTAGATCATGACGCCCGGTTCGGTGTTCGGCTTACGCCCCAGCTTCCAGGTACCGCTGACTTGGCCGACGGCGTCGTCGAAAGCAATAGATCCGTCGTCGCGGTTTCGAATCGGCCAGCCGAAGACACGGTGATAGAAGTCGGCCGATCGCTGCACATCAGTCGCGGGAATCTCGATGTAGCAGATTTTGCCGGACCCCAACGTAGGTTTTAAGTTCATGACCGTTTCCTCCGTACGTCTGCGTACTCCGTCACGGTAAGACATTCCGTCGGCGGCCCAGCATGACACTGCTGCAATCAGCATGATACTGTTGCAGGATTAGCATCATACCTGCGCGGTGGGGCGTTTAGCTTGAGAGGCTCGGTGCACGATCGAGCGTCGCGCTGATCGTACGCTGTGACGCGCCGGATGGAACCGTAGCAAGTCGTTCCAACGCAAGCTTCTTACCTTGAAAGCCGAAGCGCCTTGCCATGCGACGGGCGTAGCAACAGTACGATTCGTTGGGCAGGTAAATGGCATTGGTGACGTAGAGCTTGTTGGACGCAAACCATACATCCATCCGATCAGCTCCTTCACCTTCCGGTTTGATTACACCTAAGTTCACGGTCTGTGGCCCGTCCGCGCCGATACCAATGCCGAGTACGGTCAACACATCAGGGCCTCCATTGGTGCCGTTATAATGTTTCAATACTGCGATCCACTGTTTATCAACGACGCCTTGAACGATCGGATTCTGGCAAGGTCTGTTGTCGCGTCCCAGCTTGCTGCAGGGGACGGGTGCACCTTGTGCTGTCGTATGCAACGGCGCAATCAACGCCAAGGCGAACATGGCAAAGATCAACGCGTGCCGTAAGCGGACGAGTGCAGAAAGGCGAGTCATCGTCTGGTGAATCTTCCGCTCGCCGTGACATAGCTTCCTTTAAGAGAGGCTTGCAGGAAGTTCACCAGCGCCTCATACGCTATGGGCGCATGTAGCCCAAATGGAACGTCTTCAAAGGCGTGCTCCGTCCAGGGCAGTTCGAGGAAGGTCACTCTGGCGCCGGCAGTGCGCAGCGCATCACGGAGCTTACGGGCGTAGCGGATTTCCACCACGTGATCCCGGCTGCCGTAGATCAGCAACACCGGCGGCAGACCCGACCGAACGTGCGCCAACGGCGTGGCCGCCCGATACTGACCAGGTGCCCGATCCGGCGTGTCGCCGATGTAGTTCTCGATCACCCTACGCACGCCGATCGGATCAGGCATCGGCGGATACTTCCATCCCATCGCAAGGTCAACAGCGCCCGAGTAACTGACCAGCGCCCGTACAGGTGAGCGTTGTTCAAAGGTAATCAGTTCGGCCAGTTGGCCTCCGGAAGAGTGTCCGAGCACGGCGATTTGCGCCGGGTCGATCCGATATAGCCGCGCACGCCCGCGAATCAAAGCGATCTCGCCGCGCACGTCGTCGAGCGCAGCGGGGAAGCGATACTTTGGCGCGTGACGGTAGTCCAAACCAAACACCGCATAACCTGCATGGGCGAGCCCACGATTGAGTCCGCGATCGTTGCGCGGCGATCCGTTTCTCCAGGCGCCGCCGTAAATGGCAAACACCGCCGGGCTTGGCTGTTGGCCTGTGGGCAGATATGCGCGAATTGCCGTACGTTCGCGGCCGAGTGCAACGGGAATGGAAAGTTCGGTAATCGGGACATTGCGGGTGGCCTCGTGGACAATTGGTCGCACGGTGCTCGTCCGAATGAGTGCCAGAATGGGTAGCGTGCACAGCACGCAATTTGCTGCCAGCGCAAACATTGTTGCGGTTTTCCATCGCCGCCTCGTGCGCCAGGCGAGCAGCAAGAGCGCCAGGTTGAGCAGCAAAAGGTATGGGCTACATTCTATGGACGCAACAGCCAGAATGATGCTCGGCTCGTTAAACGGCGGAATAACAATCCAGATGCATAGCAGCAGCAAGAATATCGCTGGGACTAGAAGCAACAGAACCAGACCCAGGCCATAATAACGAGCTGCAATGGAAGTCTCAGGAGCAATGCCACGGGCGTTGCAACATCGCGGAAGAGCTCCGGCTGTATCGCCATGTAGAGATTCGCCGGGAACACCGCAACGAGCAATGCCAGCAATCCCGTACCGGCAGCCCTGCGCGTTTGCGGGAATGAGACACCGATTCCGCCCAGTATCTCGCAGATACCGCTCAGGTAAACGAGCAATTGCGCATGTGCGTCGAGCGGTGGTGGCACGATCCGAACATAAAAAGAGGTCAGAATGAAATGCATCAACCCTGCGATCACAAAACCAAACGCCAATACGTGGCGCAGGATGGTCCTTAAAACTGCTTCCTCCTGAGGTCGATGCGACTCTCCAGATTAACGCCACGTTGCCACATGGACCGGGAAACCCTGTGACTCTGGCCTATGAAGCAAGCGGCGTCGCTTTGTTAACAGTATGTGATGTCGCTTATGCACGCAGTAGGCTCCACCGAACGTATCTTGATGGGCTACATGATTAGGCACGGGTTACGTTCGGCCGCCTTATGGGTTTTTGCGCTCGCTTCTTTCGCGGTGTTGGCGGCCTGCAGCGGAAGCGGAATGAGTGGCGGGACGCTTCCAGCAAGTGGACCGATCAACAACGGGGGCGACACATCAGGCATACCGGCCCCGGGAACCTCACCGCCTGGAAACGGTTCAGTTAATGCGACGCCTAATCCAAAAGGCACGCCGCCCGCGCCAAACCCCACTGCGTCCGCAGCATCGCCGAACGCAACCATCAGCAGTACGTTGGGGCGAATCGGTCTCTTTCAGGCATTTGACATGCACATGACGCCGGCGCAGCGAAGCGCTGGAGGCCCTCGATACGATCTGGTGTGGGGCGGCAATTACCCCTCGCAATGGCAAACCAACCATTCATCTTTACTAGTTTCGAGCTACTTCATTATGGAGCAATCCGACGCTACGCACACGCTGGCGTGGTACCAAGCGAATCATCCGGATTGGGTTCTCTACAACTGCACGAGCGCCGGCACGCCGACTCGCACGATCGCGTACATGCCCGGAGAAAGTTCCGTGCCGCTCGATATTCGCAATCGCGCAGTGATCGACTTTCAAATCCGGACTATGGCAGCACCACGGGCGATCGCAAAAAGCTACAACGCTCTCGCGTT
>JAABUQ010011428.1_pt1 | contig 11340 bp, 13 predicted proteins | sample 5560001 | NCBI WGS metagenome assembly JAABUQ01 (sample SAMN10711888, study PRJNA513371) | rock metagenome | isolation source: Antarctica rocks | place: Antarctica: Victoria Land, Finger Mt nord | collected 2015-12-18
TTGGGCGGTCTGAACTTCTATAACGGCGTACCCAGTCTTAAACCTTCGTTAGGAGATCCTGTTCGCTCCCTGAAGCGCAACCTCTTTGGCCGCGCCCGCATTCTCCTGTATGTCTCGGAAGCGCTGTGTGTTGCCGCAGTTCTCGGGTGCCTCAAATGGGACTGACGCACGGCGGCAATGTCTTCGCTATCGCCCGTGACCACGGCTGGGACTGGCGGGAGATATCCGATCACAGTGCCAGCATCAATCCTCTTGGCCCTGCTCCCGGCGTGAAGCCAGCCATTTGCGCGGCCCTCGATCGCATTACCCACTACCCGGAACCTGAGGCGCTGCAACTCGCCCGGGCACTGGCGTCAATTTGGCGAGTCGAAGAGGATCAGATCCTGCTCGGTAACGGCGCCACGGAGCTGATCGCGTTTCTTGCACGCATATACGCCGATTCCGTACCGGTCACCCTTACGCTTCCGGTCTTCTCCGAATTTCATCGTCTCTTTCCGAAGGCCCGAACGGCCGGCCTTCAAAGGCCCCAAACGTGGCCTCCTGGTGGCTTCCTAGTCCTCACCAGTCCCGCGAATCCCACCGGCCAAAGCCTCTCCTTAAACTCTCTCCGGGATCGCTTGCTGCAATCGGGCGATCCCGTTCTGATCGACGAGTCTTTCATAGAATTCTCGAAGCTCTCCTCCGCTACGACGTTGCTACAGGAACATCCACACCTGATTATTTTGCGTTCCCTGACCAAGTTCTATGCGCTACCAGGCTTGCGTATCGGAGCTCTAATCGCTTCGGCCGGAACAGTGCGCCAGTGGAAGAAACACCGTGAACCCTGGCAAGTGAATTCGCTCGCCGAAGCAGGGACGCTCGCCGCAGTGAGCGACCGGGCACACGCCGTGCAATCCGTAACATTCGTTCAACAGGAACGTGCCTGGCTCCAGAGGCAGATCGGCTCGCTGCCCGGAACCGCGCCCCATCAAAGCGAGGCCAATTTTCTTTATGTGGGACTAACCTACCCGGCTCACTTACTGTGCCATCATCTGCTCACACGAAAGATCCTGATTAGAAACTGCACTGACTGGCCCGGCCTCGCAGGCGAAGGCGTGCGAGTCGCTGTTCGCAGCCGCGCTGAGAACGGGCGGTTGCTCGGAGCATGGAGAGAATTCGAATGAAGTCTATTGCTCTACTTCTAGCCACACTAGGACTCTTGAGCGCCGCCCCGCAGCGCATCGTCTCCACAGCGCCAAGTATTACCGAAACCCTCTTTGCCATGGGTCTCGGGCCCCGCATTGTCGGCGTAACCGTTTATTGCAAATTCCCGCCTCAAGCGGCGAAGCTTCCCAAGGTCGGGACCTATCTCAAGCCCGATGTCGAAGCCATCGTCGCTCTTCATCCTGACCTTGTCGTCGTGCAGCAACAGCCCAATCACCTAGGCGAAGAACTAGGGCGTCTTCACATTCCTTACGTCGAAGTGCAAAGTCAAAATCTCGACTCCATATACGCCGGGGCCCGTGCCATCGGCAAAGCGACCGATGCCACCGCAGCAGCCGAAGCCCTCGTTACCAACATGCAGTCGCATTTGCAGGCGCTCAAAAAGCTCGTCGACGGTCATCGGAAGCCGACTGCTGTCTTTCTTGTGGGCCACAATCCAGGCAGTCTCACCGGACTGATAGCGGGTTCCGGTTCATCCTACTTCTCCGACCTCCTCGATACTGCGGGTGGCACAAACATCTTCAGCGATGCCTCCACTCCGTATCCCAAGATTTCTCTCGAAGAGGTTCTTGCGCGGAACCCGGACGTCGTCCTCGAACTCAGCGGTGAAAGCCGGCCCAAACAGGAAGAAGTGATTTCTCTCTGGCACCACGAGCGGTCTCTGAAAGCCGTAACCACCGGGCGCGTTTACGCCATTCCTTCGGGCGTGTTCCTCGTCCCCGGTCCCCGCGCTGTGGAAGCGGCAACCACCTTGCTCCATCTGCTTCATCCGGAAATCGCGCAATGAACTCCGTATTTCGCCTCCATAACGCTGGCGTCCGCTATGGCAATGCCGAGGTGCTTCGATCCGTTTCGCTAACCTTGCACCCCGGGGAATTTGTGACTATCGCCGGACCGAACGGTGCAGGCAAATCAACTCTGCTTTCGCTGCTTGCCGGGCTCTCCGCGCCTACGACCGGCACTTGTCAGTTTCTGGGCCGCAACGCCACAGGCTGGTCTCGTCGTGAGTTCGCGCGGCGTGTTGCCGTTGTGCAGCAAACTGAGCCATCTGAATTCCCATTCACCGCCGAGGAGGTGGTTTACATGGGGCGAATGCCGCATCGTACCGGCATGTACGAAACGCAGGCCGATCACGAGGCCGTCGTGGACGCCTTGGCATCGACTGAAATGTCTCGGTTCGGCCGGCGCGATTTCCGGACTCTCAGCGGAGGCGAGAAGCAGCGCATTCTGCTCGCGTCCGCGCTGGCGCAACAGCCCGAAGTTCTCCTGCTCGATGAACCGGCGTCGCATCTCGATCTCAAGCATCAGGTGTCCCTGCAGGAACTGCTTCGCGGGCTCAGCCGTCAAGGTCTTTTGGTAGTGGCTGTCTCGCACGATTTGAATCTCGCTGCTGCGTACGCGGATCGGCTCGTGCTCATGCATAATGGCGAGGTTCGCGCCAGCGGTTCGCCAGCTGAGGTGCTGCGCTCCGAACTGATCGAAGAAGTGTTCCAGGTCCGGGTCGAATTTCACCAGCGATCCTCAGGCCGGCCGTGGATGCTCTATGGCGCATAATCACCGGCGCTGGACCACCGCCTTACTGTTTTCCCTCATCGGGATGTTCGCTTCCAGTTTGCTGGCCATCATGATCGGCTCGCACCCGTTGAATGTTGGGCGCGCTCTGCATGGGCTTCCTCCCGATCACGAGATCCTGATGCAGCTTCGCCTTCCACGGGCCCTGCTCGCACTCTGGACCGGCGGGGCCCTGGCCTTATCGGGTGTTCTTTTTCAGGCTTTGCTGCGTAACCCGCTCGCTACTCCGTACACGCTCGGTGTTTCAGGAGGAGCCTCGTTGGGGGCTGTTCTCGCCATCTTTTTCGGTTGGAATGCCGTAGGCAACATTTCTGCCGTTAGTTTCTCGGCTTGCGTGGGATCCGCTGCTGTTTTGTTTCTTATCGTGGGTATCTCCTTGGAAGGCGGAAAGATGTCGTCCGTTGGTCTGCTCTTGTCGGGCGTCACGATAGAAACCATGTGCGGAGCGGTCATCCTCTTTCTTTCGAACCTCGTTGGCTTTCTGAAGTCTTTCTCCGTCACTCGCTGGTTGATGGGAGGTATTGACCCGCCTGCCTGCTCCACTCTCTTCTGGCTTAGCGTTGTTCTTACGCCGGTGTGCTTCCTTATTTTTTGGTTCAGCCGGGAGTGGAACCTGCTTGCGATTGGCGAAACCTGGGCCGCCACGCGCGGTCTCTCGACCAATCGTTTACTACTCATCGGCTGCGTAGCCGGTTCCATCCTCACCGGCGCTGTCACTTCGCTCACCGGACCCATTGGGTTCGTGGGCCTCATTGTGCCTCATGCGCTTCGCCTTTGGATCGGCGCCGATCATCGTATCCTTGCGCCTTGTTCCTTTCTGGTCGGCGCGGCCTTTGTTGTGTTGTGCGATCTCTTTTCGCGTACGGTTCTCGCCCCCGTCGAAATTCCAGTTGGAATCATCACGGCCTTGCTTGGCGGTCCCTTTTTCATTTGGATGTTGCGCAGCCGCCGCCGTCTTGGAGTCACCATATGATCCTGGTCGGTGGTGGCAGCCGCAGCGGGAAAAGCAGCGCCGCTCTGCGGATATTGCGCGCTTCGGGTCCGCGCATGGGTTTCATTGCTACTGCGCAATCATTTGATGATGAGATGCGGCAGCGCATCGCCACGCACCGCGCAGAACGGGATGCGAGCATTGTCACCTGGGAAGAGCCCTTCGATGTTGCGCGACGCATCCGGAACGAAGATGGAAAGCATGACGCCATTGTCGTTGATTGCCTCACGCTTTGGCTCAGCAACTGCCTCTTGGCCGGGCACGCAGATATCGAGAACGCGCGCCGGGAGTTGATCGAGTCCGCTACCGCTGCAACCACACGGATCATCCTGGTCACCAATGAAGTCGGTTGCGGCATTGTGCCCGAGTACGAACTCGGACGCCGCTTCCGTGATGAAGCCGGGCGGCTCAACCAGCTCGCGGCAGAACACGCCGCCGAAGTTCATTGGATGATCTTCGGCATCGGCCTGCGGATTAAATGACCCAGCGTTTCTTAGGCGCGCTTCAGTTCCTGACGGTCTGGCCCGTTCACGGCAAGACCGCGCCGCCCGGTGAGTCCGCTATTTTCTTCCCGCTCATCGGCGCTCTCCTCGGCGCTTCGGCGGGTGGAATCATGTTTCTTTGCAGCCATGTTTTCACCAAGCCGCTGGCTGCCATGCTTGCCATAGCCTGGCTCATCGCCGTCACGGGCTGCCTGCACGAAGACGGTCTGGCCGACGTCGCCGACGCAATTCGTTCCGGCCGCACTCGCGAAAAGATGATGCTGATCTTGAAAGACAGCCGGATAGGAACGTACGGGTCAGTTGTGTTGATTGTTTCCATTCTTCTGCGCTGGCAAGCTCTCGCGCAATGCCGGATTAACCCGTTCTATGTCTTGACCGCTGTCGTCGTGCTTTCACGCGCCACACTTGTCGTACTGGCGGCGACTACCACGCCCGCAGGCGATGGCCTGGGTCGTGCATTTCATTCCGGTATCTCGCGATGGGCACTTTCGGCTAATGTGGCCCAGTCCCTTGCCATCAGTTTTCTCATCGGGTGGCGGAACGCCATTGCTCTGTTGTTCGCTAGCGGGATGGTGATTCTCCTGGCACGAAGATGGTTCTCGCAGCGGCTCGGCGGAGTGAATGGAGACTGCCTTGGTGCCGCATGCCAAACCGCCGAAACGATCAATCTCCTCATCCTTGCATGGCAACCCTCTTTCTGATTCGTCACGCCGAACCAGTGCTCAAAGGAGTATTCCTGGGCCAACTCGACCCGCCTCTCTCCGCTGCTGGCCGGCAACAGGCCGCGAGGACCTTGTCCGAAATCGAAGTGTGCGTGACATACTCGAGTCCCCTTCAGCGCGCCCGGGAAACTGCCAGCTTAATCCGTTCACCGCAGCGGATCGAAGTTCCCGGCCTTCGCGAAATCGACTATGGCGAGTGGACCGGCAAATCCTGGGTAGAAATTCAGTTGTTTTGGAAGGAGCTAGCTGCGGATAAGTGTGTCGACTGGCTCGGAGTGACAGTTCCTGGTGCAGAAGCGTGGCCCGATTTTGTCGATCGCGTTCGCGCAGCCTGGCAGATCATCCGGACCGGGCACGCGCCCGCCGCAGTCGTCGCCCATCAGGGCGTCAACGCGGCGCTCGCGCATCTCATAACGGCTCAGGATCCACTCGGATTTATGCAGCAACATGGAGAAGTGATTCGTGTCCAATACGATTGAACAAACGGTTGCAGACATTCCCCGGCAGCAGCGGACGGAGGTCAGCGAAGCTGTTCGCACGCGCTGGGATTCGCTCACCAAACCACGCGGCAGCCTCGGTTTGCTGGAAGACGAAATCGTAAAACTCGCAGAAATTCAGGGCAATGCCATGCCCCGCACCGGACGCCGTGGCATTTACACATTCTGCGGCGATCACGGCATAACAGAAGAAGGCGTCAGTCTCTATCCGTCGGTCGTCACGCGCGAAATGGTGAAAAACTTCGGGCGCGGCGGCGCTGCCATCAACGTGCTGTGTCGTCATCTCGGCATCGAGCCGTGCATCGTGGACGCGGGTGTTTCCGGTCCCAAGCTCACAGGCATCCTCGATCGCCGCATCGGGAGTGGCACTGCTAATTTCCTCCGCGGACCCGCCATGTCACGAGCACAGGCGCTTTCGAGTATAGAAGCAGGCATTGAGATCGCACGAAATGCCGCTACCCGGTTTGACGTCGTGGGCCTGGGCGAAATGGGAATCGGCAATACCACTTCCGCGAGCGCTCTTCTGTGCGTCTTCACTGGTGCAACTCCCGCAGAAGCCGCCGGGAGAGGAGCCGGTCTCGACGATGCCGGCGTCCAACACAAATGCCGTGTTCTTACCGCCGCCCTCGCGGCGCACCAGGTCGATCCCCAGGATCCGCTTTCTGTGATTTCTGCCTTCGGTGGCTTTGAGATCGCTATGATGGCCGGCTTGCTGTTAGGTGCTGCTTCTTGCCGATTGCCCGTGGTCCTTGATGGTTTTGTCAGCGGCGCGGCCTTCCTGATTGCCCGGGCGTTCTACTCCGATATCGAGAACCATGTCTTTTTCGCCCATCATTCCGCCGAGCATGGCCACGCGCGCCTGCTCGGCTCCGTTCGCTCCAAGCCGCTGCTACATCTTGGAATGCGCCTCGGTGAAGGAACCGGGGCCGCCCTGGCCATAGGTCTTCTCTCGTCAGCGGCCGATCTCTATCGCGAAATGGCCACCTTCGCGGAAGCCGCCGTATCAGATGTCAATGGAAAGGAAAGTATCAAATGAGCATTGCAACTAAGCGCGGCGACACGGGCCAAACTGGCCTGCCAGGTGGCGTCCGCGTATCCAAAACCAACCCTCGCGTCGAATGCTACGGCACCATTGACGAATTAATTTCTCAGCTGGGGTTCGCTCGCTCTATCGCTGCAAGCAGAGAGATCCACGACCTCGTTAAGGATCTTCAAAGAGAATTATTCAAAGTGGGCTCCGCTATTGGAACCGCGCCCGAATCGCGCAAACCCGCACCGGTGATCACGCCGCAGATGGTGGATGCGCTCGAAGCTCAGGTGCATCGAATCGAAGCCATGCCCGGCATACTGGGCGACTGGTCTTTGCCCGGCGAGATCCCCGATGCCGCCGCCATGGATGTCGCCCGCACGATCTGCAGGCGCGCTGAGCGCTTAGCCGTTGCACTGCAGGAAGCCGGCATGTTGGACAACCCTCACATCCTCGCGTACCTGAATCGTCTTTCGGATCTACTCTGGCTTTTCAGTCGTCAACTGGAACTCGCGGCGGGCGTGAATGCCGCCCTTCGGCCTGTCGATAAACCGGGCAACCGTTGGTCCCGCGCGTGGTGATACCACGCCTCGTCATCGCGGGCACTCACAGCGGAGTCGGTAAAACCACATTCACTGTAGGGCTGTGCGGCGCTCTGGGGCGAATGGGCCTGCGCGTTTCTGTCTTCAAGTGCGGACCCGATTACCTGGACCCGACCTGGCACTTCCGGGCGGCCGGTGTTCGGAGCCAGAACCTGGACGGCTGGATGATGGGTCGCGAGGCCGTGCTTGCCACTTTTCATAACACTGCCAAGGATTCCGACATCGCGTTGATTGAAGGCGTTATGGGGCTATTCGACGGCGCGGACGCCACGTCTGAAATCGGTTCTACTGCGGAGATTGCAAAGTGGCTTGGCGCCCCTGTGCTGCTGGTGGTGGATGCAGCCGGGATGAGCCGCAGCGTGGCAGCCATGGCCAGCGGTTTCGGCTCCTTCGATCCCGATCTGCGCGTCTGTCGCGCTGCACTTTAATCGCGGATTTCGAGCCGGAAGGTCAGTTTACTGCACTTAACTCGCGGACGGTGCCGGCTCCACTGCAACTAAATCGCGGACGAACCGTGCACGCCGAAGGCGGTCAACCTAGGCGCGTTGGGCCTTGATCATTCCACACCTTGCATCTAAATCACGGACGAACTTCAGCCTGAAGTTTGTCCTCGGTTTAAGTGCAGCAATCCTCGATTTAACTGCAACGGTTGTGTATTGAAATCGCGGACAACTGTTGAAATTTATAGGCGGCCAATCCGCGATTAAAGTGCAGCGCGACAGCTTGGCAGGCCTTCTTGAGTTCCTGCGCTTACCTGGCGTTCCTGCTGGTGGGTGCGGCAGTCGCCTTGTATCCCACTCTTCTTCCCTCCCGTACAGATCCGGCGCGGGACATCACGATACAGAAAGCGCTCTCCGGCCACTACGCTCTTTCCGTTGGTCTGATCTGGTGGAGTGTCGGCATAGCGATCGCCATCGGCTATTTCGTTTTTGTGTACCGCATGTTCGCCGGAAAAGTGAGCCGCACGCCCGGTACATACGAGCACTGAGCGGTTCGCCTGGTGCGTAGAGCAACTCTGCCGCAAGCGCCGCGAGTGTTATTGCGCGCGAGAAGCGCCAATCGTAACCACGCGGCGCGCGTAAGCCAGCCGCGGTCAATCCAGAACCAGGCTGGTTTTGCCCTGGCTGTTTTCTGTTGTTGCCAACAGCACCCCCTACCGCCTTTCGGGGCCTGGGTTTGGCGCGGCCGGAAGTGCTTGCCGTGCAATCCAGTTTTTTTGCCTCACGGTTTGGGCGAGGGGGTGTCAAAAATAAGTTGTTGTCTCGGTGAGCTGGCCGGGCGATGCCCTGAAAAAAACAAAGACGGTAGCCGCCGTGGGAACACCCTTGTCGGTGTCCGAACATCGATGCGCCTGCAGGCGACCACAGGAACGGGGGAGGGCGTGGCAGGAGGAAACGGCCCGCTGAGGATGGGAGTGGGGGGTTTTACTGGGGCGTCGGAAGGATGGCCTCCTTCCCGGCGGAGGACTGGTTGAGAAAGTGGATAGGCTGAGAAGGATGACGAAACAACAAATTGTGGAAGCAGTGGTAACGAGTACAGGCGCCCAAAAGAGCGAAGTGGAAGGGATTCTGCAAGCGCTTTTGGAGACGGTAGCAGAGACGTTGGCCCATGGCGAGAAACTGGATTTTGCGCGGCTTCGGTAGTTTCGAAGTGAAAAAGACGAAGGCCCGGACAGGCCGCAACCCCGCGAGCGGGGAAACGATCACAATTGGAGCAAGCCGCAAAGCGACTTTCAAACCCAGCAAAGAACTGAAGCAAAGGGTGGCGGGAATGAGCACCCCAGTATCAAATAGTTAGGCCTTCGCTACGTTAAGGCCCATCATCAGCCATCTGCACCAGCCATGCCGGCTTCCCGCCACTCGCGCCTGGGCGATGAAACAGTTCCTAGCCGGCTTGCGCGCGAACTGGGCGTGGCACCCCAACGAAAACGGCCGGAGTAGACGGCGTCACTTGGCAGGAGTATGAGACCGGCTTAGAAAGATCGACTCGTCGACTTACATAGCCTGGTTCACCGCGGCGCTTATCGAGCGCTAGGCGCATTTATCGCGCGTCGACAAACAGCGTCCGCAAGTGATTGAGATCGTAGATCTGTCGGCCCGCATATTTTGGTTTTACAGACCTTCGCCTAAGCTGTTTTGTGTCCGCGCGCGGGTAATTCGGATGGGCTGCCAGGCCTCAACTCCACTGTGCCTAACTGTCGAAGTGCCGCTGCGGTCTCCCGTTCTTTCAGTAGGCGCGACATTTCGCTGGCAGAGTAGTCACTGAATTCAGAAGAGCAATGAAGCGAGTAAGCTTTGGTCGCAAAACGGATCGCAAACACCACTGTTTGCGCGTGGCGGTGCCTGATAATCGAAGCGCGGGTGAAATGCTCTTTCAAGTAGAGAGTGGTCGCGCGAATCCACTCTTCTGAACTCAAGCTTGACATTGTCTCAGGCTCTCTCTTTGAGTACCTTTTGAGTAATAACAAATTCCACGGTTGTGGCCAATTCTCCAGAATCGTTGCGACTGCTCTCCTCGGGCGGAGTGAAAGTTACCACCAGGGCGAAGGAGACTACTTCTGCTTTCATAGCCCCGTTGTTTTCCCGCGCCTTTGAGAGTGGAAGCCGTCTCCAAAAAGGCCTTCGCTAAGTTAAGGCCCAAAACGCGGGCGCGTTGGAATCCTGCTCGGCGGTGGAACCCGCTCAGGCGGGGGCGCAGTCTTCCTGCTGTTCATCTCCCAGGATTGGACCGCATCCGCTCTCGGCGCGGGGACCGCTTGGATTCGATTTGAATTTAGAGGAAAGACCGTTCGGCCTCAGGAAGCAGCCATGAATGGAATCGAGTGCCGCCGGCACACACCGGACAGTAATTCCCATAAGGCTTCGAGCACACACTCGACGGAATCGGTCACCGATACCGTATTGCTCTCGTTTAGGAGTGAAGTCAACAAATCGCGCTCCACTCCAGCATGTTCGCGATCTGCCTCGCGATGCACAGTGAAGTAGGCCAGCCCGCATGCCTCGTCGATGCCATAAAACGTTCGCAGCCCTTCGATCTTCGACTCGGCTACCGCCGGGATCTGGCTCTCATAGGCATAGAGGGCGGCCATGCCGGCAGCCGTTCCCCGCCCCCGGCACATCAGACGAAACGTTTCTATCAGACCCTTCGTTTCTGGCCACGCTTTCGTCTGTAACACCTCTGCTCTGGTCAAGCCCAGCGCTTCGGCGAACTGCAGCCAGAGCTCCGGGTGATTGGGTGAACCCGCTTCCTCATCGATTAAGTTGGCCAGCAGCTGACGGCGTATGGCGAGGTCTTCGGTTTGCATATGCACAGCGGAAAGGTAGGTCGGAAAGGCCGCCACATGTCGGTAATACTGCTGGCTGTAAGAGCGGAGAGCTTCGCGGCTCAGCACGCCCCGCGTCCAGGCCTGATAGAAAGGGTGAGTCAGAAGACTTCTGGCAGCAATTTTCTCGTCGATTTGATCCAGATAAGCACAAATGGTAGACATCTGTCGTTAGTCTCTCGCACTCCGCACGACAAGGGACCATCTGACCATTTCCCTTTGCTGACCAGCTATTTCGGTTGTGTCTGTTCACTCTTCGCATGGCTCCGTTTGGCTGGCTTCTTAGTGGTTGGGGTGGGTTTTATTTGCGGAGCTGGTGCAACGGGAGCTGGCGCTGGTGCGGGGATCTGCTGGGTAATCGTTCTGGGGAAGAAATTCCAGCAGAAAGCAACTCCCAGCACAAAGGCAATGAGCAAAGTAAAAATTTCAAGCATCAGCATAGTCTTGCTCGTGGTTTTGTTCCAGTGCGCGACTACGCGCTCAGATTCTTTCACCGCTGCCGCTGCCTTGCGGTCGAGTGTATCGATTCCCTGGTGTGCTTTCTGGGTAGTCGATTCGACTTTGGATTTCAGATCCGCTAACCCATCGCTTTGCGTCGTCACGAGTGTTTTCAGATCCTTCACTTGCGCCCGGAGCTGCGTGGCGATCTCGGGCATGCCGGATTGATGAAACTGCTGTCGCAGCCCTTCCACCATTTGCGCGGCCAAGGCGGGCGGGCTCACCCCTTTCGCAATTTCTCCCGGCAGCTTGTTCAAACGCTCCTGAAGCTGTTGATGATAAGTGGCCGTCGTTTTCACAGCACTGCCCATTTCCCGATCGAGCTGCTGCAAAAGCTTCGCAAACTTCTCCCGCTCGTCCGTCAGTAAGGGCGGCGTGTCGCGTACCAGCAGTGCCAGAAAGC
>JAABUQ010011429.1_pt1 | contig 11338 bp, 12 predicted proteins | sample 5560001 | NCBI WGS metagenome assembly JAABUQ01 (sample SAMN10711888, study PRJNA513371) | rock metagenome | isolation source: Antarctica rocks | place: Antarctica: Victoria Land, Finger Mt nord | collected 2015-12-18
ACGTCATCCCGGATTACCAAGCCGCGTGCTCCCATTGCCCCCTCCTGCGCCGAACAGACCAGAAGACAATCACATTTCAGCCACGCCGCAAGTCACATCAAAATCAGAAATTAAGGCAATTGGTATTATGTGGTGAACGCGGCGGCGCTGGATTACATGCGCGGGCATGGCCTGTCAGGCCAGGTGGTCGCGCAACTGGACGCGCACCCGGCCAGGCTGTTCGCCGACGCCTCTGCCTGGGCGGCGCACCTGGCCCGGCTCGGCATCGACACGCTCGCGGTCACGCCCGACCCGGTGCAAATCGCCACCGAGGGGGCGCTGTGGGGTGCCATCTGCCATCATGGCTTTCTGGGCACGGACGCAGCGCTTGGCGCGGCCGGGACGGCGATCGTGTCCGACGGCGCCGGGCAGTTCCGGGTGGGCCTGCACGCGCTGTGCTGGGTGCATGCCGAGCGGCTGGTGCATAAGCTGGTGGCCGCCACCCCCGAGCAGCGCCGCGCCGTCGAGGTGACGCGCACGCTGATCTGGTGGCTGTATGCCGACCTGAAAGCCTGGGCAGGCGATCCCTGCCCACGACGAGCCGCGGCGCTGCGGGCGCGCTTTGACCGCATCTTCAGGCGGCGAACCGACTACGCCACCCTGGACCGGCTGCTGGCCCGGTTGCACCGGCGCAAAGCCGAACTGCTGCGCGTGCTCGAGCGCCCCGAGATCCCGCTGCACACCAACGGCTCGGAAAACGACATCCGGGCCTGCGTGACCAAGCGCAAGATCTCCGGCGGCACCATGAGCACGGCAGGGCGCACCGCGCGTGACGTCACGCTCGGCCTGATGAAGACCTGCAGCAAGCTCGGCGTCTCGTTCTTCCGCTACCTCGGCGACCGTCTGCATGTCCCGGGCGCCATCACCGTCCCGCCGCTTCCAGACCTCGTCCTCCAGGCTGCAACGGCGGCCTGATTGCCCGGGGATCTGCCCCGGTTACATGGCCCGCCCCTCCTCCTAACAGCGTAGGCTGGTTGGGCAATCGGAAGGTAAGGAGGTGAAAATGCAGGTTTCGGTTCTCGGTATCGACTTGGGCAAGAACAGCTGCAGCGTGGTTGGATTGGACGATACGGGCAAAGTAGTGCTGCGGCGACGCATCCATAGGGACGGCATCATCAAGCTTGCATTTCGGCTTTGGACGACGAGTTTGCCACCCAGGCCCGCACCGATGAAACAGCCAAGCTGCTGACGACGATCCCGGGAGTTGGCGCGCTAAATGCGACTGCACTGACAGCGGCGATCGGCAACGGCGAGACGTTCGGACGCGGGCGAGATCTGGCGGCATGGCTCGGCCTGGTACCGAAACAAGTGACGACAGGCGGCAAGCCAAAGCTTCTCGGCATCAGCAAGCGGGGCAATGCATATCTACGCAAGATGCTGATCCACGGGGCGCGTGCGGCATTGCCGACACTGTCGAAGAGCGAAACACCTTTGGGCTGCTGGTTGCGCGGCCTGTTGGCGCGGGCCCACGTGAACACCGTGGTCGTGGCACTCGCCGCCAAACTGGCCCGGATCGTTTGGGCGGTGCTGCGGAGCGGACAAAGGTTCGACATAAAGGCTGCGACGGCGTCGTAGCCTGAGAGATCAGTCGCACGCCTCAGTTCGAGGCAGGCGGCTGGTGGGGTCTGCGGGTGGTGAAAGCGAGATGGCCTGACAGTCGACCGGTGTTCTGGAACCCTGTTACAACATATGGCGCTCGACGCCGGGGAACTTATGAGGACCAGAACGCGCGGATCTCCATCTTGGCCAGGGCTCTGCCCTGAGACCGGATACGTTGGCGTAGACTGCCAAGGTTGTCGTTAAACTGCTTGCAGACGGGGCGGGCCATACGTTGTTGTAGGACACCCCGGCCGAGGCGGTCAGGCCGGTCTTCTGCCGGATGGCCGCCCGGATCTCGGCGGCGATCGCGGAGGCCGAGCCGCGGTCCAGCAAGGGCGTGGTCACGTCGAGGGTGGCCTCGTCCAGCGACAGCGGCTGGATCGTGGGCGTGTAGCGGGCGAAGATGGCGTGGATCTGCTGCGACACCGCCTTGTAGACGTCAAAGCGCGGCCGGACGAACACCAGGTCCGGGCAGCGCCGCCGGGCGACGACGGAGGGCATGGCCGAGTGCACGCCAAAGCGCCGCGCCTCGTAGCTGGCGGCGGCCACCACGCCGCGCTCGCGTGAGCCGCCCACCGCCAGCGGCACGCCACGCAGGCTGGGGTCGTCGCGCTGCTCGACCGACGCATAGAACGCGTCCATGTCCACGTGGATGATGCGGCGTCGATCAGCGGCCTGGTCAGGGTCAAACGGCACGCAGCACGGATGTTGGCATCTCGCGGCGCGCCTGGGGACGAAACAAGGCCTGTCCTCCGCGGGACGGCTCCCGCTGTGGCTACGGCTCCTCTGGGCTTGGATCGATGCCGAGTTCCTGGCGCACGTGCGCGAACGTCGCGGGATCGGCGAAGCGCCTGTTGGCCATCATTGTCCGCAGCGCTACCAAGCCCGTTTCGGTGAAGAACAGGCGAGGCGGCCAGGGCGCTGGCTCAAGGCGCATCAGCCCGCGCTCGAGCAGCCCCTTTGCGACAAGCGGCACCTTGGGCTGGCCCGCCTGCGCGCCGCCGCGCTACGTCCTGATCTGGAAGCCGTCGGCGACGCTCGGCAGGGTCGAGAAGAACCGGTCGAGCTCGCGGCGTATGTAGTCCCGCTCGCCGGGCGTAAAGGCGGCAGGGTCGGAGCTGTCGGGCTTGCTCATGGCGTGCACCCTAGCATCTCGGGTGCTTTCGTCCGAGTGAGAAGCCCAGCGCCCCGGCGTTCAGATCGTGCTCTTGAGATCCTTCGCCACACGGAAGGCAACCTTCCTGCTGGCGGCGATCTGCACCACCTCACCCGTTGCTGGGTTGCGTCCCATGCGGGCCGGACGGTCCTTTACCTCCAAGATGCCGAAGCCGCCGATCCTCACCCGCTCGCCCGACCTGAGATGGCCCACAACGATCTCGAACACGTCGGCTACGACCGCGTCCGCCTGCTTCTTCTCCATCCCATGCCGCCCAGCGAGGCCGGCTGAGAGGTGCTTCAGCGTGACGGTCGTCAGCGCGGCAGGTTTCACCTCAGCTTTGGCCGTGGCTGCAGCTTTGCCCTTCGCTGCGGGCATCGCGACCTTTCCTACGGGTTTGGAAGAAGCCGCTTTGGCGGCGGCTTTGACCGGTAGCTTTGCCGCCGCTTTTGGCGCGGTCTTTGTCGTCGATGGTCTTGCGGCCATGTCGGTCGCGACTCCTGTTGCAGTGCTCGGCGGCACGGAATCACGGCGCGGTTGGCAATACAAGCTGTTTGCTGACGGACCATGATTTGTTCGATCCGGGCTCGGTCCAATCAGCAGTGGGGCTGGTGCGAGCCGGTGTCCGACACGACACAAACGCCGCCTCTGCCAGGGCCTACACTGCTCAATACCCGAAAGCGCTACGATCCCTCATCTTACGGCAGTCCCGCGCTCATGCGTTCTGCGGTTCGCCGGCATCCGCATCGTCGAACCGTCGCAACGACGTTGCCACGGTCCGCCACAGGGCCAGGGTCTCCGGCGCTGCGTGCAGCACCAGCGCACGCCGCAGCAAGTGCTCCGCGGTGTCGGCGTCATCGACACACCAGCAATGCATGGCGGCGTCGACCAGGGCTTGGCCTTCGCGCTCCACCTGTTGCGCCAGCTGAAGCTCGGCCCGGCACCGGCGGCAGGTCTCGGCGCCGTTGAGGGAGGCGCGGCAGAGCGGACAGCGATCCACCGATCACGTCTCCAAATAGAACAGCAGGTCCTGCAGCTGCTGGCGCCCGTCCTCCAGGGCCGTGTCATCGCCGCTGCTGCGGGCATCCCGGATCGTCTCGATCAGGTCGATGATCTCCAGGCGATCCTCCTCGCCCGCGTCATCCAGCTTCAGGCTCGCCTTCGACAGCAGCGCATCGAGGGCAGGGCTGGTGACGGCCTGCGCCTCCGCCCCTTGTTCCCGGCCTTCGAACAAGGAGCCGATCCGCTCCCGCGCCTCGTCCAGCTGGGCCTGGTCATAGCGCGACATCGCCTGCTCGATGGTGATCCGCTGCTCAAGGCCGGTCTTCTTCTCGCGGGCCGAAACCTGCAGGATGCCGTCGCGGTCAAGCGCGAGATCCAGGATCACCGGATTGCCCGCCGGCGCCTTGCTCAGGCCGTCCACCCGGAACTCGCCGATCTTGACGTTCTCCTCGGCATCCTTGTGCTCGCCCTGGTAGATCCGCACCTCGACCGAGGTCTGGTCATCGACGACCGTGCAGAACACCTCGCTCCGGCGCACCGGGATAGGTGTGTTCTTCGGGATGATGGGCACGAAGCAGTAGGGATACAGGTCGTCGTCCAGCTCGCCGAGCGCACTCGTGCCGAACGTGTAGGGCGTGACGTCGACGAGCACGGCCGAGACCTCGATGCCGGCCATGGCGGCCCCCTGGATCGCAGCACCCATGGCGACGCACAGGTCCGGATCGACCTCGCCGCGCGGCTCGAACCCGAACGCCTCGACCAGGCGGCGCCGGATCAACGGGGTCCGCGTCGCACCGCCGACCAGCAGGATCTCGTCCACTTGCGAGGATGTCAGCTCCGCCGATCCGAGGGCGACGTGGACCGCCCCGAGCGTCTCCTCGATGAACGGCATGATCATCGCCTCGTACTCGTCGCGGCTGAGCTCGAGATCGAGGTTGACCGGCTTGCCGTCATGCACGGCGAGGTACTCCTCCTCGATGCGCGCATACGGGTGATCGGAGAGCTGCTTCTTCGCTGTCTCGGCACTGCGCAAGATGCGCGCCATCGCCTGCGGCTGGTCCGACACCCTGATGCCGTGCTTGATCTGCAGGTGCTCCAGCACGTGCGCGACGATCTTCTCGTCGAAGTCGTCGCCGCCCAGCTGGTTGTTGCCGTGGCTGGAGATCACCTCCACCACGCCGCCCTCGATCCGGACCACCGAAACGTCGAAGGTGCCGCCCCCGAGATCGTAGACCAGGATGCGCTTGCCCTGATGCTGCGCCGCCTCGTAGACGAGCGCCGCCGCGGTCGGCTCGTTGATGATCCGCACCACCTCCAGCCCGGCGATCTCGCCGGCCTCGCGCGTCGCCTGCCGCTGCGCGTCGGAGAAATACGCTGGGACCGTGATCACCGCACGGCGCACCGGACCACCCAGGTGGCGCTGCGCCATCTCCTTCAGCCGCGACAGGATCATCGCCGAGATCTCCTGCGGCGCGTAGTCGCGCTCGCCGAGACGCACCCGTGCATCGGTGCCCATCCGCCGCTTGATCGAGCGGACCGTGCGCTCGGGGTAGAGCATGAACTGGTTGCGGGCCTCCTCGCCGACCAGCAGTTCGCCCGTCTCGGACAGGCCGACCACGGAGGGCAGCATCACCCGGCCGAGGTCGTCGGCGAGCACCAGCGGCCGGCCGTCCTGGTAGACGGCGATCTCCGAGTTGGTGGTCCCGAGGTCGATGCCGACGATGGGGTCCGTCATGCGCATTCTCCTGTTCCGGTGGCGCTCTTGCTCACGATCACGTCCGCGGTCCGCAACACCTGGTCGTCCCACAGGAACCCGGCCCGGACCTCCTCAAGCAACGTCCCTTCCGCCGTGGAGCGGTCCGCAGACGTGGCGACCACGCGGGCGCGCCGCGGGTCGAACGCCAGGCCGATAAGTTGCATCGGCACGACCCGGCGGTCGAGCAGCACCTGATCGAGGCGGCGCACCGTCATGCGCAGGCCCTCTTGCCAGGCCTCGTCGCCCGACGCAGGCCGGCGCAATAGGCGACCCGCCCAGCCGGGACGCGCCGCTGCGGCAGACGCCAGCGCCGCAAGCAGGCGGTCGCGCAGGTCGATGACGTCCAGCAACAGCGGGCGCAGCGCAGCGTCCGCCTGGTCGCGCGCTGCGGATCGCGCGCGGTCCAGGTCCTGCTGCAGGTTGGCCTGGCTCGCCTGCAGCGTGTCGAACACGCCACGGAACTGGTCCAGCGCCTCTTTGACCAGGCGGGACTCGGTGCGGACCTCGCTGCGCAGGCCCGCCACCTCGACGAACAGGGAATACAGGTCGGCGGTCTCGGTCCGGGGCTCCGGCGCCGCAGTATCTGCGGCATCGAGATAGGCCTGGAACCGGCTGAGCAACGCCTGCTTGATGCTGTCGTCCACCTTGTCTCCTGTTCAAAAGGAAGGCCAGAGGGCCCAGAGCCCCGGGCCGGCCTCACTCTCCGATGGCGGCTTGCAGGATGCCGTCGGCAAGCAGCGCTGCCACCGTCCGCTTCGTCGCCCGGGCGGCCAGGGGCGACGCCGCGTGCAGCGCCGCCACGCTCAGCCGCGACAGGGCCGCCTCGTTGGTGCGCAGCAGCGTTACCTCCAGCCGCTTCCGTTCGTCGCTGAGCGCCTCGTAGGCGGCACGATAATCCTGGAACCGCTCGGGTTCACGATCCGGCGGAAACTCCCGCACCAAGGCGAGATAGCGGCGCCGGATCGCGGCATCGTCGACCTTCTCGTCCACGCCGAGCACGGTAAGGGGATCACGCATCAGAGCCGACCCCTCCGCGCCGTCGGTGCCCCGGTGGCCCGCGACACCATGTCCTCGCAAAGCTGCCGCATCATCGGCTCGGGCAGCATGGCGCCGAGCTCGGATGATCGGAAGCTGTCCATCGTCTCCTCGACCGCCGCCGTTCGCCCGATCTCCCCGACACGCCCGCGCAGGGTGTCGGCCGCTCCCTTGGGCATGCCCTTGAGCACCATCCGCAGCAACTCCAGCATCTCGGCGTCGTCGATGTCGTCTTCCAAGTCATCCGCCATCCGGCCTCTGCGGGACAATCGGGGCAGATCCATGCCGAGGAACCGCGCGATCCGCCGGGCCGCGTGGAAGTCCCGCCGCTCGGATGCTGCCTCCGCCATGTCGTTCAGCTCGTGCGTCTCGGCCATGGTCATCGCGCGGCCATTGCCCCGCGTGCGGGCGACGATCTCGAAAAACCGCCATTCTGGGTTCGCTGTCTCCCGCCGGCGCGCCGCCCGCGCGTAGCTGCCCAGCAGCTCGAACGCGTCGAACCGCACGAACACGTCGGCCAGGAGCTGAAACTCCGCCGACGACCAGACGATCCCGGCCCCCTGCTCCAGCCACGCCCGCGTTCCCAGCAGCAGGCTCGACACCGCGCGCCGGTCCTCGCCGGCCTCCACCTGGCCCAGCGCGGAGACGACCGCCAGGACCGGCTCCTTCGTCGGTGGCGTCCGGCGCGCGGCCGCCAGCTCCTCGCGCAGCCACCGGGCATCGCCGCCGGCGCACCGCATCAGTTCGGCCTCGAGCACGGCGCGGAACCAGCCGGCGACGCCGCCACCCGCAAGCGCCACCCCCTCCCGCAGCCAAGCCCCCGCCTGCTCCGTCTCGCCACCCTGCAGCGCGACCAGGCCGCGGGCGATGCGCAGCAGCCCGCTCGGGGCATCAGGCCGGTCCCACTCGGCCGCCTGCGCCAGCTCCTTGCCGGCGAGGTCGGCACGCTTCGCCCGCATCTGCTTGCGCGCATGGGCCAGCTGCAGCTCGATCATCTGCCGGCGCACCCCGGGATTGATCGGGTCGATCGTCAGCAGCCGGCGGGCAAATCCGGCCGCCTTCTTGTAGGCTCGGCGCGCCACCGCCGACTGGGTCGCCTGCAGCAGGATCTGGCCCTCGTCGGGAAAGCGCTGCACCGCCTCGTCGGCGAGCCGGTGCCAGTCCTTGTCCCGCGCCTCCCTGCGATAATACGCCATGCGCTCCAGCACGGTGGGGATGTGGTCGGGATCGGCCTCGCCGCTGCGCTCCAGATAGAAGATCTCGCCGTCGCCGTGGTCATCGCCGCCCTCGATCTCCGGATGCAGGGACGCGAGACGTGCCAAGTGGCGGTAGATGACGCCCGACGACAACCGCGATATCCGGTCTCCGGCTGTGCTGTTCTGCCGGGCGGCCAGGGACCAGGACCGCTCCGCGGCCTTCCAGTCGCCCCGTGCCTCGGCCGCCAGCGCCTGGATACGATGCCGCTCCAGCAGCGGCAGCGCCCCGAAGCGCGTCTCGAACTGCGGCACGCGGTCGGGGACCTGCGGCAGGAGGTTCAGGCAGGCACTCTTGACCTCGTCCTGCGGCAGCTCAGCCTGCTTCAGCAACCAGGTGAACAGTGCGGCCGGGCCGCCGCGCGAAGCCGTCGATGGCCGTCCCAGGGACTGTACGGCGGCGGCTGACAGGCCACCCGTCTCGGCTGCAAAGGCTTGCTGTGTCGGCATCAGGCGCTGCCACGCGTCGGCGTCGAGCCCGGGCCCCGTGCGCATCGCTGCCTCTACTGCCTGACGGAACGGGAAAAACGGCGAGCCCGACTCGATGCTCTCCAGCCGCCGTGCGGTCCGCTCGGGCTCTGGCGGCAAACTGGTGAGGCTCTGGAGCAGCAGGCGGATCGGCCGGAAGGCGGACCGCAGCGAGATGCGCTTCAAGTGCCGGTCCATCTCCTCCGGGGTCGCGCCATCGACCCAGGCGGCCAGGGCCGCACGCGACGCGGCAGCCAGTTCGCGCCAGCGTGCCGCCTCGGGCGGCTCGGGGCGCGCCGGCGCCGGAAGCACCGGCACCGTCACCAGCAAGGCGGCGGTCAACTCCTCGAAGGCGGCCTGCTGGCCGGCCGGCACGGCGCCGCTGGCGACGCAGTGGAGCAGATAGGCCGCCGCCTTAGGCTGCTGGCCTTCACGGATCAGGCACGTCGCATAGAGGTGTGGCTCGCGCAGCAGGCCAGCTTCGGTCAGGGTGTTCTCGAGCACCATCGCGGCCTCCTTGAACATGCCCTTGGCAGCCAGGGCGCGGGCCCGGCCGCCATAGGCGTCGGCCAGAGCCTCCCGCCATTCCGGTCGCGGATCCTGCCGCGCCAGCTGCTTGAAGAGCTCGACCGCTTCCTTGAACCGTTCCTGCCGCAGTGCGTCGGCAGCGCGTGCCGGCAACGTGGCCATCGAGGCTGGAGGAGGCGCGCTGCGCCGCTGGGGCTTCGTCACAGGTCAGGTCTCCATACAGCTCGCAAACACATGGCCCATACGTTGCGCCCAGCATGGTCACGCGGGCTTGCGCGGCAATGCGAAGCGGATTGTGGGGCCACTCAGTCCCGCCGAAGCCTAAAGCATCTGGAGAGTATCAAAAAGCCGGGAAGCCGAGCGTCCCAATGCTGGCGAACCTGCGTATGTCTGGTCGTTCATCATAGGCAACGAGCCATGGGGCAAGCTCGAAGCGTTCGATGCATGGAAAGCTTTGCAATCACCTCCGGTATCCAGCCCGCCGCAGTCAACAGCTTGGAAGACGGTGGGAATGGATACTGGGAGCTGATATGTGAACGTGATGGACGTCATCGCCGAGACTCAGACCGCCACGATTGAATGGGCTCCAGTGGCCCGAACCATGATGGAACAGCTGTCCGACGTTGAGCAGGCCGAGGTGCGCTGCTCGGTCGACCGGGTCGCTCGAGGTTTCGACCCGGCGCAAGTCGAACGCATCGCTCCCAAACGGCAGGGTCAAAGGCCGTTCTTTGTTCTCCGGGCCAGTCCGGTCCTAAGCTCGACTTTGGCCTTTTCAGGCTGGGTAGCACGCGGCTTCCGTGAGGCTATTGAGGAGCGCGCGCGGGATTGTTGCCATATCCTGGGCCTGCCGGGACGTTGAGAAAGCCTGTGCGATCCAAAGCTGGCGGCGAACGGCGGCGAGGGCGTCGGAGAAGGTGACCTCAGGCTTGGCATACCAGGCGGCGCGCCTGGGCAGGACGAGGCCGCGCGCGGCCAGCTCGCTGGCCCAGAGTGTCACGAGCGAGAGCAGGGCGAGCAAGCAAGGCGTCGTGCGGGCGATGGCGAGGTCCGACCATTGGCGCTGCGTCTCCACGCCCAGATGCCGGCGCACCTCTGCGAAGGTCACCTCAACGGACCAGCGGCGGACGAACAGCTGCAGGATGGCGACTGGGTCGGCGGCCTGGTCCGTGCACAGGAACGCCTGCGGCTCGAACTCACCAGCCGCGTCGCGGACCAGCACCCAGCGGATCGGCACCTGCTTGCCGGGGTGATACCAGAGCGCCGTGCCCGACACGACGTCGAGCTGGCGTTCATCCTGCCCGTACCAGCCTGTGACCGTGATGCGCTGCCAGGCTGTCGTCGGGTCGGCCAGGCGCTGGAGCAGCGTTGGCTGGCGCGCGCCGGACACGCGTGGGCGCCCTTTGGTCCCAGGCAGCCGCGGCGGCGGCGGGTCGAACAGGCGGGCATCGAGCCGCAGCCGGGTGATCACGGTCACATGGCGGCGCACGGCTGCGAGCAGCTCGATGGCGGCGTAGCTGCTGTCAGCGACGGCGATGATCTCCCGACCTGGCAGCCAGCGCGCGAGCAGCAGGAGGAGCTGGCGCGCCCAGTCGGTCAGCAGCTTGTGCCGGCGCCCTTGCGCCTGGGCGTAGCGCTCGGAGGGCGCCAGCGCGGTCAGGAACGGCAAGGCCCAGACCCGACCGGCGAACGGCACGGGCGCAAGCAGCATGAGGCTGATCCAGCGCAGGCCGGATGCCTTGACGAAGTGGCCGCGGCTGGAGCGCACGGGATCGCGGTAGATGCCGCGCGCCTTGATCCTTGCGCCCCAGCGGCGCTCGATGGTCTCGTCGATCCCAACCACGACCGGTCCGTCCGGCACGAAAGCGGCGACCAGCAGCCCGAGCAGGCAGCGCGCCGCGGCCTGGCCCGACCAGCGGCTGCGGTTGAGCACGCGATGATAGTTGGTGAAGGTCGCCGCCCCGCGCAGGCCCACGCTGCTCAGCGCCGCGGCAACCGTGCGCCGGCCCGGGGCCAGCAGGGTACCCGCAACGAGGATCAGCAGGTTGGCCCAAGTCGGGCGGGTGAAGCAGCCGGCGAACGGCGCCATCCAGGCCGCGAGGGGGCCGGGGTGGTCAGGATCGGCTTGCCTTGCCATGGCGGGCTCGCAGTGGTGTCGTTGCGCCGGACAACTCCCCACGCGCCAGAAGGATCAACCGTGCCGGCCAGCGATCCCATGCGGGCGCGCATCGAGGCGTTCAACCAGGCGCGCGGCGGCGGCGTCGCGGTGCACAAGGCGGGGCGCGGCTACTCGCTCCTGAGCGAACGCACCGGAATGCCCATCGCCAGGCTCAAGCCGACCGGGGACGCCGACAAGGTGCAGGTGCTTTGGTGGAACGGCCAACGCTGGGGCGCCTCAGGGCCGTTCGGCATCGCGACCATGCCCCTCGACGCAGCCCTCGACCACATCGCATCAGAGCCTCACTTCTGGACCAACGTCTGACCAGAAATGGCCAAAGTCGAGCT
>JAABUQ010011430.1_pt1 | contig 11337 bp, 9 predicted proteins | sample 5560001 | NCBI WGS metagenome assembly JAABUQ01 (sample SAMN10711888, study PRJNA513371) | rock metagenome | isolation source: Antarctica rocks | place: Antarctica: Victoria Land, Finger Mt nord | collected 2015-12-18
ACCCCCAGCCGGCCCCCGGGAGCCCGGCTGTAGACACACGGGCTCGTTCCCCCGAACACACAAAAAGCCCTGCTCACAACCACTATTCAGCGCGCCCGTGTGCCCATCATCTGCGGAACTCCGGCGGCCGGATTCACCGCATCGGCCAGCGCGAGGTTTGTCGCCTGTGGAACCTCGTCGCGGATAACACGCGCGAGGGCGATGTGTTCACGCGGCTGCTGGCGAAGATCGAGGAGCAGCGCAAGGCCTACGGCGGCAAGGTGTTCGACGTGCTTGGCACGGCGTTCACCGAGACGCCACTACGCACGCTGCTGATCGACGCGATCCGCTACGGCGAGCTCCCCGAGACGAAGGCGAAGCTAGAAGAGGTCATCGACGCCGGCGTGGCTCGCGGCATCGAGGAGCTCCTCGCCGAGCGCGCGCTGGCGAGCGACACGATGCGGCACGCCGATCTCGCGCAGCTGCGCGCGCTGATGGATGAGGCGCGCGCGCGGAGGCTGCAGCCCCACTACATCGAGGGTGCGTTCCGGGCGGCGTTCACCGGGCTCGGCGGAAAGGTCCGTCGCCGCGAGCAGGGCCGTTTTGAGATCACGCACGTCCCGGCGCAGCTGCGCACGATCGGACGCGGGCCGATCGCCACCCGTTACGACCGTGTCACGTTCGACATCGAGCACGTGCTCGATGCGACGGGCGCTCGGGCGGAGCTGCTCGCCCCGGGCCACCCGCTGCATGACGCCGTCACCGATGAGACAGTTGTTCAGGGGCACCGCACGCTCGAGCGCGGTACCGTCCTCGTCTCCCCGGCGGTTGAGGCGCCGCGCCTGCTCGTCGGCGTGATCGAGGAGATCGCCGACGCCACCGAGACTGCGGTCGCACGGCGCTTCAGCTACGCGTTCATCGACGAGCACGGCGCCGTCGAGGCCGCGGGGCCGGCGCCCTACCTCGACTGCGTGGCGGCGCCGGTGACGAACGAGGTCACCGCCACCCGGGCGCTGCCCTGGCTGGCGCACGCCGAGGAGCGGGCAGCGAGCTGGATCATCGCCAACCAGCTCCCCGTGTTCCTGAGCGAGGTCAAGCTCCGACGTGAGGCCGAGCTGCACAAGCTGCGCGACCAGGTTGCCCGCCGCCTGGACCAGGAGAGCAACCGGCTCGTGCTCGAGTCGATGGTCGCCCAGGAGGCCGAGCAAGCCGGCAAGAAGCCCAAGGAGAGCCACACGAGCCTGATGTACAAGGCATCCGACCTCGAGGGCCGGCGCAGTGCGCGCCTGGCGCTGCTGGACCGCCAGCTCGAGATGCAGGCCAAGCCGCCGCGTGTTGTGACCGCGGCTCTGGTGCTGCCGGTGACCGCGGTGGCCACCCAGATTCCCGAGGAAGCACCGATGCACGCGGTGGAGACCAAGGAGGTCGAGCGTCGCGGCATTGAGCTCGTGCTCGCGGCCGAGCGCGCGCTCGGCCGGACCCCCGTGGAGCAGGCCTTCAACAACCCCGGCTTCGACGTCCTCTCGAACCGTGACGGCGAGGACCCGATCCGGATCGAGGTCAAGGCCCGCATCGCCGGCGCCGAGGACTTCTTCGTCACCCACAACGAGGTTCTGACAGCGCTCAACAGCGCGCCGCGCTACCGCTTGGCGCTCGTCCGTGTGGACCCACGCGGCGCGGAGCATGATGACGTCCGCTATCTCGAGAGCCCGTTCAGCGGCTTCGACGCCGGCGACTTCGACGCGACCGGACACCGCGGCAAGTGGGACACGACGTGGGCGCGGAGCCGGGAGCCGTTTTGAGTACATGACGACCGACCGAAGGGACGATGGCAGCGGCGCGCCGAAGCGCAAGTTGATAGAGGTGGCGCTGCCGCTGGAGACGATCAACCGCGAGTCCGCGCGCGAGAAGTCGATCCGTCACGGCCACCCGTCGACGCTGCACCTGTGGTGGGCGCGCCGGCCACTGGCGGCGGCCCGGGCCGTCCTGTTCGCCCAGCTCGTGGACGATCCGTCGTCGCATCCCGATCGATTTCCCACGGAGGATGCTCAGCGCGCTGAGCGCGAGCGCCTGCACGGCATCATCGAACGGCTCGTCGTCTGGGAGAACTCAGGCGATCATGCCCTGCTCGCGGAGGCGCACGCTGAGATCCTGACCTCGACCGGCGGCAACCCGCCGCCGATTCTCGACCCCTTCGCCGGAGGCGGCACGATCCCGCTCGAGGCCCAGCGCCTCGGCTTAGAGGCCCACGGCTCCGATCTCAACCCGGTCGCCGTGCTCATCAACAAGGCGCTCATCGAGATCCCGCCGAAGTTCGCTGGGCGGCCACCGGTGTTCCCAGGCCTTGCCAACAGCCGGATCGGCAGCTGGGAGGGGGCGACCGGGCTGGCCGGCGACGTGCGCGCCTACGGCGGGTGGATGCGCGACGAGGCGCAGAAACGCATCGGCGAGCGCTACCCGCAAGCGATGCTCGATGACGGCACTAAGGCGACGGTCATCGCCTGGATCTGGGCGCGGACGGTGACGTGCCCAAACCCGGCATGCGGGATCGAGATGCCGCTTGTGCGCTCGTGGTGGCTCGGCAAGAAGAAGAACAAGGAGGCGTGGGTCCGGCCGATAATCGCCGCTGATCCCGGGCGCCCGAGCGGCAAGCGGGTGGAGTACGAAATGGGCAACGGGCGCGTCGGGGTCTCGAGCGCTGACGGGGACGGGACGGTCGGTCGCAACGGCGCGACGTGCGTTGCCTGCGGATCTGCCGTAGCGCTCGAGTACGTGCGCGCTACGAGCCGCGATGTCGGGCTCGGCGCCCAGCTAATGGCCGTTGCGGCCGAGGGCAACGGTCGGCGCGTATACCTCCCGCCGGACGCCGCCCAGCGACGCGCCGCGGAAGTCGAGCGGCCGGCGAGCGCACCTCCCGGCGAATTGTTCGATTGGCCCGGACGGATCAATGTTGTGCGGTATGGCCTGACGGAGTTCGCGGACCTCTTCACGAACCGTCAACTCCTCGCCTTGACGACCTTCGGCGACCTCGTCATGGATGCGCGCGAGCGTGTCCTCAGCGACGCCCTCGCGGCCGGTGCTCCCCCCGGCGATCGCCTCGAGTCCGGCGGCACCGACGCCGAAGCCTACGCCGACGCCGTGGCGACCTATCTCGGGTTAGTGGTGGCGGACGACCTCGCGCGTGCCCGCAATACGGCCGTCGAGACGATGGTCCGCGATGGGATCCTCACGAGCCCCGCCGGCAAGGTGACGCTGCTATCGCCGGCGCAGATGCCGGCGGACTACGACGTAGCGACCGATGACCGCGTGGGCGCGTGGGAGGTGCTGCATCACCTGATCGCGATCCTGGAGCGCGACGGTGTGTCCGTCGCTGGTGCGTTCCTGGCCAACGCGCAGGCGCGCCCCGACGATGGGATCGACGTCGAGCTCGTCAAGGAGCTCGCGTTCCTGCTGTTCTCGATCGCCGAGAAGAACGGCTGGACCCAGGATGCGCTCGCGTTCAACACCGTCGCGACTGCCTGGCCGGATGTGGTGCAGGCCGCGCGCTCGTCGCAGACCGCCACGGGCGCGCAGGCAGCATTCGAATTTGAGGAGGATTGATCGATGGCGACGTCCAACCGCGACCGCGTCGGCAAGATGTTCGAGTTGCTGGCGCCGGCCCTCGATGACTTCATCGCTCGGTCTGTTGCACCGCAGCTTCCAGAGGGCGCCGTGTGGCCGGCGCTCGTAGCGATGAAGGACAAGAAGAAGGGCATCGAGGGCAAGGAGTACGGGCGCCTCGACCCGCAGGTCCAGCTGCGGATGCTCACGGAGAACATCCCGCACAACGTCAAGCCTGGCTGGTACCCGTTCGACGATGCGATCGGCCGAGTCGGGCAGGGCTACTCGAAGGAGTTGCGCGAGGCCCGCAACGACTGGGCCCACAACAGGTCTTTCAGCGACGACGACGCCTACCGCTGCCTGGACACCGCGGAGCGGTTGCTCGTGGCGATCGGCGCGCCGTCGGTAGCTGATGAGGTCAAGGCGATCCGGCTGGGTCTGCGCCGTCTGACGGCCGACAAGGACGATCGCAAGGTCCTGCGATCGGCGGCTGTCACGCCCGAATCGGCGGGGCTGCGCCCGTGGCGCGAGGTCCTCGCGCCCCACGATGACGTCGCGACGGGCAACTTCCAGGCCGCCGAATTTGCCGCCGACCTCTACAAGGTCGCTGCCACCGAGGATGCCGGCAAGGACTACGCCGAGCCGGTTCAGTTCTTCGCCCGCACCTACCTCACCGAAGGTCTCCGCGACCTCATTGACCGCGCAGTGCGGCGCTTGGCCGGGGATCAGAACGCTTCGCCGGTCATCAACCTGCAGACCAACTTCGGCGGTGGCAAGACGCACTCGATGCTCGCGCTGTGGCACCTGGCGTCGGGCACGCCGCTGGGCGACTACCCGCAGGACGTCCAGGAGATGCTCTCCGGCACGCGCTTCGGCGAGCTGTCCGCGGGCGTGCGCCGTGTCGCGCTCGTCGGCAATCACATTTCGTCCTCCGGCTCGGTGAAGCCCGACGGGACCCAAGTCAACACGATCTGGGGCGAGCTGGCCTGGCAGCTCGGTGGCAAGCAGGCGTTCGCGAAGGTCGCGACGCCGGACGCCGGCCGCACCCCGCCTGGGAAGCCGCTGCACGACCTGCTTGCCGCTTACGCCCCGGCCGTGATCCTGATCGACGAGTGGGTCGCGTACGCGCGCAGCCTGGTCGCGCGCGACGACCTCGCGGGTGGGACCTTCGACGACCAGTTCACCTTCGCGCAGGCCCTGACCGAAGCCGTCAAGGGCACGCCGGGGGTGCTGCTCGCCATTTCGATCCCCGCGTCCGAGAGCGGCGACGACGCCCGACCGGTGGCCGGCAATGCAGAGGAGGTCGGCGGCGCCCATGGCCTCGAGGCGCTCAAGCGCCTGCAGAACGTCGTGCGCCGCGTCGCCGATCAATGGCGACCGGCATCCCCGAACGAGGCCTACCACATCGTCCGCCAGCGGCTGTTCGTCGCTCCGAGTGCCGAGGCACTCGCGTCGATCAACGCGACCGCCCGCGGATTCGTCGAGATGTACCACCGTCACGCCGACGACTTCCCCCGCGAATCGCGCGACGGCGCTTATGAGGACCGCATCAAGCAGACCTACCCGATCCATCCCGAGCTGTTCGACCGCCTCTACGAGGACTGGTCGAGCCTCGAGCGCTTCCAGCGCACCCGTGGCGTCCTGCGCCTGATGAACACCGTCATCCACGCACTGTGGGTCGGGCAGGACCAGTCGCCACTGATCATGCCCGCGTCGATCCCGATCGGGACCGCGGCGGTGAATTCCGAGCTGACGCAGTACCTGCAGGACTCGTGGAAGGCCGTCATCGACGCCGACGTTGACGGCCCGAACGCAGAGCCCGTGAAGATCGACGCCGGCAAGCCGCTGTTCGGACAGCGCTCGCTCACGCGCCGCCTAGCGCGCACCGTGTTCTTCGGCGCTGCGCCGACGATCGGCTCCGCACACAAGGGCCTCGAGACCCAACGCGTGTTTCTCGGAACTGCTGCCCCGGGCGACGTGCCGGGCAACTTCCACTCCGCGCTCGCTGCCCTGGCCGACCGCGCGACGTACTTCTACAGCGCGGGTGGCCGCTACTGGTACGACCTACAGGCCAACATCTCGCGGCGCGCGAAGGATCTGGCGGAGCGCATGCACGCTGAGGACGTCTACGCCGAGATCGCGCGGCGCCTGGGCGGCCAGGCTAAGACCCGGGGAGCGTTCGCCGGAGTCCACGTCTGCCCAGAGGACCCGGCCGACATCCCCGACATCGATGAAGCGCGCCTGGTCATCCTGCACCCCAAGCTCACGCACAAGCGCGGCGTCGGCGACTCCGAAGCGATCGCGTTCGCCCAGGGGGCGACCGAGCATCGCGGCGCAGCGAACCGGACGCACCGCAACATGCTGGTTTATCTCGCCGGCGACGGCGACCGCATCGAGGAGCTCGAGCGCTCGGTGCGCGAGTACCTCGGCTGGTCGGAGATCCTCGCCAAGGAGGACGACCTTAACCTCACCACGAGCCAGCGCAACCAGGCCACCGAGCGTCGGACAAAGGCCGGCGAGACGGCCGACGCACGGCTGCTAGGCGCCTACCAGTGGGCGCTGGTCCCGACCGGCCAGCCAATCGAGATCACGGCCACGAAGGTCGAAGGCCAAGCCGCATCGCTGGCCGAGCGCGTCAGCCGGCGCCTAGGCAACGATGGCGCGCTCACCGTCCAGCATGCGGCGCCTGCTATGCGCCACCAGCTCGACACGACCGCGGCCAAGCTGTGGGCGGACGGCCACGTGACCGTGGGAGCGCTCTGGCGGCTCTACGCGGAGTATCCGTACATGCCACGGCTGCGCGACCGCGCGGTGCTCGACGCGGGTCTCACAGGGCCGCAGCTGTTGTGGGAGCAGGAGGGATTCGCGCTCGCCGACGGCTACGACGAGGCCAGCGCCAAGTACCGCGCGCTCGTCCTGCCGACCGACGAGGTATCAGTCGCCGTCACCGACGCGACGCTGATCGTGCGGCCCGAGCCGGCGAAGGCGCAGCGGGCCGCTGAGCTGCACGACGAGGCTCGGGACGGGCCGGGCTCAGGCCCTGGGCCGGACCCTGGCCCCAGCCCGCAGCCCGACCGGGCCCCGGAGCCGCCTGGCAAGACGCGGTTCTTCGGCAGCAAGCGTCTGCAGGCCGACCGTTACGCATCGGACTTCAAGAAGCTCGCCGACGAGGTCCTCGGCCCGCTCGGGGCGACACCGGGCGTGACGCTGAACGTCACGATCGAGGTCGAGGCGACGGCGTCAGAGGGATTCGACGACGCCAAGGTCCGGACGGTCTCCGAGAACGCGACGACGCTGAAGTTCGAGCAGAGCGGGTTCGAGGACGCGTGACGTAACGCGCGGCAGCTGCCGAGCTAGGTCGTCCTTGAGATCGTCGACCACTGGCGGGTGCGAGAGATAGTCGCTGGGTGCGCGAGGTAGTCGCTGGTCAGGCGGCGAGGGCGCGCCGCGCCTTATCAGCGAACGACCAGGCTCCGCCGCGTTGGATCGCGTCGAGGAGTTCTTCGATCGGTCGTCCGCCACCCCAGGCGGCCGCCTGCGATCGCAGGAGGCCGAGGAGCGCCGACGGCTGCTCGTCGAACGCTGCGCCGAGGAACCCGTCGGGCACTTGGACATCGATGCCGTGCCGGCTCAAGGGGTCGCGGAGGTAGCCGCGGTCGGATGTCAGCAGCAAGTCCGCATTGCCGGCGACTGCAAGTGCGCAGATGTGCTGATCGTCGGGGTCGGCCGTGAGCTCGGCGAGCTGGGCGGCCCAAGGGGGGCCGGCGAGTTCGACGCGCCCTGCGGGGAACGCTTCACGCAGGTAGCCGACCCAGCGGCGAGCCGCCGCTTCGGGCATCGGCTTCTTCTCGACCAGGACCCGCTCGGCTTCGGTGAGCAATTCGTCGCTCCAGATCGGTGTGAGCAGTCGCAGCTCGGACGCGATCCTTCCGAGTAACTCGTGAAGCACGCGGGAGAATATGACGTCGGTATCGAGGACCGCACGTGGCGGTCGGGGGGGCGTCATTCAAGCGGTGCGCCCAGCTCGTCCAATGACCGCGAGAGCTCATCCGAGCGTAGCTGTGCCCGTGCGCGGGCCTCTTCGAATGCGAGCGCCGCCCCGACGGGGATCTGCCAGTATCTCGACCCAGGCAGCTTGCGTGCCTCGAGCTCGCCCGCGTTGATCAAGCGCACGACGTGTTGGCGCGAGAACCCGAGCCGGTCGGCCGTCTGCTGTGGCGAGATCAGCTCATCTTCCGCGGCGACCGTCACCGCGACCGGCTTGCCTGCGTCAAGCAGTCGGCCGATCTCATCGGCGACGAGTGTCGTGCGCTCGCGCGCGCCGGGGTGCAGATGGACGATCTTCATCGAGCACCAGGATACACAACCTGTCCCACCTGCACATCGAGCGAGTAGGTCCGCGCCGTCCGGCGCTCAGGAACGGAGCCGTAAGTGTGCGAGTGCATGGTCGAGCATGGCGTCGACGTCGTCGCCGGTCGCGACGACTCCGAGTCGATTCTTCGCATAGGGCCCTACCATCCGGTCGCGCTGCACGACGATCTTCGCGCCTCGGTAGCTGGGGGCGAGCAGATGCTCTTCGCCTGGCGAGAACCCGGCCATTCGGTTTCCGCCCTTCCCTGCGATGTGTGCGATCCGTTCGCGGGTGGCGTCAAAGTTGTCGGTCTCAATGAAGTTCGCGCGCTGCTCCCGAGGCTGTCCGTTGATGACCTCCCAAACCGATATCCAGCCGCGCTCCTGCCCGTATAGGTTCAGCCGCTCGCGCGGTGCACCGAGCGCGAGGCGAACCGGGCCGGACTGATCGCGGCTCTCCCAGACCGTCATGGGCCCATAGTGCTCGTGGACCTCAGGCCACTTGTGCTCGAACCCTTCGATGGTCCCGACCCTGCGCCACGGCTCGATCCGCTCGCTGGCGCCCCCGCGGTCGTCGGACGACGGAGCAGGTCCGGCGGGCTCCGTCGCCGGGCGCTGCTGGCGCAGGGTCTCCACGACGAGGCGGAGAGCCTGCGTTCCGTAGTCCTCGAGCGCATCGGCGAGTTGGTGGTTTGTGAGCATTTCGCGTCGCTCCTAAGTCAGTTCTCTAGTAAAGGTGATAGAGAGTATAGGCAGGGTGGCTGGGTTGCGGACGGACGCCCGGATCCGCGGGGCATGGCTGGGCTCAACGCGAGGCTGATCGAGCGGGCCGGCGACGCGCGTCCGGTGGCCGACGAGGAGCTTGCCGAGGAGATCGTCAGTCGCCGGCGCGGCTGAGTGCTCGTCTGTCTTGACGCCACCGTGCTCTGCGGGGCGTTGCGGACGCCGACGGGCCGCAACTTCCGGCTCCTCGAGCTCGCGGCCGACGGGGTCGTCCTGGAGGGCTTACGAGCGCTTGGGCGTGTCGTAGCTCACGCGGTTCCCAGCACGTTGAGCGCGCGCTCGATCCGCAGCGCGGCCATCGGGTCGACGCCTTCTGCGCGTCCTCGTAGCTGGCGGCGCGTGATCGTTCCTCCCGCGAAGGCCTCGTCCAGTGCCCGTGCGAGCTGATCTTCGTCCGCGTGGCCGGCTGCGATGTCGATCAGCGATCGCAGCAGCTTCGTCAGGCGAAAGCCCGGGCGGGTGTCGATGTCGTCGTCGGGGAGATCGGCGGTATGAAGGATCAGCGCCCCGTCGCGCATCCGAAAGCCCGGGGGAACCGTGAGGTGGATGCGCGGGGACTCGAGCTCGCCGACGCCGTGGACGCCGAGTGCCGTGTCGTGCGACACCACGGCGCGCTGCTTGGACCACAGGTTCCACCGCGCGAGGTCGTCGTGGACAGCGGGGACCCAGTCGGTCAGGCGGAAGATCCCGCGGTCGACGCGGATCCAGTTCCCGGCTCCCACGTGGTGGGCCTGTGCCGGGTAGGAGTAGCCGACCGCCTTTGCCTGTGCGGCGGTGAAGTACCCGGCCTGGTCGGCGGCGCGCGCGAACAGGCGGCGTCTGAGATCTCGGCGGTCAGCAGGCACCTGAATCACAACTATACTTCTACGCTCGATCGTAGCGTGAAACTAAAACTGCGGTGTAGTTTCAAGTCGTGACACCGTGGCAGGACCGGCGCGAGCCCATGCCCGACGGACGGGTCGCTGGCGTCTAAGCCGGCAGCCGCTGTCCGCCGCGCACGAGGGCCCAGGCCCCCAGCAGGAGCAGACCTGCGAGTAGAAGGGTGCGCTCGGGCTGATTGGGCCTGAGCGTCTCCTCGCGGCCGTCTTCGTCCACGACGACGACCGTGCGCCGGTCAGCGTGGTAACGGCGCACCAGTTCGTCTCGGTCTGGCGCGTCGGCAGCGACGATCGCGGCTCCCGGTGGGATGCGAGCAGCCGAAGGGCTGTCGGTGTCGAGCGCCTCGAAGAAGAGGTCCCACGCCCGGTCGTCGGCTGTCCTTACTGGTTGCTCTGCCGTCGCCATGAGTCGATCATCTGGTTCGCTGTGTCCCGAATCTGGCCGACCGCGGCATCAAAGCCTTCCTGCACGGTCGCGTACCGCAGTACTTCGGGAGGCTGCTGTTTGGCTCCTTCACGAGTGTATCGGTGCAGGTGGTGCTCTCCGTGAGCAGGGGTGTAGTCGTAGAGGCGAACGGGGCGGTGCGCTCTCCGCTCAAAGATGCGCAGCACGACGGCGTACCCCAGCAGCGTTCGGTGCTCCGTCTCGAGGCGGACGAGAATGTCGGCGTGCGGCACGCCAGGCAGCGGCCGGACATGCTCTCGGGACCTCGCGGGCACGGCGGAAGGCTATGCGGAAATCGGCGTTGGAGTTCCGCTCCGGCGGAGCCGGCGGGATGGGGCCGGGTGGACCGACAAGCGGGGTCCGGTCAACGTCGCCAATATCCTCGAAGACGCCAAGGAGATCGATTACTGGGTCCGGCTCCACCGCAACGACCTGCCGATCCTCTGGCATGGCTCGGGCCGCGAGTACAACCCCGACTTCATCGCCGTGGAGGTCAAGATGAACAAGGAGGTGCCCACCGCCGACATCCGGGGCAAGCGCGAGGCTGCGATCCGGTGGGCGCAACACGTCAACGCCGACTTGAAGGTTTCGGACTCTTGGCGTTACCTACTGGTCTCCGAGGACCACGTCAAGACAGCGAAGGGATCTTGGACAGCACTGCGGCAGCTCGGCGAGTAGATCGTCCGTTCGTAGCCACACTCGCGATCACGTCAGCTGGCGGACTCGGGACCGCCTGCCGGCGGTGCGCCTTACTCGACACCGAAGTAGTCGAGGTCGATCTTCCGGATCGGATAGGTCGTCTCGACCGTCACCCCGACGTCGTGGTCGAGCATCAGCTCCGCGAGCTGGCGTCCGTCGACAAGGATGATGCGCGGATTGACCGATTCGGCGTACTCACGGGCTTCTCGGCTGAAGGCCGAGGTGGTGATGAAGACGCCCTTGCTGGCGCGCTGACCGTTCAAAGCACCGACGAACTGTTGGATGTCTGGCCGGCCGACAGAGTTCGCCCATCGCTTTGCTTGAACGTAGATGAGGTCGAGGCCGAGCTTGTCCTCACGGATGACGCCGTCGACACCTCCATCTCCGCCGCGCCCCAGCCGCTCAGCGGCGTCGTCTCGCGAGCCGCCGTAGCCGATCGCCTGGAGGACGTCGAGCACGACCTGCTCAAAGAAATCTGATCCTCCTGACGTTTCCGTGGGTATTTCACCGCGGTAGCGGCGGGCAGAGCCCGGCGAGTTTGAGCATCGCGAGCGCGATCAGCGCGGCGGGTGAGTGAAACCCGAATGCTTGTCGGGTGATCAG
>JAABUQ010011431.1_pt1 | contig 11337 bp, 14 predicted proteins | sample 5560001 | NCBI WGS metagenome assembly JAABUQ01 (sample SAMN10711888, study PRJNA513371) | rock metagenome | isolation source: Antarctica rocks | place: Antarctica: Victoria Land, Finger Mt nord | collected 2015-12-18
TGCGCGGCATGGGCCCACTCCGAAGCGTGACGTTACGAAACCCCAGCTGACGCGGGACGGCTCAGGCGCGGGTTTTCATCCGCCAGCTTTCGTTGCCGGTCTCGACGATGTCGCAGTGGTGGGTGAGCCGGTCGAGCAGGGCTGTTGCCATTTTGGCGTCGCCGAACACCGTCGGCCATTCGGCAAAGTCGAGGTTGGTGGTGAGCACCACGGAGGTGCGTTCGTAAAGCCGGCTGATCAGGTGGAACAGCAGCTGCCCGCCGGATTGGGCAAAGGGCAGGTAGCCCAGCTCGTCCAGCACCACGAGGTCGAGCCGGGTCAGCGCGTCGGCGATCTTCCCCGCCCGCCCCGCCTTGCTTTCCGCCTCCAGCCGGTTGACCAGGTCCACCACGGTGTAGAACCGGCACCGGGCGCCGGCGCGGATGCAGTTGCGGGCGATGGCAACGGCGAGGTGGCTCTTGCCGGTGCCCGTGCCGCCAACCAGCACCGTGTTGCGCTGCTGGCTGAGAAAGGTGCCGACCGCCAACTCGCGCACCAAGCCCTCGTTGATTGGGCTGCCGGTAAAGTCGAAGTCGGCAAGCTCCTTGGCCAGGGGCAGCTTGGCGGCGCCGACCTGGTAGCGAATGGACCGCGCGTGCTTCTCCGCGAGCTCGGACGCCAGCAGGTCGCCGATGATCTGCTGGGCCGGGTGCTGGCGCTTGACCCCGTTGGCCAGCACCTCGTCGAACGCCAGGCGCATGCCGAGCAGCTTGAGCTCGGCCATCATCTCCATGATCTCATGGCGTTCCATTGGGCGGTCTCCTCAGGGTGTCGTAGCGGGCGCAGTCCGCAACCGGTTGCTGGTGCAGGATCAGCGCGGCCGGCACAGGGATCAGGGGCGGTGGTGTCGGCTGACGCTGGCGCGACAGGGCGTTCAACACGACGTCGCTGCTGCACAGCCCCGCCTCGAGTGCTTCCGCGCAGGCCGCTTCCACTGCCGGGATGCCGTCGGTCAGCACAGCAGACAGGATCTTGACCATTTGCCGGTCGCCGTCCGGGACAGACCTCAGCTTCTGGCGCACCCGTCCCAGCGCACCGGGCAGGACCCAGTCCTTGAACGGCGCCCCGTTGCGCATCGCGCCAGGCTTGCGCGCCAGCACGGGGACATAGTGCCACGGGTCGTAGAGGGTCTGATCGCGGCCGAAACACCGCTCATGGTCGGCGATGACCCCACCATCCTGGCGCACCCTGATCCGGTCCGCGTAAGCGTGCACTTCGACCGGGCGGCCGACCGCTTGCGACATCACCGAATACTTGTTCTTGTCGAACTGCACGAGGCAGGTCTTGGACACCGACGCCGCCTTGGCGTGGAAGCCGTCAAACGGCCCGGCATAGGGCACCAGGCTCGGCCGCTCCGCTTCGAACATCTCCCACACCGTGCTGTCGCGGCGTTCCGGATGCGGATGTCCTTTGGCGTAGGTGACGCACCGCTCCAGCAGCCAGGCATTCATCTCGGCAAAGGAGGCAAACCGCAGCCGCGGCTTGAAGAACCGCTCGCGCACGACGTTGACCTGGTTCTCGACCTGGCCTTTCTCCCAGCCCGACGCCGGCGTGCACGCGGTCGGCTCGACCAGGTAGTGGCTGCACATCTGCAGGAAACGGCGGTTGAACACCCGCTCGCGGCCGACAAACACCGCGTCCACCGCCGTGCGCATGTTGTCGTAGATGCCGCGCTGGCACGTGCCACGAAAGAACGCGAATGCCTTGTCGTGCGCGTCGAACACCATCTCCTGCGTCTCGCGCGGGTAGGCCCGCACGAACAGCATCCGGCTGTGGCACAGCCGGACCTGCGCCACCTTGATGGGCGTGGTGACGCCGCGCAGCACGACGATCTCGTACGACCAGTCGAACTGATACGCCTCGCCCGGCGCAAAGCTGAGCGGCACGAAGGCGTCGCTCAAACCCTTGCCCTGCTTGCGCCGGCGCACCTGGTCGTAGCGACGCACCGCGTCGTAGCCGCCCTGATACCCCGCGCCGCGAAGATCCTCGAAGATCCGGATCAGGCCCAGCCGCTCCCGCCGCGACAGCCGATCATTGGCAATCAGGCGGCGATCAAGCTCCTCCGTCCATTGGCCCAGTTTCGGCCGCGGCTGCACGTCACGCTGGTAAGCAGAGCTCGTCTCACCCGAGCGCAGGATCCGGCGAATGGTGTTGCGCGCGATCCCAAGCTCCCGGGAAATCGCCTTGATCGTCTTGCCCTGAACAAAGTGCGCCCGCCTGATCCGAGCAATTGTCTCCACAACAAGCATCTCCCCCCACCACCCAAAACGCCGGGTGGCGTGTTGCCACAAATCAGGGGGTCAGTTTTGGACGCCGATCACCCTCTCAGGGGGTCAATCTTCCACGCCGATCTACACGTTGCGCGGCATGCTGGGGCCGCTGGCCATGCTCGGGTTCCAGGGCTGGCGCCATGGCGGCGTGCCGGCTTCCAGGGCCGCGACCACCCGGTCCGTTACCTCCTGATAGAGGTCACGCGGGGTGTGGGCAGCGCCGGTGTCGCGGCCCTTCCCGGTCGGTGTCGTGCTGGTCTTTGTCATCTGGGTGCTCCTCTCTGAACACCCATCTCGGCGGCGCGGCCCGGCACGCGGGGCAAGGGCGCGCGTAGCGCGGGCCGCGTGCGGCCTTTACCCTTGCGGCGCGGGACGGGCTGCGGCAGCCCTTCCCTTCATTGCTGCCTCCGTCCCTGCTCCTCTCCCCCGTTTCTCATTCCCCCACTCCCGTCCATTCCCCGTGTATGTACGGTGCGGGCATCTCACGGTCCCTGCCCTGCTCTGTTTCTAGGGCTTCGGACCTTTCGACGGCTTTGGAGGGATGTCGCCCTCCGGTTCTGGCTCTGCTGCGCGTCCTTTCTGCTTCTGCGCCTTCTCTGCCGCTGCCCGCTCGAAGACGGCGAGGCGCTCGGCCATCGGGACGGGAGGCGAGGTCCAGGGCGCAGGTGCCGTGCTTTCGGGACGGCGTAGCGCGTCGAAAATGCCAGCGACTGCGCTCCTCCTTGGCTTGGCAGGCGGCTCTAAGCTGTCAGGCGCCGGGGCGGGCTTGGTCTTCAAGGCTGTTAGGATCTCCGGCATCTGGTCGTGGAGCCACTTCGGCAGCTGCTCGGCAAGGTATGTCACCCGACCTGCGGCCACCTCCATGACGCGTTGGTGCTGCTTGCCCGAGTTGTCCAGAACCACGGCCTGGTCGGCGATGGCCAGCGCCCGGGGCAGGTTGGCAAGGCTGGTGCCGACCCGCTTGCGCACGACATCCGGGGCAATGCCGTGCCCTCCCCGGCGCACACGCTCTTCGACCCGCAAGACGTTCAGCTCCGGATCATTCAATGCAACGTAGATCAATCCTACGGTGTAGCCGGCATCCTTGGCCTGCTGCAGCCGCATCACGGCCGTGTGCCCGGTCAGCGTCGTTTCCATCGAAATCGACTTGCGCTGGGCGATGTTCTGGTCGAAGCGCCGAAGCGCCTCTCGCGCCGCAGGATTGTCCACGGACCGGGGAGCGGATGGCTTGATCTCTCGTGCAATTCGGTCCGGGTCGATCACGACCTCGACCGGGTTGACGATGGCGTCGCGCGCGCTGCTCTTCCCCGAGCCGTTTGGCCCGGCGAACATAATGAAGTCGGTCATCGTTCGATGGGGAAGTCCTCTGCCCGGAACTCGCCGATGAGCGCGAGCCGCACGATCAGCCGCCCCGGATACTCCCGCACCACCCAGCCATCCTCGTGATAGGTCATGATCTCACCTGCCTCGCGGCGCTGCTGAAGCGCGATCTCCGCTGCTCGCTGAAGGTTCGGCCAGCTCAGATACTCCTTGATGATGCTGGAGCCCGCAGGGGTCGTCTGGTCGTCCGGCATGTCGTCCTCCTCAGATGCTGTCAGGCAGCGGACGGCAGCGCCCGCGTGCGAAGGTCTGGCCCGGCGCCGAGAACATATATGCTCCTGACCCAAGATCGAGCGAGAAGCCGTTGATGACCTCGGCCGTGCGTGCGTCACGGGTCCCCCACTCCACGCGCGGGCCATCGCGGCGCACGAAGCTGATGGACGGGCTGGCCAGGCGCAGCGGGGAGCCATGCATCAGCACCGCGGCACCGTCCTGGAACTGCATAGCGCCGTCCACGACGGTGCCGCGGTCGAGGTCCATGGTCATCAGCCGCCGCGTATGTTCGCCGCCATGCTCCAAGTAGCTGTCGCATTGGAACCGGAGCGGGGCGGCAACAGCGGCGAGTGGGAGCAAGGCGGTCAGCAGCATTAGCATCAGGACAGGCAGGCGATGGACCATCGGTGTTCTCCCGAGGAGGGGACGTCAGAAGCGTTGTAGCAGTTCCGCCGCGCTCAAATCCTGCTCACTCATGGCGAAGCGGGAAGTCACCTTTGCTGGCAGCTTGCGTAGCAGGCTAAGCACCCGGTTCCGCTCAACGTCGTCGTCTTGCCCGTGCTGGCCCTGGCCAGCACCAGCACCGGCCCTGTCTGCACCGCGGCCGCGGCCTGCTGCGACGTCAGCCGATCAAGGATGGCATATACGCAGTCCATCACTGCACCTCGGTGATGCAGTTCCAGCCTTTGACTTTCACCAGGTCGCCATCCTCGGTCTGCACCGTAAACACGCCGTCCAAGTCCCAGGTGCCGTCCGGATCGCGCACGCCCTTGACGATCTGGCCCTCGATGGTCTCGCACCCGCCCTCGACCAGCACATGGGTCGGGGGAAGCCAGGGCCGGTCCGACGCCCGCTCGGGCTCGCCGTCGGGTGGCACGACCGCGACCCTGGCGCCTGCGGCGATGTCGGCCACCTCCCGTTGCAGCGCTTCCAGCCGTTCCAGGAACAGCCGCGCGGCCAAGTCTTCCGGCCAGGGCTCCCACGGCTGCAACCCCGGCTGCGGCGGCAGCGGGTCGAGCTGCAGGGGCGCCTCCCGGAAGCGGAGAAAATGCCAGAGCGCCATCTCGGACCAGCCGACAACATGCTTGTACGAGCACTATGGCAGGGACCGGGCTGCGCTGTGCGCGACGGTGATGCGCTTCGGCCCGAAAGGCGCCATCCGCGACGTGGGCAAGGTGCTCGGGCTGACCGAGGACGTCACCGGTGCCCTCGCCTCGCAGGTGTGGGGCGGGTCCGGGGGCAGCCGGGATGGCGGACCGGAAGGCAGTGAGCAAACGATGGAGGACCACGCCGCGGCGCTAGGCCTCAACCTCGGCGACCGCCGGTTGCGGCTGGCGCTGGAGTTGACGGCCGAGCTGGTCGGGTTCCCCCGCCAGCTCGGCACGCACCCCGGCGGCTTCGTGCTGACCGCGGACCGCCTAGATGAGCTGGTGCCGGTCGAGCCGGCGGCGATGGCCAACCGCCAGGTGATCGAGTGGGACAAGGACGACATCGACGCCCTGAAGTGGATGAAGGTGGACGTGCTCGGCCTGGGGATGCTCGGCTGCCTGCGCCGCAGCTTCGAGCTGCTGGAGGAGCACGGCGGCGGGCGGCTGGACATCGCCACCATCCCGGCGGAGGACCCGGCGACCTACGCCATGATCCGCCGGGCCGACACGCTGGGCACGTTCCAGATCGAGAGCCGGGCGCAGATGGCGATGCTGCCGCGGCTGAAGCCGACCACGTTCTATGACCTGGTCGTGCAGGTCGCCATCGTGCGGCCTGGCCCCATCCAGGGCGACATGGTCCATCCCTACCTGCGGCGGCGCGAGGGGCTGGAGAGGCCCGATTACCCCAAGCCGGAACTCAAGCAGGTACTGGGCAAGACGCTCGGCGTGCCGCTGTTCCAGGAGCAGGCGATGCAGGTCGCGATCCATTGCGCAGGGTTCACCCCGGGCGAGGCGGACCAGCTGCGGCGTAGCATGGCGACGTTCAAGGTCACGGGCGGCGTCAGCCACTTCCGGGACAAGCTGGTCGAGGGCATGGTCGTGCGCGGCTATGAGCAGGCGTTTGCCGAGCGGACCTTCTCGCAGTTGGAAGGCTTTGGCAGCTACGGCTTCCCGGAAAGCCACGCGGCCTCGTTCGCGTTGATCGCCTACGCCTCGGCTTGGATGAAGTGCCACCACCCCGACGTGTTCTGCGCGGCCCTGCTGAACTCACAGCCCATGGGCTTCTACGCCCCGGCGCAGGTGGTGCACGACGCGCGGGAGCATGGGGTGGAGGTCCGTCCGGTGTGCGTCAATTCGTCCCGCTGGGACTGCATCTTGGAACCGCGGGTGGACGGTCGTCCAGGGTCGGCCGTTCGGCTCGGCCTATGCATGGTGAAGGGCTTGGCCAATGAGCATGCAGCGGCCCTGGTCGCGCATCGCGCCCATCACCCGTATGAAGGATTGGAGGAGGTCTGGCGCCGGGCTGGCATCCCGGCTGCGGCGCTGGAACGGCTGGCTGAGGCGGACGCTTTCAGGACCCTTGGGCTGGACCGGCGCCAGGCCCTGTGGGCGGTGAAGGGGCTGGCTAATTCGGTGCTGCCGTTGTTCGCCGCAGCCGACGCGGGGCGGCGGCCTGTGCCGGAGCTGGTGGAGCCCCCTGCCCTGCTCGTCCCCATGAAGGAGGGCGGCGAGGTCGTCGAGGACTACATCAGCACCGGGCTGAGCCTTCGGCAGCACCCGGTGGCCTTCCTACGCGCGACGCTACGCGCGCAGGGCATGATCGCCTGCTCTGACCTACTTGAACTCCGCGACGGTCGCCGGGTGTCCGTGCCAGGCCTCGTACTCATGCGGCAAAAGCCCGGCTCGGCCAAGGGTGTCATGTTCATCACCATTGAGGACGAGACGGGCGTGGCCAACCTGGTGCTGTGGCCCGACCGGTATGAAGCACAGCGCCGGCTGGTGCTGTCAGCTACCATGCTGGCCTGCCATGGCAAGGTGCAGCGGGAAGGCGAGGTCATCCACGTCGTCGCTGACCGGCTGGAGGACCTGTCCGTGCTGTTGCGCAGCGTGGCCGACCGTGGCTGGCCAGGAGGAATTGCTGGTCTGGTCGAGATAAGCACGACCGCATTGTAATGCTCTCCTCCATGCGTTCGCGCTCAATCAGCCTCGTACTCCCCGATCACGCCGTCCCATTGGGCCAAGCTGACCGGTGCCAGCCCAGCCATCACGTCGGCGGCGCGTGGCACGGCTGGGTTGCCGTCGCATCCCGGCCGGACGCGGATGGCGAAGCGGTGGATGCCATCAGTGCCAGCTCGCAAAATGTAAGTTGCTGGCCAGCACGCCCGGCGAGCCTGCAAATCAAGGATGCTGGCCCGGTACTCCTTCCACGGCCCGTCCGGGTTCCGGATCACGTTCGGGAAGCCCCACAGCCCGAGTCGGATAAGGCGGAGTTGCACATCGCGCAACAAGCTGAGCCTGGCTTCGAGCAGCAGCTGCTGGAGTGGTTCTTCATCGTTCTGAGGCGGCTGGTTGGAGGTTCCCCCGCCTGCCGCGTTGGTCGCCGTTGGGTGGAACAGGTCGAGCTGAGCTGGAGCGCGGTGCATGCTTTCAGCTTGGCCGAACCCGTTGCGAGCCAGGGCTTGAAAGTTGCGATCAGACGTCCTGTCGCCGAAGAGCGGCTCTAGCCCGATGTCACCTGCAGCAAGGCGGCGACTGCCTTCTCGAAGGTCTCCCCAGCCTTCCAGCCGTTCCGCTCGGCTATCGAGTAGAACTGGTCAACCGTCTGCTGCGTGGTCTTCGCACTAAAGGTAACATTACGGCCGGTCCGGTATGTCATCGGCTGACGCTTGGTCTTCCGTTCGTCAACCGGAGGTATACCTGCCGGCTCCCGGCTCTGGAATCTGCTGCCAGCACTTGCCGCATCAATCTCATCCGGGTGCGGTCGTACCTCAGGTTGGGCGCGCGGGCTAAAGTCGCTGGTATCCAGCGCGCCTTTGGCAGGAGTCTCGAAGATGCTAGTCCGGCTGCTCATGCTGCTGCGCTCTCCCTGTTAGCCCGCAGGAGGGCCACGACCTCCTGGGCGAAAGCCTGGGCGTTCTCAATTGCTGTTGGGACGTTCCTCACGCTTGCTGGATCGAGGCCCGCGAGCGTGCCGCCGAATGAGAACAGCGCCCGGAAAGCCTCGCGGTCATGCAGCCGTGTCTTCAGCACTGGGACCCCGTTGGCGGCGAACTCGCCCTCAATGCTCGACAGCGTGCGCGGCCGGATCGCGGCACTGGTGCATGTGAACAGGATGGCTGCGGGTATCCTGATGCGGAACGCCTCCTCCTGCTGCTTGACCTCGCGGATTGCTGCAACTGCTTCGACCGCATCCAGCACAGAGCCTCGGGTCGGGATGATCACTAGGTCCGCACGGCTCATCGCATAGGGGATCATCCGCGATGCGGTCCCCTCCAGATCCACAATCACGAAGGTGGTCCGTGCCGCCTGTTCCTCGATGACACGCACAATGGTGCGCTCGCTCACGTCATCGATTACGGTAAGCGACGCGGGGCGACCAGGAAGCTGGCCCCATCGCGCTACTGGGCGGTTTGGGTCAGCGTCGATGATCGTCACTGCCGCGCCGCTTGCTGCCAGCTCGGTTGCGAGCAGGACTGCAGAAGTTGACTTACCGGAACCGCCTTTTGGGGTTGCGAACACGATGGTTGGCATAGGGACTCCCTGGGCCGTCACTGGTCAGCCTTCGGTAAACCTTAAGACTGCTGTAGAGCGACAGTCAAGGTGTGCAATGCCTTTGCCATACCTATAGCAGACGTTTACTAGATGAAAAGTATACCAATAGTTTACGTTTAATCAAGGTTGCATAGGCGTGCTCGACCGTTCGGTCCAGCCGAGTGCGACTGCGTTACCATAGCAGTTGATGCCTACAGCCCGACGTTGCCTGCGGGGCTGTCGCGGTTAAGGCGGGCGCGGCGGACGTAGCCGCGCATGGTCTCCAGGCTTTTCTGCCGGGTGTGCTCCATGATGCGCTCGTCGGCGACGCCGTTGCCGTAGGCGGTAGTGATGAAGCCCGCCCGCAGGCCGTGCGGGCTGATCGGCTCCAGTTTGCTGCCGACCATGCCTGCGGCGTGGGCACGCTTGCCGAGGACCAGACGGACACTGCCAGGGCTCATCGGCTTCCGGCCGGGCTTGCCCCAGCGGTCCACGCGGCGGAACAGCGCGCCGTCCTTGATCTTGGCTTGCTCCATCCAGCGCCGCAGGTGGGTGGTGGGGCAGGTGCGTTCGTTGCGGCCGTGCGGGATGCCGATGTCCTTGCCGTCGCTGTCGGTCTTGGACCGGGCGATGCGCAGCACGATGCCCTGGGCAGTCCAGCGGACGTGCTTGTGTTCCAAGGCGACCAGCTCCGAGCGCCGCAGCGCGCCGGCGAAGCCGATCAGGATCAGCGCCCGGTCGCGCAGCCCGGCAGGGTCGGTGCCGCAGGCGTCCACGAGCTTCTGGATGTCTGGCGTGGTGAGCGCCGCGGCCTGGCGAAGGTCGCGCGTGCTTTTATTGGCGGCGCCGCGTAGCACGTCGCGGATGTGGGGGTGCTTGGTGTCGAAGGGCAGGCGGGCGATGCGCGCCTGGCGGACGATGGCGGCCACGCGCCGGCGCAGCGTGGAAATAGCCTGCCCCTCGTGCGCGGCCAGGTAGTCCCCGACGATCGTCTCCAGCGGCTCCAGGTCGGCGAGGGGCTGGCGCCCACCGCTGCGGCACCAGACTCCAAAGTGCCTCCAATCAGCCGCGTAGGCCCGCAACGTGGCGGGCGCGTCGGCAAGGGCACGGAGCTTCCTGGCCTCCTCCGACGGCCCACGTGGTCGCGGGACGAGGGCTGTGCCGTCCTCGTCGAGTACAAGGGGCTGGAAGGGGATCAGGTCGCCGCTGCTGCCGTCCATGCCCTTGCCCGACTCCTGATACGGTCGCCAACCGCGGCGTCCTGCCTCCATCTGCCCACCTTCTTCCGTCGTCCAAGCCCGGTCAACTGACGATAACAAGGCTTCTCATCAGTTGACCTTTGGGCCATCGTTAGCCCCGCGACTGATAGTACCGTGACCGGATCTGCGCTTCAGTCCGGTCATCGGTGTGGTTGCGCAATGTGGAGCCTAGAGACGGGGCTGCATCGGCCGCGTGCCCGCAGCAGGGCCTTGTACCTCGCCAGTCAACGATTGCCGAGCTATAATCATGGCAGTGCCAGTGTCAGCAGAGGCAGAGACACTATGGCCTACAGGAGGGTGTCGGTTCAAAATGAGGCTATTCAGATCATACGCCTGGCTTTTATTCGCTTTAACGGTGACATGCGCTGAACAGCAAGCTGCCCTGGCCCAAGGCCCAGCTGTCCAGGTAATACCGATAGAGCCCGGCATCCATTTCAGCATCGCCAGCAGAAGCCCCGACTGGATCAACGCCATCGGAGAGATAGATGAACACGCAGCAGAGCGGTTTAAGCAGTTCCTTAGCGCCAACGACGATGTTGTAAGACCGGGAACGATGGTTCAATTTAGTTCTCCGGGCGGACGACTAGGCGCCGCGATCATGCTCGGCATGATGATCCACAACCTTGGTTTCGACACGCTCGTTGGAGATTCGGTTTTCCTGAATGGTGGTGCAGTCTGCGCCTCAGCTTGCACCATGGCGTTTATTGGTGGCGTCAACCGCATTTTGAATTTGAATGCGAGGTTTGAAGTTCATGCTCCAAGGCTGATGCGTCCAGATGGCAGCGAATTCGCGCTCGATGAGAAGGTTCTTAGGGCCCGTCATAAAGTAACAGCGTTACTTTCCTATAAAATATGCAATGTTCACAGTGATCTAGTAAAATAAGTAGTGCGCTTATTACTTTCTAAGCCCTTACGCCGGAAGATTTGTTCTTCGAACAACGTACAATGAGCTTTATCCTCCGCTACGTGGTGAACCAGGGGGTGGATCCGTGTGCTATGGCCACCATGTATGAAGTATCCCCATACGGCACACGAGCAGAAAGTATCCGGAGCTTGACGCATGAGGAGATCGTGCGCTGGAGGATCAGCAACACAGAGACACCTCCGCCAGGCCAAGAGAGAAGCGTCTTGAGGTCCGATGAGGCGCGGCGCGCATTCTGCCTGCCCGATCCGCCGGCTGTAGGCCATGATCTCCCATCACAGTAGTGGCCCCGACCAGGGCTCCAACTTATGGTGCAACTGCTCCAGCCCCTGAAGAACGGAGTGAGGGAAGGCTCGTGGGCTCCGTCTGGAAGCCGTCTCGCCTGAGCATTGCTATGACGCCTTCCTGCCTAGCGAGGTGGGATGCGCCGACCAGCACAACAGCGCCGCCATCCGCTCAGCTTGACTTTGGCCTTTTCAGGCTGGGTAGCATGCGGCTTCGGTGAGGCTGTCGAGGAGCGCGCGTGGGATTGTTGCCATGTTCTGGGCGTGCAGGGACGTTGAGAAAGCCTGTGC
>JAABUQ010011432.1_pt1 | contig 11335 bp, 11 predicted proteins | sample 5560001 | NCBI WGS metagenome assembly JAABUQ01 (sample SAMN10711888, study PRJNA513371) | rock metagenome | isolation source: Antarctica rocks | place: Antarctica: Victoria Land, Finger Mt nord | collected 2015-12-18
AGCGTGAAGTTGGTCCGCGGTTTAAGTGCACCAATCCGCGATTCAACTGCAATCGTAGTGTATTCAAATCGCGGATAGTTGTTGAAAAATATAGACGGGTAATCCGCGATTTAAGTGCCGCGCGACACCTGTTTTCATGGCAACAGCTTTTTGCAACGCGGAGACTGAGGAATCGCACTACTTCGAGGCGTGCATAAACCCTTCGTTTGCGAAACATGCCTCAGGAGCCTTTAGTGGGCGTCTTGGCGATTTGACAGCAAGTGACGACAGTGACCTTTATTCTGGAAGGCAGCGGGAAATCCCATGCCCCGTTTACTCGCTTCGCAACGCCTGCATGGGCTGGACAGCAGCAGCCCGGCGTGCGGGTAAGAAAGATGCGAGGGACGAGCAGGCGAAGAGCAGGATGAGCGCGCTTATCATTACGGAGACATCCAGCGGCTTCACGTTGTAGAGCAAACCCGAAAGCAATCGAGTCAGTCCCAACGATGCGGTCAACCCTATCGTTCCGCCGAGTGAAGTCAGTGAGAATGAGTAGCGCAAAATGTTCAGTACAACGCTCTGTCGTGTCGCGCCGAGCGCCATGCGAATCGCGATTTCGCTGGTCCGCTCCGACACGGAATAGGCCATCACTCCATAAATGCCGAGCAGTGAAAGCAAAAGCGCAATCCCGGCAAAACTTGTCAGAATGATGGTGTTGAATCGGCGCGACGACTCTGTGGCAGCTACAATTTCGTCCATTGTCTTAACGTTGGCGACCGGGAGCAGTGGGTCAAGCTGATGCACGGTCCGGTTCACAGTATTGACGAGTGCGGCAGGGTCGTTCGTTGTTCGAATTACGAGGTCCATATCGCCAGCCACGCCTATCATTGCTGCGTACGGCCCGAGATCGGCCGCTGCCTGTGCCAAAGGTTCATACATCTGCGGAACTGTGTCTTGGTCGCGAGCTCCCTGTTTGATGTCACCAACCACCCCTACAACCCTCATGGCGGGCATGGGCGAAGCGAAGCTTGGACCCACTTTGATCCGCAATCCTATCGGGTCTCTACCGGGAAAATAGCGGTTCGCTAGCGACTGGCTGATTACCGTTGCAAGTGGTGCGCCTGGCTGATCGTCGGACGCGCCCAAATAGCGGCCGCGGACCAACGGAATGCGAATGGCGTCAAAGTAGTTTCCCTGGGTCAGATAGTTGCACACGATGATCATCCCTTCGCGGGGCGATGGTACATACCCTTCAGGCGCAATTAATCGTCCCGAGGTTTGCCCGACTATGGGAATACTTGAGGCAAACCCCACCGACTTCACTCCAGGTTCACTTTCGAGCTTCTGTTGTAGGCTCGCAAAGAAGGCATCCACGTTCTGCTGACTTGAATAATCGTGGGCCGGAAGCGCGACAGCAGCAGTCAGTATATGTGAAGACTGGAACCCGGGATCCACCTCCAGCATTTTCGCGAAGCTTCGGAGGAGAAGACCAGACGAGACAAGCAAAACCATCGCCAATCCAACCTCCAGCACGACCATACCGCTCCTAAGACGAGACAGCCTTCGGCTGTGACTTGCACCTCGTCCTCCGTCTCGAAGGGAATCCTGCACATCTCCACGCGTGCTCTGGATCGCCGGCGCGAGTCCGCACAGCAGGCCCGTAACGCCGGTAAGAAGCACTGCGGCAACGAGCAGCGGCCAACTCACCCCGATTTCCGATAGCCTCGGTAACGAGTCAGGCAGCTTGGCCGCTGCCAACCGAACCAGAACAACCGCCAAAGCCGCGCCTGCGGCACCTCCAAGGCAACTCAAAGCCAGGCTTTCCGTCAGCAGTTGGCGGAAGAGCGTCTTGCGGGCAGCACCCAGGGCCATTCGCATGCTTAGTTCGCGCCTGCGGCTTGAGACCCTTACCAGCAACAGGTTGGCCAGGTTGGTGCATGCGATAAGCAGAATCAGTGCCACCGCACCCATCAGGATTCGAAGAATCGGCTTGGCATTGTGGATCACCTCTTCCCTGAGAGGAACAAAAGTAGCGTGAAGCTTCACGCCGCTCTTGGCAGGGTATTGAGCCTGTATTCCTGCCATTACACGGTCCACATCCTGCTGGGCCTGCGACATAGTAATGCCGGGTCGCAAGCGGGCTACCGCGCTATAGTCGAAGTTCTCCCCTTCACTTTTCTTTTCTACGGGTGTGAAGCTCATCGGCACCCATAGGTCACGATGACTGAGACGGCCAGCGTCTAACGGGAATTCAAAGCTGCGCGGCATTACACCAACGATGGTGTACGGCCTTCGGTCAAGGTCGACCGTAGTTCCCAGGACGTTCGAATCGGAGTGAAAGCGCTCCTTCCACAGCGCATAGCTGATCACTGCTACCGGTGAAGCATTGTCATCTTCCTGCTGCGTGAATGTGCGCCCCAACCTCGGATTAACGCCGAGCAAAGGAAACAGTGAAGCGGTAACTCGTTCCGCTCGCGCCTTGAACGGAGCGCCTGCGCCGGTCAGCTCGTAGCCCGATCCAACAAAGCCGCCAACCGCAGCGAAAGCCTTGCTCTCACGCTCAAAAATCAGCACATCGGGGGCGCTCACCCTCAGATCGTGCGCATCTCCCTCGATGCGTTCGTGCAGGCTCATCAATGCCCCTGAATCTTTGAATGGCAGCGGCCGCAGAAGCACGGCCAGCATGACAGAAAAAACCCCAGTCACTCCTCCGATTCCGATCGCCAGCGTAAGAACGGCTGTTAACGTAAATCCAGGTGCCTTCGCTAGCTGACGCAAGGCGAAACGCAGGTCCCAGAGAAGCCGTTCGATCCACATCCCTCCCCAGGTTTCGCGCGTCTGTTCTTTGATTAATGTCATATTGCCAAAGGCACGGCGGGCAGCGCACCCGGCCTCTTCTGGCGGTAAGCCATTCTCTCGTTTCTCTTCTTCTTCTAATTCGAGGTCCGAGCGAAGTTCCCGCTCGAGGTCCGCGTGCTGCTTTTTAAGTTGCCACCATTTCATCTCAACTCTCCTCGGCGGCAGGCCACATCACGCGCGCTACAGCTTGGGCCATCTGCTTCCACCGCGACTCTTCAACCACAAGCTGTTTCCTGCCCTTTTCCGTCAAGCGGTAATACTTGAATTCCCGGTTACGGTCCGGTGCTGTCTCCCACTTGGCACTGACCCACCCTCTCTGCTCAAGGCGATGCAGAGCCGGATAGAGCGAACCGTGCTGCATCTGCAAGAAGTCGTCAGTGGTTCTCTGAATGTGCTTCCCGATCTGATGGCCATGTGCAGGGCCATAGAGAAGCGTACGCAAGACGAGCATGTCAAGTGTTCCCTGGAGGAGCCCGACTCGTGGCTGCGCCTGTTTCTTCATAGAAGACAACCTACCCTCAACCGGTATGGTAGACATCCGACTATCAATAGTCAAGGGGCGCAGTAGATTGTCAATCTCGAATGATCAGTGATCCACTCCCGGATAGCCAAACATAAAGGTACGATGACGGGCGGCTACCGAAGGAGGCGCCCGATGCTTTACGTTGGAGTCGACGCTCACAAGAGCACATCACAGATTACCGTCATGAATGAGGCCGGAGTGATCCTCGGCCGAAAGCGTGTACACAGTACGAGCGAGGGCTTCAAAGAAGCGCTCGCCGGATACAACGAACCGTTCAAGGCTGTCCTTGAGGCAAGCTACAGCTGGGGACCGATGTATGACTGGCTCGATGACATGAGCGAGGAGGTCCTACTTGCCCATCCGCTCAAGGTCCGAGCGATCGCATCTGCCCGGATCAAGAACGACCGCATAGATTCCGAAGTGCTAGCCCACCTATTACGAGCAAACCTCATCCCGGCAGCGCATGCGCCGTCGCGAGAGATTCGTGCGCTCCGGCGTGTGCTCCGCCAACGGATGTTCTTCGTGCAGCTGCGGACGATGCTCCGGAACCGCACACGCGCGCTACTTGCCCAACATTCCGTTAAGCTTCCTGAGAACGAAAGGATCTACACCAAGCAAGGTCGAACGTGGCTTGATCGCGTTACCTTGCCAGATTCCGATGCGCATCTTCTCCAAGCAGACTGCGAACTCCATGACGGCATCGAAGTGCAGATAGCATCAACCGATACGTTGATCAACAAGCTTGCTGCTCAAGATCCTTCAGTGAAGTGGCTGATCAGCCTGCCAGGTATTGGGCGTTTTCTGTCTGTCCTCATTCGCTGGGAGACCGACGACATTCATCGGTTTCCTGACGCCAAGCATTTCGTGAGCTACACCGGGCTAGCGCCTTCGACTTACGCATCCAGCTCTCGATTAGTTCATGGGTCGTTAACCAAGCAGGGAAACAAATGGCTCAGATGGGCATTTATCGAAGCAGTTACGCCGGCTGTGCGTTCGTCGGATTTCATCCGCGATCACTACATGAAAGTGAAGAGCCGCCGAGGAACAAACGATGCGCGCTGCTCGACCGCCCGCAAGCTTGCAGAGATCACTTACACAGTTTGGAGCGAGGGACGCTGTTGGGAGGAAACACGCAGCTGAACTTGCTCCAAGAGACTCCGGTTGCCCTCTTAACGTCCTGGGCATAATGGCCGCTGATAAAGGTTAGGGAACCGCGGGTCCAATCGTTACTTGTGCCATCTGGGCACCCATAGCAGGATGACCACAGAGTCTTCGTAAAGACTGTATCGGATAAGTGTGTCTTGAGTTCTCTGAACAAGCCCTGAGCATCTGGATGAGCGACTCCCCCCTTTCCCCCAACTCAACGCATTCCACAACGGTCCTCGCCCTCAAGGGTTCGCTTCGCCGCGCAACACCGGCGCGCCCTTGACCGCTCCGGGCCGGTTCCGAACGACCATCTAATAAGGGGAAAGGGGGCTCCTGAACTAGAAACTTCCGGTGCCTACAAAGCAAAAACAAAGCCGCATCCGTTTCAGCAGCTTGACAGTCAACCGTCATAGCAGGACGTTCGCATGCGCTCGCTCAGGAGAGTGGGACGGCGAAGCTATCGCTTCAACAAAGCGTCGATCTGCTGTTTCAACCTGGGGAAGTCCTGCCTGACAGTAGTCCAGACTATTTGCAGATCGACAAAGAAATACTCATGGATCGCCACATTGCGCATCCCGCGCATTTGCGCCCAGGGAATCTGTGGGTACTGTTCGATGAAGCCCGGCGCGGCGCTGTTGATCTTGTTCACGGCCTCGCCAATGATCTCGATATTGCGAACCACGGCATCCTGAACCTGCGGGTTCTTTTTGAAGGCTTCGAGGTCTGGTAGAGGCTGAAGGTAACCTGTGGCGCGGTCCATCGCCTCCGCAATGTGTTCCAGATAATCTTCGATGCGCTCCGGATGCTTCACAGGGGCTGGGCCTGTTGCAGCACCTCATTGCGGAACTTCGGCGGCAAACCATTCGGCGTTAGAACCGACACCGGCACCCCAAGCAATTTCTCGGCGTCGATCTTCAAACCGGCGATAGCGAGCAGGCTGGTGGATCGTCCGGGTTCCACGAGCAAATCAAGATCGCTCTCCTCCGTGTCCGTTCCGCTGAGGATCGACCCGAAGACACGGGGGCTGGAGAGACCGTAGCGGCTGACAAGCTGCCGCAATTCATGGCGATGGGCTGTGAGGGCTTGCGAGGGTTTCATGTGGCCGTTCTCGTTCCGCTCCCTTGATCGTAGCGTTTTAGCACGTTTTCGCGTGCGCGTCACACGCCGACAGGGGGTAAACCCAACATTGCTGTCACCTGGGGCAATCTGTCGCCCGGTCAGCTAGTCGTAGCTGAACAGCAGCTGCGTTAGCGACTGTTTTGGGCCGAAGCCGATTACCTTTGGCGGCGATGGTTTGGTCAATCCACGCAGCATAATGAGAGATACGCACCTGATAGGGTTCACCTCAAGAAACGGAAATTTACGTACGCTAGCGATCTCGGCTTGTTGAACACACAGCACTTGCACGCTGCTTGGGCCAAGCTTGGTTGCAAAACCGGACCATTTCTGCGACAGATGCAGAGGGTCACTCAAACAGCCCCCCTTTCGCCTCAAGACCTGTCTCAGAAGTCGTCCTGAAATCAATGTCCAACTAACGGTGGGTACCTTCTGCGACCGCCAGGGCCTCTCAGTCGCCTAAACGTACGTAACTTTCCCTTTCTTGAGCTGCCCCCAAAAGGATCATGTCGCCGCGACACGCACTCACTCGGAGACCCGGTTCGCCTCCCGGACCACTCGCACTGATTTGCAGGCACCTCCGGCACCAAAGCTGCATTTCGAGAACGGTTGTCCAATATCTAGCTAATTCCCTTGCATTATCGAAATAATGAGGCGTATACTACCCTTGCTAAGGAAGCTCACATCTACATACTCATGGCACGCGCTGTGAAGAAGCCTCTGAAGCAATTGGGGGTAAGATCATGTCCCAACGCCTCAGTACATGGCTGGAGCGAACCTCTTACATAGCGGTAATCGGATGCAGTCTTACCATTGCCACTGCTGTTGTTCGCGATTCAAGAATGAAGGCGGTTGGGAGCAGCGCTGACCAGAAAACCTCGAAGCTCGAAGGAACGCGGCTAACAATTAAAGGTGTTAACTGGAAGTCAAGTTCACAAACACTTGTCTTGGCGCTTTCTACGTCGTGTCATTTTTGTTCCGAGAGCATACCATTCTATAAACGGCTGGTCGATTTCGAACAACGGCGCGGGCTTGCCGTCATCGCCGTTGTTCCTCAGCCAGCTACAGAAGCAAACAAATACTTTGCAACGAAGCAACTAAAACTCTCGAACATCTACTCCGCAGATCTCGAAACGCTGAATGTAGAAGGAACGCCGACACTCCTTCTTGTTAATAGAGATGGAATCGTCGAACATTCCTGGGTAGGTGCCCTTCGGAAACAGGCTGAGGAGAGCGTTCTTGCGCAACTACGAACTCCTTAGGCATATAGAAGTAAAGGATTGATTTATGACTCGATGTACCGTTAGAAACCTCGCGCTGTGCGTTTGTCTCCTGTTTGCACATCATCTTGCGCAAAAGCATTTAGTTTATGCATCAGGTAATTGCTCGAATCAGAGAAGTCAATGCACGGGAACGGCGGCCGCTAACTATAACAACTGCATCGGCCAATGCGCCATTGGCAATACAGCTTGTACGAATTCCTGCAGCGCTACACAAACCAGTGCTAAGACGGACTGCGGTAATCAGTACCAGACCTGCATAACATATGAAGGTAACGATTGTACATCCGGGGTTGGATATAGTTGTCCCGGAAGCGGTAATTATCCGCTTTGCTCGTTCACGTCACCCAGTGAAACATGCTATTGCTACTGCCTCTGCAACAGTTCTCCTCCCAGCTGCCCAGGAGGTCCAAACGCAGCAGGGTGCACGGGCTCGGGTTGGGTATGCAATAGCCCGATACTTATTGACACCAGCGGTAAGGGTATCGATCTGACCAGCCCCGAAGCGGGTGTCGATTTTGACCTCTGGGGAAATGGCGTATACGAGCATTGGTCGTGGACCCGCCCAGAATCGGGAGTTGCGTGGCTAGCTCTTGATCGGAATAACAACGGCTTGGTTGATAACGGAACCGAGCTATTTGGGTCTGCGACTCCGCAGCCGAAACCGCCCGTTGGTGACGTTCCCAACGGCTTTAATGCGCTCGCTGCTTTTGACTCCAAAGACAATGGGGGTAACGAGGACGGAGCGATTGATGAACATGACTCAATCTACAACAAACTTTGGGTGTGGTTCGATGAAAACCATGATGGCATTAGCCAGCCGAATGAGCTTCGAACACTGGCCCAAGCGGGGATAGCGAAGATCGATCTTGGGTATAGAGAAAGCAAACGCGAGGATGAGTACGGTAATTATTTCAGATACAAAGGGCGGATCTGGGATGCCGCGGGCGATCACTCAGGAAAATACGCTTGGGATGTCTTCCTCGCTCGCGTGAAATCGGGGAGGTAGGAGCAAGATCCGCGGTCAGTAAGGTTGAGCCCATAAGGCGATTCTGCCCTGACCTGAGGGTATGGGCTCCGCCCCGTGAAGAACTGTTAGGCGCTGATTTGCACCAAATCAACCCATAGTAGTGAACCGAATGTCGGCATCGAACTTGGCGCTCCAGAAGAATGCGAATCCGCAGCCGGGCCTGCTGGGAGGAAGGGCGCAGATGTTGAACAATACCGCCGACCGCAGCTTCGGCCTTCCCTGTTCAAGTGCCCTCAACCGGCCTTCAACCTTCAACTAAGCTAGGTTACGTTCTGTAAACGTTACGCGTGCTGTCGCTAACACCACCGTCCGCAACGTTTGTTAGTGATCACAAATTTTCTAGGTTGCCCAACGGAACGTCCACCGACCCTACTCTTCCAGTTGTTTCATCGCGAACCACGATTCGCACGAGTCGGCTTTGAGCCCGTACTGCAAGCGTAGCTTGAGTTCTGAGCCAAACACGAGTGGCTGACATGGAGTAAGTCAGTATGACCGGCACTCGGTAGGGCGGTATGGCGAAAACTCTTCCAGTTGCATCCTTCTGCCCAAAGGCCACATCGAGCGTGGTGCTTGCCTGAACAGCCTTTGTCGGGAAAAGATTGAGGTTTGACGGATTAATGTAAATGATGGCTTGGATATGCCGCGCACTCTTCAGCACTGCTTGTACTTGAAGCTCTATTGAAGTCGCCACAAACGGGCTTTCGAGGGCAGCCTCCGTCCGTTCTTGATAGGACGGATCCGCCGGGTCCGCTTCGGACAGCGCCCAATATCCACGCTTGTAGTAGAGATGAACCTCGTCCTTGTAGGTCCGTATCTTAATCCGGTGAAATCTGCCATCAGGCTTTTTTGTCGCATAAAACCCAAGAATATAGCTTCCGTTTCGCCTCTGAGCTATTTCTTTGAATGTTTCTTCTAGCCCGTTGGTGTTGAAAAATGCTTTCCCTCCGCTTTGCCGAGCGATTTCCATTAGGGGCGAAAACCGATATTGTGGAAAGGGATAGGGACCGTCCGTCCCAATGGGTAGATACTCATTATCTGCATCGAAGGACCTATCCACCATCAACCCGCGTGCGTCCACCGGATAAATTGCGATGTTTGCCGAGATGACGTTGTTCAATGCTCGCAGTAGCCGAAGCCGTGCGGCTTCCAGAAAAGCATTGTCCCGGTTGACATTGAAGACATTTGGAAAATCGCCAGCAAACCAAATCAGGGATTTTGCCCCGGATGCTCCGGCGAAGTGATCCGCTATCACCTGCATGGCTTTCACGGTACCCTGTACGCGGCCCAGGCTCAGCAACTCCCAACGTTCAACCGCCTCATCACGTTCCGAAAACGAGGGTTCAGCAGTAGGCACCGGCTCACCGGGTCGCACCAAGGCTAACAAGCTAGGATGTATGGATCGCTTGAGCCTGCTTACCAGTTGACCAGTATCGTCGCTGCAATCCTGCAACACTTCTAAGCCGTTCGTAGGTTCCAATAAATAGATTGCGACGTGATCCTCGCGTTTCAATCCCCCAAGGAACCTCAGAATTAGGGGTAAGCCACGCTGCCAATCAGCTAAAGTGGTATCCAGTTGGTCCAGCAACAGTACGTTGCAAGTGAGTTCTTCGTTACGGTCCGCCTCATTAGAAAATCGCCCCAATCTCGGTATGGGTGCCAGGCTATCAGCGCTCGAACTGCTATTGTCTGCTGCGAAAATACGTATCGGAGCGTCCTGCCCATCCACTGTGATTTGAAAATCTGCCCGGCCAAGCCCCACAACCGGAAAACCAGAACCACTAGTTACCACGACAGGTACCTGAACGAGCTGCGTAGTGGTCTTGATGACTGGGCTAGTCGGTGGCCCCTTCAACCCTAAAGCTTCCAAACCGGCAAGCAGAAGCAGCACCATAATGTTGGCAGAACTGCGATATAGCGGAGTCGAACTCACACCAGGTCCTGAATACATAATGCACCAAAATTGTCGGCCCCGTCTTAGCACAACTCGGAAGAAGGCATGAAGACGAGCGGGCAGCCACGGAATTGCAAACAAGGTGCCTTAGCGAGCCACGGGAGAGGCGCGCGGCGCGTGTCAGGGGTACGTAATCGATCACATTCAGCCGCTGGCGTGCGGCGGCGCGAATCAACCCGAAAACATGCAATGGCAGAGCCGCCAGGAAGCTCGCGCGAGAGAGACGGGTGGGAACGCCGCGCCTGCGGCGCCCAGTAAACCTCAATTTTCGCTGCAGCGGCTTTGGGGATCGGGAAAGTCTTCGGCGGACGGCATGAAATGGTGGGTCTCATTCGGGGGCGATAGCGTGATCGCTGAGAACGTCCGGGACGAACAGCGCAAGTTCATCAAATACAATCATCTCGTCGCGAATCTGCTTGTCTTTCATAATCTCGTTACAATGACTCGGGCCATTGGGCGAATGGAGACAGACGCGCATCAGGTCAGTGACGAAATTCTCGCAGTCCTCAGTCCCTATCAGACCAGTCACATCAACCGGCGCGAAAACTATTCGTTGAACTTCGGTCGGGATCCGGAACCCGTCAACGTCCACTTCCGGAAACCACCAGTCCGAACCGTCACCGAAAATCATTTTGATGCCCGTTTCAAAAGCCGATTCCGCTTTCTGGCGTTCAGCTCCTCAGCCCTTAGAGCGGCCATATTCTGCCTGAGATCGAATTAACCTGTTCACGTCTGGTTCAACGGTCGAATCGCGGCAACTACGCCAGGCCGTCAGCAATTCTAGCTGTGTACGCTTTGCCGATTTGATATCCAGCCTCCACATGATGAGAAGGAGGCGAAGCGCCGTCCTTCCCACGCCGCAGCCCGGCTCGTCGAGCAGTAGGATGACGTTATCGCCGTGGGTCTTTTTAAGCTGTGAGAAAAGCACCAGGAATGAAAAAAACCATACAAATCCTGTGCTTCGGTCGTCGAAGCTGACCGAAGCTTGATGAATGGTGTTCTCAATACCTGTGCGAAGAATGTTGCCGCTGTTATAGGGCACCGGATCACCTGTCCGGCCGGTGTCGAGCCGAAACAGAACCTTTAGGTTCTTGTTTTGGCTCCAGTAAGCAAAAATTTCACGTGAAATGCGGTTGGACACGGATTCGAGCTTGGCGATCATCGGCTCAAACTGATTGAGCTTTGCCATGTCTTCGAGCGTCGTGCCGACCATGCTGAGGAAAGCGATGAACACCTGGTCGTTGCGGTCGAGTGCTTTCGCAGTCGATCTTTCTAGCATCTTTTCTAGCGACACTTGTCCCGACATGCGGTCGTAGCTGGAGAAGTAGAAGAATTTTGGTATCTGGTGTCGCGCGGCACTTAAATCGCGGATTTTGAACCGGAGGGCAACTCTACTGCACTTAACTCGCGGACTGACGCAACTCGACTGCAGGTAAATCGCGGACCAACTG
>JAABUQ010011433.1_pt1 | contig 11335 bp, 16 predicted proteins | sample 5560001 | NCBI WGS metagenome assembly JAABUQ01 (sample SAMN10711888, study PRJNA513371) | rock metagenome | isolation source: Antarctica rocks | place: Antarctica: Victoria Land, Finger Mt nord | collected 2015-12-18
TTCGAATTTCTTCACATCCCATTCCCACCGCCATGTGATGAAAATCCCGCGCCTACTGTTTTCCGGCCTCTGCCATGCCGCTTGCTATGCAGCCTGATGGATAAAGTCGAGCTCAGACCAGCCTCTTCACTTCGAGCCAGCGGCCGAACAACAACGGCCACAGTGCCGCGCTCAGCCATCCAACTATCGCCGAATGGTTCAACACCTCTGTCTTCTTCCAGCCGCCGCCGTTTACAATCGGAAACACGAGTCGCACTTTGCCCGACGTCCGTAATCCCGGCGTCTCAAGTGCCGATCTCTCTTTATTCAAGAACAACTACTTCGGCAAGGAGAGCCGGTACAATCTCCAGTTCCGCATCGAGGCGTTCAACGCCCTCAACCATACGCAATTTGGTGGGCCAAATACCAGCCTGCAGGCTGGCAGCGCGTTTGGAACCATCACCTCGACCGGAGTCCCGGCGCGTGTAGTGCAGCTAGCGGCGAAGTTCAACTTCTGACTTTTACATCAATGAGACCGGTACCATACGTTGCGCTTCATGCGACGAGGGCGGCCAGCGCTGTTCAAAGGGCGACATTTTGAAGCCGAGATCATCGTCTTGTGCGTGCGACGTTACCTTCGCTATGCGCTGAGTTTGCGGAACCTCGAAGAAATCATGGTCGAGCGGAATGTACAGGTCGATCACGTGACCATCTGGCGCTGGATTCAATGTTACGCTCCGGAACTCAGTCGGCGTTGTCGACCAGAACTGCGGAGGACGAACGGATCCTGGCGTGTCGACGAAACGTATCTTCGCGTCGCTGGCAAGTGGACCTATTTATATAGGGCAGTGGATTCCGCTGGGGACACCATCGATTTCCTGCTCTCTGCGAAGCATGATGCCGGTGCTGCCAAATGCTTCTTTCAGAGAGCATTGCGATCGCCACACCATCCTCGGCCGCGAGTCATCAACGTCGATAGGAATCCTTCCTATCCGAGCGTGATCGAGGAACTCAAGCGGACTCGAGAACTCGGTCAACGCTGCCGTTGTCGCCCCGTTCGATATCTCAATAATGTAGTGGAGCAGGATCATCGGGCCATCAAACGCCGGGTCAGGGCCAGTCAGGGTTTCCGGTCGTTTTCCTCGGCGTGCCGGACGATTCAGGGTATGGAAACAGTGAACATGATTCGCAAGGGACAGATCCGGTGGTTGCCGAAGAACGATATTCTTGGGCAGGCCGTGTTTATTTCAGATCTCTTCGGAGTCGCGATGGTTGCCTGATCAACGGCGGGTAAGTCGCTTTGCGTCTTCGGTTCCAACTTTGCAACACTTCCCTCAAAAGGGGTCCTTAGAGTAAATGGCTCTGTTGCAAATGGGAATTACAAAGGTTGGACATGGAAGGAACACAGCCACCGAGTCTCTATTTTAGGGCTTTTCTCAGGGTTGAGAGAAGCGGTTAAGATTAGCCAAAGCTATTTGCAACAGAGCCGCAAGTTCCATTGTGTGTGATGAACGCAACATTCTTAAACCGGTTTTCTGCTCCGTTACTCGAAAAGACCCAGCTTCTCGAACGTGAATCAAAGGGAAGATAAGTCGTTTTCAGCCCCGTAGCGTTCCGCTCGGGGCTCATTTGAACGTTTAAATACGGGAGCAACCGGGAAGAAAACCGGTGTTAAGCCCGATAAAGGAGGTTTATCATTCACGAGGAGGAGGGCTCCCAGCTATGAGGACACTTTGCAAATTATTTGGCGTAGCGATCCGCCCCATTTGTGGCGCGACTATCACGTCCGAGAAACGGTCCTTTTATGAGCAGCAGCATTCCTGTTGCTCCTGAATCGGCGGACACTTAACCGAACCGTAGGAGCAGAACACACAGCAGTCACCCGGCTTCGGGCGCAGTAGCATCTTACAGTGGCTGCACTCATAATAAAATTGACAGGCATCCGTGGGCATCGTTTCCTGCTTGGTGACGCCACAGTACGGGCAAGTCAGCACTGAGTGAAGGACAACGGTTGCGAAGCTCATCGGCTGGATTGAGAGTGACAATCTGGCGAGCCCCGTCCGTGAATAGGAACAGGGCTTGCCAGTCAAGGGAATTAACGCAGAGCTTCGCGCAAGACGTTCTCTTCGACGCCCCGGCCTGCACAGCATCCTGCCAGCTTGCCGTTAATCACGACCGCAGGCACGCTGCGGACTCCATGCTGCACGGCACGGCTGGCCATTTCTTCGTCATGCATATCATGCACCACCACCTCATGCTCGGAGCCAGCGAGTTTCTTGAGGGTTGCAATGGTGTCCCTGCAGGTTTTGCAACCGGCGCTGAAAATTTCAATTTTGTGTTTCATGTGTCTCTTCTCCTTGGGAGTTCCTTTGGGTAAAGCCCGGTTCAGCCGGAACGCAGGCAGAGCAGAATGGGGCTGTAGCCGCACCGCGCGGCCAACTATTCCAGATGGATGCAGCAATGAGCAGAGCGACACCGGCATAGGTCGCTTGCGGCGCATCGAAATAAAACTTGCCGACCAAAATCACCGCCGCAGCGATAAGGCCCAGCCCAAAAGGACCGTAGCCATGCCGCCGTGAAGTGCGATAACCGAGCGCCGTCGCGGCGATGGCGAGAAAGCCGACTGTCAGCGGCAACAGATACTTTGCCGAAATCAGGAAGCCTAGGCCGAGAGCCGACACAATGCCCGCATAGGCAGGCCAGCAGGCAGGACACATCAATTTCGGAAGCAAAGAAACCCCGATACCGGGCAGCGCCACCATCGTTTGCTTGAACGTCGGATTCGTCATTTTGTTGAACTCTCCTGGTCCAGACTTGCGAGAATCGGGCACTCATCGGACGCGCAATTTTCGCATTGCTCGACAAGGCCGCGCAGAATGCTTTTCATAGCAGCGAGAGTTTTCATTTTCTGTTCAATGTCCGCAATTTTGGCTTTGGTGCGAGTGCGAACATCAACGCAGTTTTGCTGCGGCTCGATCCGCAAGGTCAGCAGTTCGCGAATCTCATCGAGTGAGAAGCCCAGCTCCTGAGCCCGTTTGATGAATCGCAGCCGATGTGCAGCTTCCAGGGAAAACTGACGGTAGCCCGCCTCCGTCCGGGGCGGTTTCGGTAACAGTCCCCGGCGCTCGTAGTAGCGAACGGTTTCAAGATTGACACCGCCGAGCCGTGCCAGCCCGCCAGTGGTCAGTTTCTTCATCGCTAGTTGCAGTGTAAACCCCGTACCTAGATACGGAGTCAAGCCGGAAGCCAGCATTTTAGGGCGAAGCAGGAAAATATCAGTAAGATCCTGGGCGATACATCACACTTTGCAACGGTTTTCTGCCCAGTGCTCCCCGTGGTCAGACCGCCTCTGACGCCGAACGGCTGTTCAACATCCACCCAGCCAACCATCTCGCGGCTGTTGGCTCGGGCTTACGCCAAATAGCGTGCAAACTCTTGCGCAGATAATTTGCAAAATGACAATAAGGTCCGTGAACCAAACCAAAAGGGGCTAAGAATGATCCGGGGGAGGTGTTACCCGAGAATCGCCTCACGCACCGCAGCAAGGGGTGCGTGATTATCGAAGCTTACACCTCCTGCGTCACGCACGACCCCGAGTTTCCTCCATAGTGCTGCTAAATCGACGAACGTATGTTCCAGGCCCATTTGCCGATACAGCTCTGCGAGAGTATTCCCATCAGTAGCCCGATCACCTATTTCGAGCGCCCGATGGAGAGGCCAGTCGACCTCGATGGTTCCTCCGGCGCGGTTAATGGCGCGAAATGCGTTCTCGAGGCCCTTCTTGGTTCCCGTGCGTTCCCGGATGCGTACATCCGCAACCAAACAGAAGATGGCTCCACCCCAATAAGTTGATGCCCAGGTATGGGTATTGTCCAGACCCTGATCCGCCGGCCGCGGCAGCCCTTGCGGCATATAGCGAACCATGTCGCCCCATACCTGCTTTGGCGTGAGCTGCTTCACTTGCGCACGCGCGATCGGTTCTATATAGGTTGCGCTTCCTTCTTCGATCCAGTGATGGCGGTGCCTGACGGATGGGAAACCATAATGGACAAACTCGTGGGTCATTGTCCAGTCGTCCTGTAGATCGGAACCAGTTGAGTGTTGGCCTACCGCCATCCTGCTTAACACGCCATCTTCACCGAAACTCGTCCCCCGCAACACGCCTCGCTTGCCTTCGACGATTTTTATTTCTACGTGTGCACGCTGAACCGGGAATCTGCCGAAGTAACTGGTGACTGCGCGCGCCGCTTCCGTTACCCATTGCACTAAGTCGGCACTTGAAAGATCACACGGACCTGCTTCCACTGAGATGTCGATTATGCCGCCGCCGACCTTTAGGGTGGCAATATTGCTTGTCGGCTTTGCGGCGTTGACGGCGGACGGGGCCAGACCGGTTTTCAGAACCGCTCTTCGTGTGATTCTTATCAACGCAGCACGCATCGATCGAGGAACTCATGCATCCGTTGACTGTATCCGACTGGTACTTCGAAGACCCGGCCATCCCCAGAAATCCGCAGTACCTTTCGGGTGCTATCCAGCAGCGCTGAGCAGCGGGCGCAATTCGCCAAATGACGCTCGATCTCCTTTCGAAGCTCGGGCGCGACTTCATCGGCGAGGTAATTGGAAAGCTCCCGAGTCACCTTCTTACAGGACACGATCTTCAACGAGACCATGGATTCATTCCTTTCAGCATTTGTATACGATCCTTCCATGTCCAGCGGAAGCTGGGCGCGAGCTGTTCCTGAATCCGGAGCCGCGCGCGATGCAGGCGGCTCTTGACTGCGGCAATACTGATACCGAGTACATTCGCGGTCTCTCCCATCGTCAGATGCCGGTTGTCGCTCAGGAGGTAAACTTCACGATACTTATCAGGCAGATTTTCGATGGCCTGCTGTACGGCCGAGCGAAGCTCCGCAATTTCGACGAAGTCCGACGGGAGATCCCGCCAGTCAGCAAACTGGCGGGGAACGTATTCCGAATCATTCGAGGTGGGTTCATCTAGAGGCTCAAACAAATATCTCCGTTCTTTGCGCCTTCTCATCCGCGCTTCATTTAACGCGATGCGCAGGAGCCAGCTCTTGAAGCGCTCCTCTTCCTGCAATTGGTCGAGATTTTGATAGGACTTCATGAGAGCCTCTTGCACCGCTTCTTCCGCATCTGCCGAATTTCTGAGAACGGCATAAGCGAGGGCAAAAAGAGGCCGTTCATACGGCTCGATTAATTTGTGGAAGAGCTTCGTGTTGCCCGCTCGCACCTGGGCGATGAGCCATGTTTCGGAATTTTGTTCGGAGGCTGACACGATAGCTGGTTGCACACACAAGATATACGGCACCTATTTACGTCAGGATGCACCGGACATCCCGTAGTTTCAGTGGCTGTGGCAGAAAGACGACTTTTTGCGTTCCCGTGAAACTCTTGCACATTTCGGCAATCATCCCGTTTGAGTAATACGGACTGTTAAGTCCATTGACTCAGGTCGGCCCCAAGCCGATGGAAAAAAGGAAAGGGGAACTCAACGATGAAAGCTTCTAGACATTCTGTCGTGCTGACAGCAGCCCTCACAGGGCTCCTGGGCGGCACGATGAGTCGCGTGAACGCGGCGCCGGCAACCGGACATTCCGGTACTGCCTTGGCAGCGTATGGACAATCCAGCGACACTGCACAAAACGCGACAGACAAGAACTCCTGCCAAGGCAAGAACTCCTGCAAGGGCCAGGGTGGTTGCAAGACTAGCGATAACGGCTGCAAGGGAAAGAATTCCTGTAAAGGGAAAGGGGGTTGCGCCACCGACGGCTCTAAAATGCACATGAAGAAACAGAAAACGAAGTCGACCAGCACGCAATCGTAGCTGAAAACAAGACTGTCGCGAGGTCCGGGGGCGCTCCGGACCTCTTGACCGTAGCAGCAAGGAGAGCAAATGGATGCCCGCAAATCGATTTAATGCGTTCACCGATTACGGAATCGGAATAGGCTTGCGAATTCCGCATTACAAGCACATCTTCGAGAAAAAACCCGTTGTCGATTGGTTCGAAATCATCTCGGAGAACTATATGGTCGATGGCGGCAGACCGCTTGCCACGCTGGACAAAATTCTCGAACGGTATCGAGTTGTGCAGCATGGCGTCTCCATGTATTTCGGTTCCGCTGAGTCTCTCGATCGGGAGCACCTGAAGCGTTTGAAAACGCTGGTGAAGCGGACGAAGTCTCCCTGGCTAACGGATCACCTGTGCTGGGGCAGCTTCGATGGCCGATACACGCACGACCTGCTGCCGATGCCCTATACATTCGAAGCGGCGCGTTCGACTGCGCAAAAGATTCGCGCTGTAAGAGATTACTTGGAAGTTCCTATCGCCGTCGAAAACGTGAGCAGCTACGCGGAATTTCACGTTTCGGAAATGACGGAGTGGGAATTTCTGAACGAAGTCGTGGAAGGCGCCGACTGCGGCATTCTCCTCGACGTCAACAACATCTATGTTTCCTCAAGGAACCACAATTTCGATCCATACGAATATCTGAACAGTGTTCCTGCCGAGCGCGTGGCGCAGATCCACATCGCAGGGCATTCGAAATTTGAGAAGTACATTCTAGATACCCACGATCACCCGGTCATCGATCCGGTCTGGAAAATGTACGAGCATGCGATCAATCGCGTCGGAGCAACGGCGACGCTCCTTGAGTGGGATGATCGTATCCCGTCGTTCGAGGAAGTGCATGCGGAGGCGCGAAAGGCCGAGAAATACCTGAATGCAACATCGGCGGTTGAACTATGACGCTTCTTGAGATCCAACAGCAAATGGCGGCGGATGTCATGCGTCCGCTAGCGCCGGGGGATCGAATTGCGACCAGGGATGAAGATGGCGATCTGGTGCGACAACGGGCGGCGGCGTACGTCAAACCGAACGATCGCCTCACTTCTGTCGAGCGGCTGGAAATCTACAATCGCCAGTACTGGTTTCGGATCTTGAACTGTTTGTACGACGATTTTCCGGGATTGCGCGCGATCTTAGGGGAGAGAGCATTCCGGCGGCTCTCTCTAGCCTATCTTCGGGACTGCCCCTCCGAATCATTTACCCTGCGGAATCTCGGTTCGCGACTGGAAGCCTGGCTTCGGAGCAATCCCGGCTATGCCGGCGGTCGTCTGGATCTCGCGCTCGACATGGTACGGCTCGAGTGGGCGCACATTGGGGCTTTCGACGGCGCTGAAGATATGATTCTGGGTCCCGAAGACCTGCTGGAACCCGGACCTGAGCTTCGAATTGCTTTGCAGCCCTACGTGCAATTGCTCAAGCTGCAGTATCCGGTCGATGACCTGCGGATTCACGTGAATCGGAGCTCGGAAGAGCACGGCCTCGCAAGCAATGCGGTCCGCGCAAAAAAGCACCAGGCAATACGGAAGATCAGCCAATTAAAGCCGCAAACAATCTTTCTGGCTGTACACCGAATTCACTTCGACGTTTACTATCGCCGGCTCGCGCCGGAAGAGTACTCTGTGCTGTCTGAATTTCGGAACGGAAAACCCATTGGCGCTGCGATCGACAGCGTAATCGAACATAGCGAATTGTCTATCGACGAGTTGAAGGAGATGGCTGAAGCGTGGTTTGTCACATGGGCTGAGTTAGGTTGGCTTTGCCGGGCGCATGGTGATGAGGAGTGAAGGCGGCATGAACGGACTTCGGGCCCCATATCGCTTCCTGGTCCGGTTTGGTAATAGCCTTCAATGGCTGCTTCTGTTGTTCGTACGCGTGTATTGGGGCTGGCAATTCATGCAGACCGGCTGGGGCAAGTTGCATCATCTTGCCAAAGTGATGAACTTCTTTACAAGCCTGGGTTTGCCGTTTCCACATGGAACGGCAATTTTTATCTCCATACTGGAGTTCTGCGGCGGAATACTGCTGATTTTGGGGCTGGGGTCGAGATTGATATCCGCGCTTCTGTTCATCGACATGATAGTCGCGTACGTCGTCGCGGATCGTGAGGCGCTGCTTTCGTTCGCCTCCGACCCAGGCAAGTTTTATGGCGGCGCTGAGTATACATTCCTGTTCGCAGCGGCCATTGTGTTTGTGTTCGGCCCTGGCTGGTTCGCGCTCGACACCCTATTCAAAAAGCGTGTGCAACCGAAAATGGAAACCAAGGTTGGAGTCATGTGAACACGAATCAGAATCACGCGGCGAACTTGTCCATCGCTTACTTGCTGCTTCGACTATCTCTGGGAATCGTCATCTTCCTGCACGGCGTGGTGCGTCTTGCGGGCCACTACCAGCAGTTTGTAAAAGTACCCTACAGTCTTTCGCGAAGACGCCTCTACCTGCCGGCGCCGTTCACTTTGCAGCGTTGTGCATTCCTCCTGCTGAAGCCGTTCTCGGCTTTTTCATACTCAACCGGATTACTTACACGGCTGGCCCTCATGGGAGGCGCACTCTTGATGATTCTTTTGCTGTTCGGAAAGTCCATGCAGCAGGATTGGACTACGGTAGCAATTCAGCTCGTCTATTCGTTCCTGTACTTCGTGCTGCTCGCGTACCGCGGCTGGAACCGCTTTGCTCTCGATAGCGTTTTTCGGCGCAAGGCAAAATGAGTGCGGCATTTTAAATGAGGTATGACTACGACATGGCCGTGATCGGTGCCGGGGCGGCCGGCTTGACTGCCGCGGGCATGTCTGCTCTGCTTGGCGCAAAGACGTTGCTGGTTGAGCAGCATCGGCTTGGCGGTGACTGTACGTGGACCGGCTGTATACCAAGCAAGACTCTGCTGCGAGTCGCAACAGTAGCACATGAGATGAAGACGGCCGGACGCTTTGGATTGCCCCCGTTTGAGCCAGGTCTTTCCTTCGCACACGTGATGGATCATGTGCGCGCAACTCGCCAGCGCGTATATGGGTCAGTGAGGTATGGAGCGCAGATGGATCTTCGAATGAAAGAAAGTACCCCGCCACCGCTCGGCTGTAGTCATCGATCACGACCGTTAGCCACGCCTTAGCGGTTTTTGCCGTCCGGACGGACCAGCAAAATATCGAGTGGCGTGTGATCGGCTTGCCAAATCGCATTCGGACCGTCGGCTTCGCGCCGGCGAACGAGCTCGAAGGTATCGCTGTAAGATTTTGTGTCTTGGTGGGCCAAGGTTAGAAGGTCGAGGGGCAACGTGCGAACGATGTCATAAACGACCCGGTAGCTTGGGGGCTTATCGGCGAGCTCCTGAGCAAACCGCCGCACCTGGCGGTATAACGCGGCAACCGGTAAGGGCGGTTTTTGAAGCGCCAAACCTTCGATTACTTCTTTCAGCTTTGCCGACACCGTCCGGCGTTCACCATTGTTGGCCCGCTCCTTTCTTGTTAGAGCGGCCAGCCCGAACTGCTGATATCGTATTACCCAGCGTTGTGCAGTCCGATAGCGTATGCCGGCCGCTGCCACAGCGCGCAGCGGTCGATTCTGTTCCAAATGAGGTTGAAGTAAATGGAAGCGCTGAAGGGCCAGCTTGCGGATTTCTTCCGGGAGACCAGCCAACTCTTCCATACCCGAAGAGTACGCCAAATAGCGCGATTTTACGCCAGATAATGCGGAAAGTAACACCGAAAACAAGTGTTGGCGGCAACGGAACCAAAAACCGGGTTGAGGTCGGCTCAGCAGCAACCACAAGCGTCACCACGCCAAGCCCTCCTTGCCTCCCTAAGCAGCAGTGGCAAGGCCGCAACAGCGGCGGCAGAATCGAACCAAGCAATATGGAAGGTCGCATTCACCGTCAATCCAACCAACGTGATAGCTGCCATATATGCACAAGTAGCCGATTGAACCGCATCCGCAGCGAGAGCAGGATTACTGCCTCGGCGTGCTTCGCGACGTTTTAACCAAGCTAGGACCGGCATGAGGACTAGAGCGGCAACCGTGATACCCATGCCGGGCACGCTTGTCTCAGGGCGTAGATGTAATGTGAGCGCGAGGATGGCTATCACGGCGACCACAATCGCAAGAGCAAACAGCAGCACACCGGCGGCACGGTTTGCACGTTCTTCTGAAATCGGGAAGCGCGGCAGGAATTGCAACAGAACCACTGTTGCCGACATCAGCTCAACCAAGCTGTCAGAGCCAAACGCGAGCATGGCTGGGCTATGGGCCATTACTGCCGCAAACAGCGCTACACCGCACTCGACCAGCATCCATGCGAGCGTGATTCCTTGAAGCCACAGAACGGGCGTTGAGTGCCTTAACGGTTCACGTGTGGTTACAGGCCTCGTCTTTAACTGCGACCCAATTTGGACGAACTGTGAGATGGTGACCCTCTCCTTATTCTCTCGCCAGATCCCCAACACCCAAAACCTCAAACTAGCTGATGATTCTGCGATCGCGCTCATCGGCGTGTGCGGGATGAGCTGCGGGCGTATCGACCCAGTTTGTCTGTGAGACATCAACTCATCAGTATTAGCCCTGCCGAGACTCAGAAAATGGTGTTCGGATCGGGCATGACCGAAATTCCGGTTGCCAGATTCTGACTCAAGCGCACCAACTCCGCACTATTCCCAATCCGGACCAGCACGGAAGCGCTGCGCCCTCCCGGTGCAACCTCAATCGGCGTTCCTGGCCGCAGGTCCAGGCGTTCCATTTCGCGCAACGCGGCGGCATTACGGTCCGAGACACTGCTGATAACTGCCGGGACCCCGCATGCCCATTTCGAGAGCGGCATTTCTTGCCGAAGCGGAACGGCGCCACTGCGCTCTGGAATCGGGTGCCCATGTGGGTCGAAGGTGGGGTCGCCCAATTTCGAGGCAATGCGCTCTTCGAGCTGCTCGGAAATAAAGTGTTCGAGCCGCTCGGCTTCGTCGTGAACTTCGTCCCAGGAGTATCCAAGCACATCGTGCAGGAAGCGCTCCAGCAGCCGATGATGGCGAAGTACTTCGAGAGCTCTCCTGGTTCCCGCCGCTGTCAAGAGCGCTCCATGATGCTTCTCATATTTAACGTAGGGAGGCTTTTGCGCCGCAAGCTTTTGAAGCATCCCGGTGACCGATGCCGCCCGGATACTAAGATGTTGAGCAAGAGCATTGCTGCTCACGCGTTCCTTTTGCTCGCCGCTCAACTCAAGAATGGCTTTTAGATAGTCGTCTACCGACTCCGTGCTGGCCGAGAGATGGTTTCTAGGTGGCACTAAATCTTAGATTAATGCTCCTTCGTGGCTAATGTAAACCAACATGGTGAATTAAAGCTTATTAAAAAGTTGACGGAAGGAAACAGTCGATGCATACTCGTTTTAGGTATACCTAAATTACGTATGCATCGCCTTTGCCAAGCCGCAAAGATCTTTCTCCTGGTGACGGCCGCGTCATTAACATGGCGCGAACCTGCAAACGCGCAAGGAGAGACGACCAGTG
>JAABUQ010011434.1_pt1 | contig 11335 bp, 11 predicted proteins | sample 5560001 | NCBI WGS metagenome assembly JAABUQ01 (sample SAMN10711888, study PRJNA513371) | rock metagenome | isolation source: Antarctica rocks | place: Antarctica: Victoria Land, Finger Mt nord | collected 2015-12-18
CACAACCTCCTGCTGCGCCTCGACCAGCGCAAAGACGATGTGCTGCGCTTCCTCCATGATCCGCGGGTGCCGTTCACCAACAACCAGGCCGAGCGCGATGTGCGCATGATGAAGCTTCGCCAGAAGATCTCCGGCGGCTTCCGCTCCAGCGACGGCGCCGCCGAATTCGCCGACCTACGCTCGGTCATCTCGACGGCGCAAAAAACAGGGCTGGAACATCCTGACCACCCTGATGCACGGCCCGACACAACCCTTGCGCGCGATCTGAACAAACAGTCTCCACAGGGGAACCTGGGCAGTTACAAAGAAACTCTGACTACTCATACCAACCGCCGAAAATATTGACCTGTGCCCAGCCGCTTGCGTCCTGCGAGACGGCATGGTCTGACAGGTCAGGACTTTCGGCTGTTGGTATCATACCAACGGCCATCCGCTCCGACCGTTTTATCCCGTCATTGCGAGGGGCGCCGCGCCGCGCCAATCCAGGGCCGCCAGCACGGTGCTCCCCGCTTCTGGATTGCCACGCCGCAAGGGCGGCTCGCAATGACGGTCCAGTTGCGTAAGGGTCAGGGCAGATGGCCGTTGGTATCAGTCCGGAAATCCATCTCTCATCCGCTGGAGCGCCCAGGCGAGCCACTCCGCAACCTGCGGATCGTTGGCGAATAGCGCGGCGACGCTCTCATGGTGCTCATGGATAAACGTTGCCGCGGCCTTCAACACCTCTCTTGAACAGCCGAAGGAGCTTTAAATCCATGTTCAGGCGAGCGTCCCGCGTGCTCAGCACCAAAATAGCCCGGCAGCAAGATCATCGTAGCTGCAAACGCAGAACCGGCGCTACAGGCGCACCATGGTTGTCCAAGGCTCGGAAACGGGCCAGTTTGGCTATGCAGGCTGCTTCGTGTAGTCGGCCTCCGACACCTCATTCTCCCAGGACGTGACGCCCAGCGAGATGGCGGTGTGCGTCATTGGAGAGTCCGGCGGCGCCCCGTGCCAATGACGATCTCCAGGCGGGATCCATACCACATCGCCGGCGCGGATCACCTGGGCCGGCCCGCCCTCAAGCTGGACGATGCCGCGGCCGGAAAGGACCTGCAGGATCTGGCCGCGCTCATGCCGATGCCAAAACGTCCGCGCACCTGGAGTGAAAGTGACATTGTTGAGTGACACGCCATCAGTTGATGGCATGACGACGTAGGGGAGCACGGTTCCGGAGAAAGTCGACCCTGCCTTCTGGGCACCTGCCTGCTGCTCTGGATGGATGATCTTGATCACGTGAGCTTCTCCTCGGGTTCCTGATGTTCGCCCGGCAGCCCGGACCTTTCCGGCTGTGCCTCTAGTCCACAGCGATACCGTCAGCGAATGATGAACGGGTTGGCGACGGAGGTTTTCGTCGCGATCCAGACCGACTTTGCTCGCAAGTACTCCTTGATGGCCTCCATGCCGCTCTCACGGCCAATTCCGCTTTGTTTGGTGCCGCCGAACGGCGACATGTAGCTGACCGCCCGGTACGTGTTGATCCAGACGGTGCCGACGTTCAGCCGCTCCGACATGCGAAGCGACCGTCCCATGTCCCGCGTCCAAACACCGGCGGCTAGGCCGAAGCGCACGTCGTTGGCAATCGCCACGGCCTCATCCTCGTCCTCGAAAGGGATGACGGCCAGCACCGGGCCGAACACCTCCTCCTGGGCTATACGCATCGAGTTCCGGACATTCGTGAAGATGGTCGGCTGCACGAACTGGCCGCCCCTCGCACCCTCGCCATCGTAGGGGAGGCCGCCCAGCACGCAGGTGGCGCCCTCCTCTCGGGCGATCCGGATATAGTCGAGGACCTTGAGGTATTGCGGTTGCGTCGTCACCGGGCCGACGTTGGTTTCGGCCAGCATGGGGTCGCCGATACGCGCCGACCCGGCCATCGTCACGAGCTTCTCGACGAACGCGTCGTGGATCGAGCGCTGCAACAGCAGGCGGGAGCCCGCGATGCATGTTTGCCCCGTTGCCGCGAAGATGCCGGATATGGCGCCCACCACTGCCGCATCGAGATCGGCATCCTCAAACACGATGTTCGGGGACTTGCCACCCAGCTCGAGCGAGACGTGCTTGAAGTCGCGGGCGGCCGCCTCGTAAATGTGGCGCCCTGCCGTATCGGACCCGGTGAACGCGACCTTGGCGACATCGGGGTGGGCAACCAGCGCGGCCCCGACATCCGCACCGAAGCCGGTGACCACGTTGACGACCCCGGGCGGGAAGCCTGCCTCCGTGAACAGGGCCATCAGTTCGATCGTGGAGGCCGAGGTAAACTCTGACGGCTTGATGATCGCGACGTTGCCAGCGGCTAGTGCGGCCGCCAGCTTCCAGGCGAGCAGCAGCAGGGGCGAGTTCCAGGGCGTGATCATCGCCACGATGCCGAGAGGCTCATAGCGAACGAAATTGAACACGTCGGCCTTGTCGATCGGGATCACGCTACCCTCGATCTTGTCGGCCAGGCCGCCGTAATAGCGGAACCATTCGGCCAAATACCGGGTCTGGGCGTGCATCTCGGCATAGAGTTTTCCGTTGTCACGGACCTCGATCTCGGCCAAGTGCGCGGCGTCGCGCTCGATCAGGTCCGCTAGGATCATCAGGAGACGTCCGCGCCGAGAAGCGGTCACGCGGGCCCAGTCTCCAGACAGGGCGGAACGGGCCGCTGCCGCGGCGGCATCGACATCGGCTTTGGAGCCGTGCGGGATTTCGGCCCACGGTTCTCCAGTGTAGGGATTGCTGCTCTCGAACCACCGGCCTTCGTGCGGGGCGACGGACTTGCCGTCGATATACATCTGATATCGATGCAGCGATCGATCCGGCATTTGATGCAGCTCCTGTTTGGCAGCCTTCATGCAGCGAACTCCGACCGGATCGCGGCCGAATGCTCTCCGATTGCCGGCACCCTGCCCAAAGCGCGCGGACAGGCGCTGTCGATGACGGGCGGACAAATGACCTGCGCAGATGCAGTCGGGGTCTCAACGCGAACACGCCGCAGCGCCGGATGGGTCGCCAGTGCAGCCAGGTCGTTGACGAAGCCATAGGCTGTGCCGGCTGCCCGCAGGCGGGACGCCGCAGCCGCCCGGTCCATCCCTGCAACGACGGCGGCGATCTTCGCATCCACGGCCGGGCGGTTCGCGACACGGGCGTTGTTGCTCTCGAACCCGGCGCGCTGCGGCAAGTCCGGGTCGTCCAGCATGTCGCGGCAGAACACGGCCCATTCCCGCTCGTTTTGGATCGCGATCAGCACCAATGCGCCGTCCTGCGTGCTGAACGCCCCGTAAGGGCAAATGGAAGGGTGGGCGAGCCCCAGCCGCGCCGGAACCCGTCCGGTTCCTTCCGCATAGAGCAGAGGCACGTTCATCCAGTCGGCCGTACCGTCGAACAGGCTGCAGCTGAGACCGCGACCCTCGCCGGTGATGCCACGCGCGATCAGCGCCTCCAGCACACCGGCGTGCGCGGACATGCCGCACGCGATATCGCAGATTGACACGCCTACACGGCCTGGCCCGGCGGGGTGCCCGGTGACACTCGCCAGGCCCACCTCCGCCTGCACCAATAGGTCATAGGCCTTCATGTCCGCGTATTCGTGACCCTCGCCATAACCGCTGATATCGACGGTGATCAGCTTCGGATGACGTGCCCGAAGCGCATCCGACCCGAACCCGGCCCGTGCGGCCGCACCCGGGGCCAGATTCTGGATAAACACATCCGACCCTGCGAGAATGCGGTGCAGCATTCCCGCATCCTCGGGATCCTTGATGTCGGCCACGAGACTTTGCTTGCCGCGGTTCAGCCAGACGAAGTAGCTGGACAGGCCGTCGATCGCGGCGTCGTAGCCGCGCGCGAAGTCGCCCTCGGGACGTTCGATCTTGATCACGCGCGCCCCGGCGTCCGCCAATTTGCTAGAGCAAAGCGGAGCGGCCACTGCCTGCTCCAGACTGACGACCAGCAATCCCTCGAGCGGACCCACCGCTAGTAGCTCCGTGGCAGGCCGAGCACGTGCTCTGCCACATATGACAGGATCAGGTTGGTGCTGATCGGTGCCACCTGATATAGTCGGGTCTCGCGAAACTTGCGCTCGACGTCGTATTCCTCGGCAAAGCCGAAGCCGCCATGAGTCTGCACGCAAGCCTCTGCCGCGGCCCAGCTTGCGTCGGCGGCGAGCATCTTGGCCATATTGGCCTGCTCGCCACAGGGAAGCCCACCCTCGAAACGATAAAGGCCCTCGCGCACCAGCAACTCGGCGGCACGCATCTGGGCATAGGCGCGGGCAATGGGGAATTGGACGCCCTGATTTTGCCCGATCTGACGTCCGAACACCTTGCGATCGTTTGCATAGGCGACGGACTTGCCCGTGAACCACTTGGCATCGCCGATGCATTCGGCGGCGATTAGCAGCCGCTCGGCGTTCATGCCGTCGAGGATGTAGCGGAAGCCGCGCCCTTCCTCACCCAGCAGGCTGTCGGCAGTGATGTGCATCTCGTCGAAGAATACCTCGCACGAGTTATGGTTCATCATCGTCCGGATCGGCCGAATCGTTAGTCCCTCGACCGCCTTCATGTCGACGATGAAGGTGGACAGGCCGTCGGTTTTCTTTGCCACCTGATCACGCGGCGTCGTGCGGGCGAGCAACAGCATGAGGTCGGAATGCTCGGCCCGGCTGGTCCAGATCTTCTGGCCGTTGATAACATACCCATCATTGGTTCGCCGGGCCGTGGTGCGAAGCGACGTGGTGTCCGTGCCGCTGGTAGGCTCCGTCACCCCGAAGGCCTGCAGTCGCAATGCGCCACTGGCGATTTGCGGCAAGTATTTCTGTTTCTGCTCGTCCGAGCCATGCCGCAGGATGGTGCCCATTGTGTAAACCTGCGCGTGGCAAGCGCTGCCGTTGCAGCCCTCCGCCTGGATCGTCTCCAGGATCGCGGCCGCGGCCGAGATGCCGAGTCCAGAACCGCCATACTCCTCCGGGATCAGCACGGCGAGGTAGCCGGACTCCGTGAGCGCCGCAACGAACTCGGTCGGGTAGCCGCGCACCTCGTCCAATTTGCGCCAGTATTCTGCGGGAAAGCCGGCGCATAGCTTTCGCACTTCCTCGCGTATCTCAGCATGGTCGTCCTGCATCCGCACGTCCTGGTCCATTACGCCATCCTCATTGGTCGAGCCCCGGCTCGGGCCAGGGCGTTGCTTACAGGTCGACATTCTTGGTCTCTGGCCCTATCGCCGCGCCCGCGAACGCGATCACCCCTCCGATGCACATCAGCAGCACCGGCGTGAGACGGAACGGCATGAAGTTCCCCAACCATGCCATGTAGAAGGCGTAAAACGACGGGATGACTACCGAGAGGCTGTAGGCCGCGCCGAAGCCGGTTGCGCGGACGTCGGTGACGAATCTCTCGTTGATGTAGCTAACGATCACACCCCAGGGCGATGTGACCAGTATGGAGAGCAGGCACACCAGCAGCATGATCAGCGGCAGCGACATACCCTCCACGGTGACCAGCACGTAGAGCGTCGCGGCGCCCACTGTCGCGATCAGCGGCGCCACGATCATGAAGAACAGCCTGCGGCCGATGCGCTGGCTGATCATACCCGATCCGATATAGGTGAAGAACAGGATCGAATACGAGAGCAGCAAGGTCGTTGTCAGCTCGAATTTCGACAGATGAAGAAACTCCCGCAACAACGTGGCTGGCACGAAGATCGTGATAATGTTCTGCGTCAGCCAGAAGCCCGTCATCAAAAGGATGACCTGCAGCATGTTCCGCCCGCTGCGGCCACGAACCAGGCTGCTCAGCGGCAACTTCTCGCGGGCCTCACTAGCCTTCGTCTGCCAGACCTCCGATTCTGAAACCTTGAAAATATAGTAGAGCAGCAACAGCCCGGCGAGCGCGGCGCCGATTATGAAGGGAATGCGCCAGCCAACCTGCGCATAAGGGGAATTCACGCCATCGAGCGGGAAGAGCGCGAACATTGCGATAGCCATGAGATTGATCGTGACGTAGGCCGCGGGAAAGGCCGCCAGGATTAGCCCACCGACGAAGCCGCGGTCCTGCTTGCGGGAGTATTCGAGCGCCAGCGGGATCGCGCCGGTATAGCCGCCGCCCAGGAAAATTCCGTCCACGAAGCGCAGCAGGATCAGGAGCCAATACGACGTAATGCCCAAGCTCTGGTAGCCCGGCAACAGCGCGATCAGCAGCGTAACGAGAGCGAAGCCGCCGACTGACCAAATCGATGCCATGCGCCGACCCATCCGATCCGCAACGGCACCAAAGATCAACGCTCCCACCGGTCGCCCAACCAGGGTCGTGATGAACACCAGTGAACCGAGCATCGCTTCCAGCCCTGGGTCGAGGTTCGGCGGGTGGAAGTAGAACAGCACAGGAGCGAGCACGACCACCGGTAGGTAGATGTCGAGCAGATCGACGAATTCTGAAAAGAAGGCGCCCTTGATGGCATTGCGTCGCTTCTGGGTCTCTGCGTCATCCCTGATCAACGCGGGAGTGAACTCCGTCGACGTCCGCATGTCCGTTTCCTCCGAGGTTTTCTTTTTGGTCAGGTTCGTGGTGCCGAAGCAGCTCGTCCTGTCGTCATCCGTTCGACATTGCCTGCTTCAGCCGCTCAGGATCAACGATCACGTCCACGCCGGCGCGCTCGATTTGCAGCTTCATGCATGAGCGGGAGTCCTGGCCGTCCCAGCCGCGGGCCCGCGCTTCCGTCATCTCCTCGAGCGTCAGATTGGCGAGCCGCATCGGCACGCCGACCTCGCGGCCGAGGGCAGTGGCCAGCGAAACGTCCTTGTGCGCGAGCCTGAGCGCAAAGGAGGGCGGCTCATAGATGCCGGTCAGGAACTGGTCGGCCAGCCCATCGAACGTCCGTCTGCGCCCGAAGGCGCCTTGCCGGATCGCCTCGAAGAGTGCGAGCGGTTCGGCACCGGCCTTCACTCCCATGGTGAACACTTCGGCCAAGGCGACCGTCAGCACGTAGCCGGCGCAGTTATGCACCAGCTTCGCAACCGTGCCAGCCCCGATGGCACCCAGCCATCGCGCCTGATCGCCGATCGCGTCCAACGCGGCCCGGTGCCGAGCGAACACGGCCTCATCGCCTCCGACCCAGAGCGCCAGCTTGCCCGATGCCGCGCCGCGAGGGCCGCCGCTGACCGGGGCATCCAGGAAGTGTGCCCCCCGCTCCTCGAACTCAGCGTGGATGCGGCGCACGACCGTGGGCGAATTCGTGCTGAGATCGAAGCAGGCGGCTCCCGGCTTCAGTCCGGCCAGAACGCCGTCCGGCCCGAGCGCCACGGCCTCGACTTCAGGCGGACCCGGCAACGAAAGGAACACGACGTCGCACTGCTCGGCGAGCGCCCGCGGTGTGGGTGCCCAGGTCGCGCCACCCGCTAACAGGCGGTCGGCCGCCTCGTGACGCATATCGTGGAGAGCAAGCGCGCCCGCGGCCTTGAACAGGTTGGCCGCCATGTTCGCGCCCATGATGCCAAGACCGATGAAGCCTGCGCGGTACGGGGGGTTGGGCATGTTTCGTCTCCTCCGTGATTATGCCGAGGGCGGCACGTCAAGCCGGGCGGCAATGCCGTCCAGGTCGGGGTGGGGAGCTGGGTATCGCTGCATTACAAGCGGGTCATGACCCGGCACGATATGGTCCCGCGTTGCCACCGCAGCGAACAGCAGCTCGTAGCTGTCAAGCGAATCAGCGACGCTGACGCATACCGGAAACGGCCGGCCGCTCTCCATGTTTTCGTAGAAATGCGAAACGTCCGATGCCAGCACGACCGGGCCGCGCGCGGTGTTCACCCGAACGAATTGCAGCCCCGCCGAATGGCCCGGCGCCGGGTGGAGCGAGATCCCGGGCGCTAGTGTCACCACGCCGTTGTGCAGACGCACGCGGCCACCATAGTTCAGCCGAACGATGCCGATGACGTCGTCGACCTCGAAGGCCTGTCGCATGTGGGCGTGACGCATGTGGCGACCGACCGCGAAATGCATGTCAGGCTCCTGCAAGTGGAACTCCGCCGCCGGAAATCGGCTAAAATTGCCGACGTGATCGTAATGCAGGTGGGTCAGCACCACGTTCCGCACCGCCGAGGGTTCGACCCCCAGTAGACGCAGAGCGTCGACTGGATCTCGTAAGAACTCTCTCCCTCGCTTTGCAGCGACCTCGGCCGAGAAACCGGTATCGACCACGACAGAGCGGCCGTGACCGCGAATGAGCCAGAGAAAGTAGTCCATCGGCATGGGTCCATCATGGGCATCGCCGCCGATGAAGTGTTCAGCCCGGCGCGCCTCCCGATGAGCGTAGCGAATGGCGAAAACCTCGTAGACCGGTCCGGTTTCAGGCATGTCGCATCCTCAGCCCGCTTTCGATGTGGTGAGTCCCAGCGTTGAGCTTTGGCTTCTACCCGCTACTGCGCCGGCAGGGCTTTTTCCCGGATCAAGACCTCATGTGCAGCCTTGAAGGCGTCGAGTCCGGCTGGAATTCCGCAATACGCGGTTGCGTGAAGCAGTGTTGCCTTGATCTCGTCCGCCGTGACACCGTTGTTCAGCGCGCCGAGCACGTGCAGCTTGATCTCCGGCGACCGATTGAGGGCCGTCAGCATTGCCAAATTGATCAGGCTGCGCGTTTTGCGGTCAAGGGTCGGATCGCCCCATGCCCATCCCCATGCCCATGCCGTCGTCGCACGCTGGAATGACATCATGAAATCGTCGGCCTTCGCCATCGAGGCATCGACATACTCTGCGCCGAGTACCTCGCGCCGGATCGGCATGCCCTTGTCGAATAGCGCCGCGTCTTCAGTCATCGAAGTATCCTTTCGTTCGTCGATTACGCAGGCGGGCTCTCGTCCTGATGAACGATCCCGACGGTTGCAGGGAGCGGAACTTCACGCCGTCCGATCACTACGCGCCGCTTTGTCGGCTCACGGCGAGAGCATGAAATCCAGTTCCGGCAGCAAGAACGTGCGGAACAACGGGTAATTCTCGATCATCGGGAAATGACCCATTCCGGGCATTTCCGTATATCGGGAGCCGGGGATGTTATCGGCGACCTCTTTCGACATCGCCGGAGTACAGGAGTAGTCATACTCACCGGTGAGCAAGCTCACTTTGCATCGTTTGGTGTCGATTGACTTGATGCGCTGGCGGGCGTCGTGATCCTGGCTATAGAACATCACGTCGCCTCGGTATACGCCCGGCCCCGACTGGCTATAATACCACCAGTTGCTCCTGCGGTCCGGCTCAGGGCTCATCGGCGCGTTCAGGCCATAGGTGTAGGTGGCAACGAGCTCACCGCCATGGACCGCAGGATGGTTCAGGAACTCGTTGAAGCGGCCGGGTGCATAGGCTGCGCTTTCAAGGCCGATGATGCCGCCAATCTCGCCCTGGTAGTCGCTGGCAACACGAAGGACGATGGCGCCTCCCATCGAGCACCCCATAACGATTGGCCGTTCGAGTTCGAGCGTCTTCCATACCGCCCGTATGACGGCCAGATAGTGCTCGGTGGTAAGCTCGTAGCGCGTCAGCCACCATTCCGCCGGCGGCTCCGAACGGCCGTGCCATGGCATGTCGAAGCAGATCACCCGAAATCGCGAGGTGACCTCCCGATCATTGAGCAGGTGGCGGTATTGGCGGCTGTCGGCGCCTGCCGTGTGCAGGCACAACAGCGCCGGGCCGGATCCTGCCTCCTCGAGATAGATTCGATAGTCATGGCCCCCCGCGGAAACCTTGACATACCGTCCGACAATGTCTTCAAACTTGATCACGTTGCCCACCCTCTTCCTGCATCACAGCCATCAGACGCCGCAGCGCGCGAGCATTCTGCATCGCGACCAGCGTGTCTCCATCAAGGACAAATTCAGGAACTCGCATGATCATCGCAAATATGTCATGGTATAGGGGAGGAGGGCTTTCTGAAAAAAAGCGCTTCCAAAGGTCCATTGGCGCCCGCATGCCAAACTTCGTGGCTCGGTCAAAGCGGGGGTTATGAATGATATTAGCAACGCGGCCATTCTTGACTTCTATGACGTAACGCTCGTCTCCAAACGCGAGCGCGAAGTCCACGGTGAAGAAGTCGCCGATGACAGAAAGCTCCGGGTCGGCGTTGGCCGCCTGGCGAAATCGGTCGATCCACTGTTCGCTTGGAAAGACTTCCATATTGTGGCTTAACCTCCCTGCGGGGCCCCGTCTGGAGCTTGCTTGAGACAGACAGTATCGATGTCATACGAGAATACAAGGCGGGATTTCATGATGCTGACGAAAATTGTCGTTCAACCGGCTCCGCTGCGGAACCAAGTTGCCGAGCAACTCCGGGAAGCGATGATGAGCGGCCTGCTACCTCCGGGGCAGCGGCTGAACGAGAGAGAACTGTGCGAGCAAATGGGTGTCAGCCGCACGTCAATCCGCGAGGCGCTGCGGTCGCTTGAAAGCCAAGGGCTTGTCACGTCGGTCCCGCATAGGGGCGTGGTCGTCGCGCTGCTGAGCCGAAAGGAGACCGTGGACAACTACGCGACCAGGGGAGCGCTCGAAGGACTGTTGGTCAGGCAGTTCGTCCGCAATGCGGATTTGCAGAAAGTTGCCCGGCTTCGGCAGGTCGTTGAGCAGCTCGACCGGCAGAACCGCCAGTTCAACATACTCAGCTACGTCCGCCTGAAAACCGACTTCTACGAAGTCCTGATGGACGGCGCCGACAATGCGGTTGCCGCCGGCGTCCTGCGATTGATCCACGCCCGCGTGGCCCAGCTCTGGGCGACGTCGCTTTCGCGCAATGGCCGCGCGGAGCAGAGTGTGGTTGAGATCTCCCGACTCGTAGATGCCGTTGAAGCTCGAGACGAACAGCGGGCGTTCGATCTGTGCATGGCCCATAACGCAAGCGCTTTGCACAACACGCTGGAGATCATCGATAACGGGATCGGATCACTGGACTCTGAGCCTTCCGCAGGCAGGTCAGTCCGCAGGAAAGCCGCTCGTGCCATATCTTAGCGCGCGAGGTGCAGCCACGGCCGCGGCTTGGGGTGTTCATCGAGCGGCTGGAGAGCTTGCTTGAGGAGAACGCGGGCTGGCCGGCCCGAGAGCGGCTGACGGCGCGGCGGCTGCATGAGCTGCTGCGCGCGGAGGGCTATGCCGGGGCCTACGACAGCGTGCAGCGGCACGTGCGGGACTGGCGGCGCAGCAGGGGCAAGACGGGTGCAGCGTTTGTCCCGCTCTGGTTTGCGCCGGGCGAGGCCTACCAGTTCGACTGGTCGCACGAGACGGTGGTGCTGGACGGGGTGACGACGGAGGTCAAGGTCGCGCATGTTCGGCTTTGCCGCAGC
>JAABUQ010011435.1_pt1 | contig 11335 bp, 11 predicted proteins | sample 5560001 | NCBI WGS metagenome assembly JAABUQ01 (sample SAMN10711888, study PRJNA513371) | rock metagenome | isolation source: Antarctica rocks | place: Antarctica: Victoria Land, Finger Mt nord | collected 2015-12-18
ACCCCGACCGGATCGCCAAACGCCTCATCGCTCAACTCCAAAGACTCGGCCACACCGTCTCACTACAAACGTCAACGGAACAGGACGTCATCGCCGCCCCAGCGTGATTTTCTAACCAACGTGACTCGATGCGCTGGCGACGATCGTTGAACCTCGCCAGCAAGCAGCTCGTCGACGCGCTCCTGGACGCCGCGCCGGCGTTCGACGAGGTGCGTCGCTAACGCCATCCGCACGAGGGTCGCCGTCCGAGCATCAGTGCTGGACCCGCGAACCAGGAGCTACGTCGGCGGCGCCGATCGGCGCCGCCCGCGCTTCTGCTTTGGCCCGGGCGGCGCTCAGAGCAGCAGCCGCGGCTGCATTGGCCGGATGGGCGACAACCCAGTCAGCTCGTGTGACTAGCTGAAGGTCAGAGCCGCGAACGCCTTGCGGACCCTCCGCGGGGCCCGGCCATGGATGATCATGGTCGTTTCACTGGGGCCCATAATCTCCAGCGCGATGACGATCCGGTCCGTTTTCTCGTTCGCGAGCAGGCCCACCAGTCCCCCCGGTTTGGTCGATCGTTCGAACTGCAGCTCCCACGGCGATTGACGTCTGAGTTCGTAGCCAGAGCCGTTAAGGACGGGAGCGATCGTGTCCAGAGCGATGGCTCGCACGCGCTCGACGCGCGCGGGCACAACGATCCGCTGCGTGAACGGCCGAGTGCCCGGCGGTCCAACCGGACCAGGTCGCGGATGATGAGTCTGCTCGGCAGCCACGCCCGCCTCGGGCATGTCGACCACCGTCAAAGCAAGCTCATGGATCGTGACCGAGGACATTGCACGCTCGACGCGACGCTCGAGTTCATCAACAGTCATCCGACCCTGCAGGCAGTGCGTCCGAAGCTCGGCGACGACCGCCGCGCGGTCGCGATCAGACGCGCGGACATTCCCGCCCTCAAGCTCGCTCAGACCAGCCACGCTGCTCGTAAGTATCGCTTAGCTCGGCCAATTCCGATCGGCGGAAGCATGGGTGCTGGCCGCGCTGCTGCTGCTCCAGGGTTCGCCGTCCCGTAGAGCGGAAGCCGGGCGTGTGTGCCTGCAGCGGCGACGGAGCGGAACCGGAGTTGGAGTCGATGGAGACCGCTGGGTTCGTTCGAGGCTGTCGCACAAAGCGGCGGGGTCATCGAGTTCTTGTGCGTCTGCTACAAGGTCACGATTCGCGACCGGATCGTTTCGGTCGCGGAGGAGCCGCTCTCGCTGTCTGGGTCGCTCTAAGGAGGTCGCCGCAAACGGCAGTTGTCGCATTCGCACAACGGCCTTGGTTTGTGAGACAGCCTCGTTCCAACGCGAGAGCGCTGTGTCGACGGCTGGCGTGGCTGCTCTCCTCGGGGGAGCAGCAGTAATCGCTGGACGCGCGTTCTTCGGAGACCGAGCAAGCGGCCTGCAGATTGAGCAGCGACTGCCGTTTCCTGGTGAAGTGATCATCTCGCGGTCATGCAATCGCGCGCCTGCTCATGCCTGCAGGACGGCAAGCTGCGGAACGCTGCCGCATCGCCGGCCCGAGCAGCAGCAGTCGGACGGACCCAGGCCCGCCCGGGAGACGGCCTCCACGCCGGCGGCGATGTACTGGTCGCCCTCCCCGGCGCGGATGGCGTGCGAGGCCATCCGGATCGTCATCAGCGAGGAAGCGCAGAAGCGGTTCACGGTGCAGCCCGGCACGTGATGATCGAGCCCGGCCAGCAGCGCGGCGGTGCGGCCGACGTTGTAACCCTGCTCGCCGATCCCCGACGCGGCTCCCATCAGCACGTCGACGGTCCGGGAGAAGTCGACGTCGGAGTTGCGCTCCACCAGCGCCCGGATCGGGATCGCCGCCAGCTCGTCGGCGCGGACCGTCTTCAGCGAGCCCTTCATCGCCCCGCCCGATTGGCGTGCGCACAGCGTCGACGATGACTGCATGTGGCATCTTCAGTCCTCCCTGGGGATCAGTGGAAGCGCTGATGCTAACCGCCGTCAGCGGCAGCGCGCGCGCTTGGCGGGGCGGCGGATCAAAGCTCCGGGGGGCTACAGCCCCAGGCCGCGTACGCCCTTCTCGTCCCAACCGAGGTGGTGAGCGAGCTCGTGACGCAGCGTGCGCGTCACCTGGGCACGCAGCAGGTTGGGATCGTGGGAGAAGTCGCGCAGGAGCGTGTCGCGAAAGATCACGATCCGGTCGTGGAAGTGGTCCTGAGCAACGGTGTCGCCCTGGTAGAGCCCGTAGGCACGTCGCCGGCGGCCGCCGTCGGAGACGACCACGGCCACATGCTCCAACGCGTGGTGGAACTCCAGCGGCAGGTCGTCGATCGCCCCCCGCACCAGGGCCTTGAAGTCCTCCTCGTCATGGGGATCGAACAGATCCTCCTCGTCCTCCTCCTCGCCCTCCAGATCCTCGGAGTCCCCCCAGGAGCCCTCGGCGGCCAGTCGCTCGGCCCGCTCCACGATCTTCTCGAAGTCCTGCTCTGACTCTGGATCACGCCATCCCGCCAGGCGGATCAGGACGAACAACGCGGTCCCGCCGATGATCACCGCTCCGGCCGCGAACACCGCCAGGCCTTGGAGCAGCCGCAGCGGGGCGGACTCGCTGAAGCCGGCGATCAGGCTGATCGCCCCCAGCCCCACGGTCAACGCCGCCAGTGCCGATCCCAGAATCCGGCGCGGCGTCGCAGGCGAGCCGGGCATGGCCTACCGGAGGGTGCGGGCGATCACGAGGCGCTGGATCTCGTTGGTGCCCTCGTAGATCTGGGTGATCTTGGCGTCACGCAACATCCGCTCCACCGGGTACTCCTTGACGTAGCCGTAGCCGCCGAGCACCTGCACCGCCTCGACGGTGACCTCCATCGCCACGTCGGAGCAGAACAGCTTGGCCATCGCCGAGTACTTGCCCATGTCGGGGTCACCGCGATCGATCTTGGCGCAGGCCTGGTAGAGCAGCTCGCGGGCGGCGGCGCACTTGGTCTCCATGTCGGCGAGCTTGAACTGGATCGCCTGGAAGGAGTTGATCGGCTTGCCGAACTGGCGTCGTTCCCGCGCGTAGCCGGCGGCGTAGTCGGTGGCGCCCTGGGCGATCCCGAGGGCCTGGGCGGCGACGCCCAGCCGGGAGCGATCGAGGGTCGACATCGCCACCTTGAAGCCGCGGTTCACCTCCCCGATGACGTTCTCCTGGGGCACGCGAACGTCATCGAAGATCGGCTGCCCGGTGGGTGAGCCGCGGATCCCCAGCTTGTGCTCGAGCTTGCCCACGCTGAAGCCGGGGCGGTCGGCCTCCACCACGAAGGCGGTGATCCCCTGCGCGTGGCCGGCCTCACCGTCGGTGACGGCGAAGACGACGTAGAAGTCCGCGATCCCGAGGTTGGTGATCCAGTTCTTGGTGCCGTCGATGACCCACTCGACCCCGTCCTTGACTGCGCGCGTGATCATGCCGCCAGGATCTGAGCCGGCCTCCGGCTCGGACAGCGCAAAGGCCGGGGACCACTCACCGGTGGCACAGCGCGGGAGGAACCGGGCCTTCAGCTCCTCGGAGCCGGACAATCTGATCGGCAGCGTGCCGAGCTCGTGCACCATCAGGATCAGCGCCGTGGAGGCGCAGGCCCTGGAGATCTCCTCGACGGCGATGTTCAGCATCAGGGTGCCGGTGCCGGTCCCGCCGTACTCGATCTCGAACGGCAGGCCGAGGATGTCCTGCTCTGAGAGCAGCTGGCGCAGGTCTTGCGGGTACTCGGCCTTCTCGTCGATCTCCGCCGCGCGCGGAGCGACTCGCTCCTGGGCGATCTGCCGGATCGTGTCGCGGAAGTCGAGGTGCTCCTGCGGGATCGTGTAGAGCTCGGCCAGGGCGGACATCGACCGCGCAGATGCTACGGGAAAGCCGGCGCGGGGATTCGACACCCGCGCACGTCCGCCATCCAGCCGGTCCTCAGCGGTGCCTTCGCTCAGAGGCCGGTGGGGTGACGCTCCACGAAGCCGTCGTTGGAGCGGCGCTGCGCCGTCCAGCGCGAGCCACCGGTGGAGCTCTGTGCGCTGGTGTCGAAGCGCAGCCCGGCCACGTACATGTAGGTGTGGCCGCTGTTGGACCAGATCGTGATCCACTGTCCCGCACCGGGGCTGCCGTAGGACTCGAGCTCGGTGGAGTCCTCGGTCGTGTTGAGCAGGCCGCCACCGTGGAGCGCGTAGCTGAGCGAGCCCGAGCAGTCATAGCCCGAGTCGTTCCAGGTGCCGTGGCCGCCGCCGTAGATGTAGGGCGTGAAAGCGATCTTGTTACCGGCCGCGATCACGGCCTTGATACTGGCCGGCGCTCCCGCGGGCGCCACCGCCAGGCCGTTGACGACCTGAGCGTGGCCGGTCGGGGTCGGGGTCGGGGTCGGGCTGGCCTGCGGTGTCGCCTGCGCGGAGGCCGCCGCGGCGCGCAGCGCCCTTGCCACGGCCCACGTGACCACGGCGGTGGTGTGCAGATGCCTGTCGCGCTGGAAGCCGAAGAGGCTGCGACGCGTCCCCGGGCCGTACTGCCCGTCGACGGTGGTCGGGTAGCCCGCACGGCTGAGATAGCCCTGGAGCACCCGCACGTCGTGGCCGCTCATGCCCGGCCGGAGGATCCGATCACCGAGGTGGCGGCTGCCGCCGGGATAACTGTGGCCGCTGTCGCTGATCCGGGCGCCCGGCCGGTGCTGGGTGGCGGTGGCGCCGCCGAGGCCGCCGCCGCCGCTGCCCTTACGGGCCGCAGCCGCCGCGGCCCGGACCGGGGCCGTGGTGGAGGCAGCCGTCGCCGGAGTCACGGGCATGAGGAGCGACAGGCCCAGCATCAGAGCCGCTGTGCGGGTAGCGCGTTTGGTGAAACGGAGACGTGGGTACGTCAACGGAACCCCTTCTCTTTCTCGTGCCTACGGGGTTAGCTGACGGGCTCGCGCTGAAAGAGATTGCGCTACGCCGGGATTGCGGCGATTCGCCCCTGAGAGCCTGGATGGCTCCCATTGGGTTCCCCGATCCCTGTGGCAGGGGCCACCGGGATTCGGCTGGTTCTAGTATCGCTGCGGCAGCCTAGCGGACATGCAGGATCTTTGTCACCGAGGCGTTATGGAGAGCGGCGCATCGTCGCTACGCTCGGAGATCGGTGGCCGACGTAACCCCCCAGCAGGCGGCGGAGCTGCTTCAGCGCGGCGAGATCCAGCTGATCGATGTCCGCGAGCGCTTCGAGTACGACGCCGGGCGGATCGCCGGCAGCCGGTTGATCGAGCTGGGGGGACTCGCCGCCACCGCCGAGTCCATCGACCGCGGGCATACGGTGGTCTTCGTCTGCCGCAGCGGCGCGCGCTCGGCGATGGCCACCGAAGCCTTCGCGCGCGCCGGCTACGACGCCCGGAACCTGGAGGGCGGCATGCAGGCGTGGCAGGCCGTCGGCCTCCCCCTTCAGCCCGCAGACGGACGCGTGGCCTAGTCAGGCTCCCAGCAGCCCTCCGCAGCGTGACGAAGCGGTAGCCGCGAGTCCGCAGCCCCGCGATGATCTCCGGCAGCGCGCGGTCGGTGGCGGGGGCGTTGGGGGCGCCGACGATGTGCATGATCACGATCGAGCCGGCGCGCACCCCGTCCAGCACAGTCCGCACGATTGCGGTCGGATCCGGGTTGAACGCGTCGCCGGAGACCACGTCCCAGCCCACCGCCCGCTCGCCGGAGGCGGCCACCAGCCGCAGATCCGCCCCGTCGTGGCAGCCGCCCGGGAAGCGGAAGTACCGCGGCCGGATCCCGGCCACCGCATGGATGGTCGCGGCGGCGGCGTCGATCTCGGCGTGCTTGGAGAGCGCCCCGTGGACCAGCGGCAGGCCGTAGCAGGGGGCGAGCCACCCGGAGTGGTCCACGGAGTGGTTCTCCAGCTCGAACAGGCGGTCGTGCGCCAGGCGCCGCACCACCGGCGCGTACGCCTCGGTCCACAGGCCGGTCAGGAAGATGGTGGCCGGAGTATGGGTCGCGTGCAGCTCGCGCACGATGGCGGCGTCGTACCAGGTTCGCTGCACGCCTGCTCGCAGGCGGGCCAGCATCGGGTGGGTCATGTCCGCGTCGAAGGTGAGCGCCACCCAGCGGCGCGTGCGCGGACCGTGATCGATCTCGGCGATGGACGCGCCGGTCGAGGAAGCGGGGGCAGGGGTTGCGGTCGTGGCCGGATGGACCGGACCGGGAAGGGCGCGCGGACGGCGGACGGTGAAGGCCATCCTCCTCGGGGCGGCGAGGATCCCGTGGCGGTGTTTGCGGATCGTGCGGCCGAGCCGGATGAATGGTTTCAGGCGGCTGCGGGACAGGCGCGCGAGCAGCCGGTCGATCAGCGTCGCGACGGTCTGCTCGCTCAGGCCGGGCGCGAAGATCGCGCGGACCATCTCCTTCATCGCCCAGGCGCGCGGGACCGTCCCGCCGGCAGCGTGCAGCGCGGCGAGCGTGTCGGCCTGGCGGTCAGTGAGGTCTTGGGGGTTCTTTAGCAGCGACCAGCGCGCGTCCTTGAAGTCTTTTGCGGCGTGCTTCTCGCCGGTGGCGCGCAGTTCGTTCCAGCGCTCGCGGCGGACCTCGTCCAGCGCCTTGGTCGCGAGCGCCACGACGTGATAACTGTCGATACAGATGATCGCTTGCGGGGCGTGCTCACGAACGGATTTGGCGTATCCCTCGCCCATGTCCATCGTCACCGCGGTGAGCTTGCCGGCACGCTCGCCGATCCTCAGCGGCGCCTCCTCAGCTGGGTCCTCAGGCTCGGTGACCGCTGACAGTTCTGGCTGGACCTCCAAGGTATCTGCGACGCCTGGCTGGGAAGCGGCAGCGAGCGGCTCGGGGTCGAGCTCGGCGAAGAACTGATCCGCGGCGGCCTGCCCCTTGCCCTCGCAGCCCCACACCACGCACCGGCGGCGGTGATCACCGACCAGCGTCAGGTATCGATGGCCTTTTCGCCACGCGACCTCATCAACTGAGATCTCAAACAGATCGCTGAGACGATCGCTGCCAGCCAGCAGCTCATCGCCGACACGCACGATGACCCGTCCAATCGTGTGCCAATCGATCCGCACAAGCCGGCACGTCGCCGTCTTGTCAGTCGTCGTCGCCAGCCATGCCACCAAGTCCTCAAAGTCGCGGGTGAAGCGGGCGCCGTCGCGGGCGAACGGGACGCCCTCCACCAACGCGCCGTGCTCGGGACAGCGCAACCGCCGCAGCCGGGCATGAACCTCCAGTCGCCAGACCCCGAGATCGAGGTGACGCCAGACCGAGTCGTGATGCTGGCGGCTCTCGCGATGACAGGTGGAGAACGAGCACTTCGGGCAACGAAGGCGACGACCACGAAGAGCGACCGTGACCTGGACCCGATCGGGCTCAAAGCGGACCTCGCGGACCCACACCCCGGGCAGGGCAAGCAGACGAGAGAATGCAGCAGTGATGCGCATGGGCAACGACCTCGGTTTCGCAGGCGTCAGAACCCCCGAACCTACGGTCCGAACCCGTGCGCATCACCCAACCCATCGCACAGAGCCGCTCCCAGCGCACAAAGCCTGCTCAAACCGATACACCCGCACCAGTCAGCACCCCCAAGTCACCTACGATCACCCCCGGAGCCTCGAAAATGGGCGTCGGCACCAACGTCCAAGCCCGCGCGATCGCCCTTCACCACATCGACTGTCCCTGGCGCCCGGCCGACATCGAACAGCGCGAAGGCCGGATCCTACGTCAAGGCAACCAGAACCCAGAAGTCGGGATCTACCGCTACGTCGTGCAAGGCAGCTTTGACGCCTACAGCTGGCAGACGGTCGAGCGCAAAGCCAAGTTCATCGCACAGATCACCCAAGGGCGCCTGGAGCACCGCGCGATCGAAGACATCGCAGACAACAGCCTGTCCTTCGCCGAAGTAAAAGCACTGGCCTCCGGCGACCCGCTGATCCTGGAGAAGGCCCAAGCCGACGCCGAGCTCACCCGCCTCGCCCGGCTGCACCGCGCCCACCAGCAAAACCAGCAGAACCTGCGCCACACAATCCCCGCCGCAGAACAGCAGCACGACCTGCGCTCCCGTCAACGCGGCGCCGTGAACGCCGCGATCGCCCGCCGGCGCGACACCCGCGGCGAGCGCTTTCAGATGACCATCGCCGGGCAGCCGCTCAACACTCGCGCCGAGGCCGCCGCTCGGCTGAAAGCTTGGGCCATGCATCACGCACGCCACGCCGGCCTGCGTCGCGGCGAAATCGACCTCGGCCCGCTTGGAGAGCTCGGTGGCCTGCAAATTGACGCCACCCTCCGCGTCTCCACCGAAGGGTCCGTGCTGCTGCTCGCGCTGCACGAGCTGCCCGTCGACGCCGCCCAGCTGCCGATGCATCAGCTCCCCGAGCACGCGATCTCGCTCGTCCGCCAGCTCGAGCACCGCATACACGACCTTCCCGCCCGCGCTGAGCGCCTCGCAGAAAGCCAGCAAGCCGCGGCCGTCGACGCCGCTCACGCCCGCGAAAGCCTGCGGCAGCCCTTCAAGCACGCCGACGCCTACGCAGCCGCGCAAGCCCGAAGCGCCCAGATCGCCGACCAAATGCGCCACCGCCAACAACAACCCCGCGAGACCCGCGACGCCGACCCCGGCGAGAACCCATCCGCGATCCAACGCGCCAGCTTCCCCGCGCCCGCCGTCGAGGCGCTCACCGCCAGGCAAGCCGACTCCCCACGCACCGGCGCCCGCGGCCCCGATCCATCGAGATCTCACCTACACGACCGTAAACCGGGCGCGGTTAGACGCCCAGACGACCTCCAACGATAGGAGCCGACAAATGTCCATTCACGAGCCAGACGGCATCGCCGAAGCGTTCGACGACACGATCCGCCTCGCGGTGACCGCCGGCGGGCGCGTCGCCGAAGCACGCGTACGCCAGCGCCAACAACAACTCCACGACGCCCAAGCCCAAAGCGAGCAGACCACCCGGCAACTGAACGCCCGGCTCGATGCCGAACGCGCCAGCGCCCGCGCCGAGCTCGCAGCTGTCCACCACGGCCAATGGTGGGAGCAAGCAGCTCCCGAGGACATCGGGCGCGCATGGGAGACCGCCTCCGCCTGGCGTGACCTTGACCCCGACGTCGCCCTCGCCAGCGACCGGATCCGCACCGAGGTCCATCACCGCTACGGAATCGACGCCGACAATCCCACTCCCCTCCCCGAGCGCCGTGAACCGGGCGCCCTCGACTCCCCACAAGCCCAAGCGCAACACGCGCGTGCTCGCAGCCGCCAGGCCGACGCCACCCTCCTGCTCGCCTCCGCCGAGCACGCCGATCAACAAGACGCTTCGCTCACAGAACACGCCTACGACACCCCCGAGCGCCGCCGCGCCCTGGCCGAGCAGCTCGCCGCCGCCGGCGTCGAACCAGACGCCATCGAGGCTGCAATCCTCGCCGACACCAGCCAAGCGCACCCCCCTGAAAGAGCCGTCGCTGACATGCCACGACCCGGCACCCACGCCCGCCGCGGACCCGGCAGCGACGCCCGACGCGAAATCACCCGCCAAGATCGCGGGCGATAGCCGATGGCACCCGAGCAAAATCCCCCCAACGACCCCCACGCGCTACCCGACCCGCCAAGCCTCCCCGCGATCAACCGCCAACGCCATGAAAATCGCCACTCCGCGCTGAGGAGAACCCCACCCGTGCTCGCCGGCTGCACGCCCGCGCGCCGCAAGCGGCCCGGTAAGGAAGCTGTCACCAGGGGCGAAGTAGCCGGGCGAGCTCCTGCCAAGCGGGCGAACGGCCTTCACTCCCGTCGCTCGCGCCGGTCGATCCAGTCGACGAGGAGCTGCTCGCCGCGCTCCAGCTGGTAGTGCTGGCAGAGCGCAGCGAGCGCTTCCGCGCCCGCGCTTCGTTTGCCGTCGATTAGGCTCGCCAGCGCAGCGAGCGTCAGCTGCGCATCGCTCAGCGTCACCTTTCGCTCGAGCGTGAACCGACCTGCCCACCTCGCCGCCGCGCCCAGGCGAACCCTGGCTGGGGAAGGAGCAAGGGACCGCCCAGCACCGCCAGACTCAGCTGCCCAGCCGCCTGCCCCAGCGCCGACCGCTCAAGCTGCGACGGCGGGCATACGCTCCACGTTTGTTCTGCTCGCGGTTGGCGGGCTCTACCTCTGCGTGCTCGTTCGCGCGTCACCGGGCGGTCGCGGTCAGCTCGAGCTGACCGGGGATCGGCGGGTCGAGGACCTGAGCGACGTGTCGCGCGCCTCGGCGAGCGGATCCCGGCGACACGTCGACGCCGGCGAGCTGGGCGGCGAACCGCCGCCACGCCTCGCTGACCGCGCCGGAGCCCGGGAACAGGTCGGCGAGCTCGTCACCGAGATCGGGGCGGGCGCCGAGCTGCGCAAACATCCACACGTTGAACTGCGGTGGCTTCATGCCGGTCATCGCGCCTGGGAAGCTGCGAAACCGGCCGCCGTAGGCGAGCGTGTCGGTCACGGTTTGCGACACCGCTGACGGGAGCTCCCGGCCGCCGTGGACGATCAGCGGCTCCCACGCCGACAGTGGCCGGCGGGACGGGGTGTGACGGACGTGGCGGTGCCAGGAGCAGACGCGCACGCCAGCCGGGCACAGCGCGAGGACCTCGGACAGCGCCCACCCGTCGGGGAACTCGCCGACCAGGCGGGTGAGCAGCGCGCGGTGGTCGATCTCCTCCCCCTCGGGGTACAGCCCCGCCTTTCCTGGATATGGCGGGTCGGCGTAGCAAAACCGTAGGGCCCTGGCGACGTGTCGCTTGGGCCCACGAAGGCCGCAGCGATCCCGCGCTTGACGGCGAGCGCGAACCTGGAGCTGCCTTGCTGCTCAACAGACAACGGCATCCACGAGGACGCACCCGAGCGCCGCTCGGCGCTCACCGACGAACAAGTGCTGCAGCCGACAGAACCCAATGCCCGCCCGCGACGATGGCCCAGGCGCCCGCAGTGACCGCCGAGCCCGGGCACGCCCGACGACGCCAGCCGCGGGTCAGCAGCCGGGGCTCTCCCGTCGTGCTCGCCGGCCCAGCCGGTGCGGTGGGCACGTCGCCCCGGGTGCCGGCAAAACGCACGAACCGCCCCGCGCTGGCGGAACCGGGCGAGAGGAGAAGTCTCGTACGTCGGCTCCTGAGTGGCTAAGAGTTCTGCCTGTTCGTATATGGGGCGCCAGCGGCCTGCGGGGGCGCGCCCTGGACAGCCACGCCAGCCGACTGCGCCGAAGGCTCGCCGGTGGCAGCAAGGGCTCGTGCTCGACGTGCGGGGCGTTGGCTACCGTCACAAGGGCACTTCTGGGAGACGCAACGATGGGTGGGCCGGGTGTGGAGCGCACCCTTAGAGGTCTGAGTTACTGACGGTAGGCGCCCTA
>JAABUQ010011436.1_pt1 | contig 11333 bp, 8 predicted proteins | sample 5560001 | NCBI WGS metagenome assembly JAABUQ01 (sample SAMN10711888, study PRJNA513371) | rock metagenome | isolation source: Antarctica rocks | place: Antarctica: Victoria Land, Finger Mt nord | collected 2015-12-18
TCGTCCACGGTCGTGACACGCTGGCGCAAATCGCAGTCTCGGTCGGATATGAATCCGAGCACGCCTTCAACACGGCATTCAAGCGCGTCATGGGCATTTCGCCAAGGCGATACGCCAGAGGCGGATTCGAAGCGGCCGGCGGCAGCCCGGAGAGGGACGGGATCTCGACAGAAAATCCTCGGGGTCGGTTCCGGGGCGAATAGCGCCTGACGCTTCACAGGCATCCATAAGCTGACGCACCGCACCCAGCAGCGGCCAGTAGGTTTCTTGAAAGTCCTGATCCGCTATCACCGCGTGAAGCATGGCAGCTACCCCGTGCTTCATACTGCCGAATTTGCCAAATACACCGCGCCCTGATCCGCCACGCGATCAAGGGCCACGACGTTCACGGCAAGGCTGCGTTCGTTGCACGGTTCGGCCCCCGCACCGTCCTCGACGCAGCCCGCGGGACAGGCCGGGTCGCGCGTGAATTGGTCAGGCGTGGGATCGCGGTCGTGGGTGTGGACCGCGATCCTACAATGCTGGCCATTGCGCGTCGCAAGGCGCCGGAGCTAGACAGGCGTCTGGGTGATCTAGCGCCGCTTGAGTTGGGGCAGAGCTTCGACACAGAGCTTCGACGTTGTAGTGAATTCCTTACGACGCGTCCGTGCTCTGCGTGGCGGGTTGGCCGATGAGCGCGAGCGAGACCATCCACAGTTTCTGCGCGGTGTCGGGGTCAATCGCCCACTGCTTGACGCCGTCGCCATTTGCAAACAAATCGGCGTCGTTGGGCACGGTGTGGGCCTCGCGGCCGTCCGTCAGATAGTGCCCGCCGGTGTGGGCGAATGCGGGGGCGACGGCCGCGACGAGGGTGGTGGCGGCGCCTTGCTCGACCGTCTTGTAGACGAAGACGCCCGAGGCCTCGGCGTCGGCCAGGTACTCCTTTTGTTTCTGTGTGAAGTCTCTTTGCAGCCCGGTGGCGACGCCGCCGGGGTTGACCGCGTTGGCGACGATGCCGTCGGCGGCCCAGCGGCGCGTGGCTTCGACCGCGAATAACGCGTCGGCGGTCTTGGACTGTGCGTAGGCCGCCTGCGGGTCGTACGCGCGCCGTTCGAAGTGGATGTCGTCGAACACGATCGGTGATCTCATATGCGCCGTGGAGCTGACCGAGACGATGCGCGCCTCGCCCCGTTCGCGGGCGCCAACGGCGAGGGCGTCATGCAAGCCGAGGCTCAGGGCAAAGTGGCCAAGGTAGTTGGTGGCGAACTGCAGTTCCCAGCCTTCCGCGGTGCGGGACAGCGTGCTCGGAATGACCCCCGCGTTGTTGATCAGCAGGTGCAGCGGGCCGGTCCAGCTCTGGACAAAGGCGGCGACCGAGGCTTGATTGGCGAGGTCCAGGGCGGCGACGCGCACGCGCTCGTTCCTGGTCGACGTCGCAATGTCCTCGGCGGCCGTCGCGCCCGCGTCGGTATTGCGGACCGCGAGCGTGACGTCCGCGCCCGCACGGGCGAGGGCGCGAGCGGTCTCACGGCCGATGCCGGACGAGGCCCCAGTGACGATGGCGCGGACGCGGGTGAGGTCGAGACCAGCCACGACGTCCTCAGCGGTGCTTGTGGCGTCGAATCGGGTCGTGATGAGTGAATGGGGTGTTGTCATGAAAACCTCCTGAAGGAACTAGTCGTGTGTGCGGCGCTAATCTAACTATACAGAATATGCCTATATTGTCAAGAGGGTTAAGTTTCGTGTATACTGTCGCTTATGAGTTCTACCCGTTCCGACAGCCTCCGTGTGGGCGAGAACGAGGGTGGCCGTCGCCAGCGCGTTTTGGACGCCGCCCTGCTGATCTTTGCGCGCTACGGCTATCGGAAGGCCTCAGTGGAGGATGTTGCACGAGCCGCGGACATCTCCCGGCCGGGCCTGTACCTCTACTTCCCCTCAAAGCAGGATCTGTTTCGGGCCGCCGTCACCTATGCGCTCGATTGCGATATCGCGGCCGCCGAGCGCACCCTCACCGACACCGATCGCCCCCTCCGCGATCGGCTCATTGACGCCTTCGACCAGTGGACCGGGCGGTACGTCGGACCGCTGACGACAGACGTTGCCATCGTGATCGAGAACAACCCGGACCTCCTCGGTCCAATGGTCACGGACTACCCCAGACGTTTCGCCACGATGGTCACGGACGCGATTGCCGCCGACATGTCCGCCGAGCGCGCACGTCTGGCGAGCGATGTGGCCCAGACCTTGCTTAGTACTGCGTACGGTATCAAACACGATACGAGCACGCGCGAGGACTTTCGCGCGCGAATGACCATCGGCATCGACCTTCTCCTGCTGGCCCTACATCGCGGCATGGGGAGTGGCTAAAGGCGCTGACACACGACATCACTCACGTGGGATGTGTCCCCCATGCGTCCGAGCCCCATGTTGCGGCCCTGAGTCCTTAACCCGGTTGACTGTTCCGTTGCTACTCGACACCCTAGATCCACCGTCAAGATCGAGAAGGTCTTGGCCGCTGGTCTAAATGAAACGGGTGTGTTTCATCCGAGTTGGGTCACGGCCCTCACCCCCCGACTCCCTCTCCCGTGCGCGGGAGAGGGGGAGGCGGCCCTCCAACTTATCTGAAACATACCCAAATGAAACCTGACGCAGGGTGCGCCACAGCAAAGTTCCCTTGTGCGGTGCGGCAGCAAACTGGCATGGCCGCTGTGCGCGTGCATGGGAACTTTCTTGTGGCCCACTCCCTGACGCATCCGCTGTTGACACGTCCGTCCGCTCGTGGTACTGTATCATCACGATGTAACATCGGAATGACAAAAGAGAACAGGAACAGGCCTGATAATGCCCTCCGCCCACTTTCGAACGATGCGCGCGGCCCGCGCGCTACCCCAAGGGGCGGCGTGAGGAGGTGCGAGAGTAAGAGTATCAAGACAGTTGGAATGTCGGGTCCACCATCCAGGGCCAGGACATAACATCTACGTCTACCTACGGCGTCACCATTATTGGTAGCCGTGTCGGGCACGACAGGCTTTATGATTGAAGGAGTAATTGCTATGTATCTTCCCAATCCACGACGCCGGCGTCTCCTCGGGCGCCTGGCGCTCTCTACCGCATTGGTTGCCGGGCTGGTGGCGCTGAGCCCCGTTGCGCGCGCCCAGCACAGCGCGGACCAGGTCACCATCACCTACTGGAACCAGTGGACTGATCCCGTCAGCAAGGTCGGCGTCACCAGCGCCATCGCCGCGTTCCAGAAGGCCTATCCCAACATCCACGTGCAGGAGGTGGACATCAGCAGCGACACCAAGATACTAACGGCCATCACCGGCGGCAAGCCTCCTGACGCCGCGACGATGTTCAACATCCGCAACCTCGGCCCCTACGCCTCGCGCGGGGCCGTCCAGAACCTCGACGCGCTGGCCAAGACCTACCACACCGACCTTGCCGACTACGCCCCGGCCGCACTCAACGCGGGGACCTACAAGGGACACCTCTACGGCCTGACCGTCGAACTGGACAGCTTCGCCCTGCTGGTCAACACGGACCTCTTCCGGGCCGCCGGGATCAAGGCGTATCCGCAGACGATGAGCCAGGTCGCGGCCGACGCCGTGGCGCTGACCAAGAAGGACGCCTCGGGCCGCATCACCCAGGCCGGTATCGTCACGGGCTACAACGCCAGCATGATCGGGTTCACCTTCCCCTACTTTAATGTGAGTTGGTACGACCCCAAGACGAATATGATCACCGCGAACACGCCTAACGCGGTGCAGGCGCTGACCTGGGAGCAGAACCTGGTGGCCCGGATGGGCGTGCAACCCTACGAGAACTTCCTGGCCTCCAAGGCGCGCAATCCGCTCGGCGACCACTTCATCGATGGAACCGTGGGCATGGATTTCGACGGCGACTGGGCCTGCAACTTGATCCCCGGCTACAACAAGAACCTGCACTGGGTCGCCATCGCTCCGCCCTATGCTGACGGCCACCCGGAGTGGAAGAACAGCACCTGGGTCGACGGCGGCATCAACATTATCCCCACGGGCGCGGCCCATCCCAACGAGGCCTACCAGTTCATCAACTTCATGAACACGACGCAGGTCAACGTGATGGCCAACAAGGCGATCGGTGGACGCTCTCCTTTGAAGAGCGGAGGCGCGCTCCAGCAGAAGCAAGGTAACGCCTGCATCGGCCTGTTCACGAACCTGCTACAGGGCCAGCGAGCCTTCCCCTGGCCGGTGACGGCGGTCTCCTACGATCTGCAAACGGGCGTCGGGACGGCGGCCGACAGCGTCATCCGCGGCAAAGACACGCCAGCGCACGCGCTAGGTCAACTGCAGCAAAAGATACAGGGCGAACTCTCGGCCGCGCGTTGAGTGGCTAGTGATGGATGGCTAGTGACGAGTGAGGCGCTTATCACGCGCCTCACTCGTCACGAACCACTGGCTGTAGGGAAGGACGCAGGAGCATATGGCGGTCGTACAGAAACAGCGCCCGGCGCGGGCAGGGCGGGGAGGGTTATGGCGCCTGTCGCGGGCGAACCAACGCGAGTTGCTGACCGGGTTGCTGTTCATCTCGCCCTGGATTATCGGCTTCCTGGCCTTCACCCTGTACCCGATGGCCAAGGCCCTCTACTACAGCACCACCGACTTCAACCTCTTGCAGACGCCCAATGGGGTTGGCCTGGACAACTACGTCACGGCCCTCACCAACGACCCCCTGTTCTGGCAATCGCTCGGTAACACGGTCTTCTATGCTCTCCTGACCTTGCTGCCGGGCGCCGCCTTCAGCATCGGACTGGCCCTCTTGCTCAACGCCAACGTGCGGGGCCAGTCCGTCTTCCGCGCCATCTACTTCATGCCGACCGTCTTGCCCCTCGTCGCCACCGCGGTCGTCTGGGGCTGGGTGCTCGACCCGCAGTACGGCTACCTCAATGGCGTTCTGCACGCGCTGGGGCTGCCGCACCCGCCGGGCTGGCTGGCTGACCCTGCCTGGACCAAGCCGGCCTTCGCGGTGATGGGCCTGTGGGGCGTCGGGCAGGCCGTCGTCATCTACCTGGCCGCGTTGCAGGGGGTCTCCGCGCACCTGCTCGAAGCGGCCGAGCTCGACGGCGCCGGGCCGCTGCGCCGCTTCTGGCACGTCACCCTGCCCATGATCAGCCCCGCCATCCTCTTCAACGTCGTGCTTGGCCTCATCGCCACGTTCCAGTTCTTCACCCAGCCATTCGTGCTGGCCGGCCCCACGCCTGGACCGAATGGGGGGCCGCTGCAGTCGGCCCTCTTCTACGGCCCGTACCTGTGGGAGAACGCTTTCTCCTCGTTCAAGATGGGCTATGCGTCCGCGCTGGCCTGGATCCTCTTCGTCATCATCATGGTGTTGACGGTAGCGATCTTGCGCCTCTCGCGCAGCCGCATCTATTATCAGGAGGCGATCTGATGGCTCAGACGATCCGCGGTGTGACGCCCGTCCCGCGCGTCCGTTCGCGCGCCGCCGTCCGCCTGGGCAGGGGCGCGGGACGGGCCGCGACCTACCTGCTGGCGCTGGTGGGGGCGGCGTGGTTCGTCCTCCCGCTGCTGTGGATGGCCACCTCGTCGTTCAAGGACAAGGCCGAGATTTTCCAGTACCCACCGGTACTGTTGCCCTGGCCCTTGCGCTGGCAGAACTACACCGACCTGTTCGCGGCGTGGCCGTTCTGGACCTACCTGCGCAACACGCTGATCGTCACCGTGCCCAGCGTGCTCGGCCAGATCATCAGTTCGTCGCTGGTCGCGTACGGCTTCGCGCGCGTGCGGTGGCCGGGCCGTAACATCGTCTTCCTGATCGTGCTGGGGACGTTGATGCTGCCCTTCCAGGTTACGCTGATCCCACTCTACATCATCTTCCGCCAACTGGGCTGGATCGGCACCTTCGCTCCGCTGATCGTGCCCAACTTCTTCGGCAGCGCCTTCGACATCTTTCTGTTGCGCCAGTTCTTCATGGGTATCCCTGGGGAACTGGCCGACGCGGCGCGCGTCGATGGCTGCGGTCACCTGCGCATCTACTGGCGCATCGTGCTGCCGCTGGCCAAGCCGGCGCTGGCGGCGGTGGCCCTCTTCGAGTTCCTGTATAACTGGAACGACTTTCTGGGCCCGCTGATCTACCTGCAGGACAACAGCCTCTATACGCTCAGCCTGGGCTTACAGCAGTTCCAGAGCGTGCGCCAGCCGGAGCCGGAGTTGTTGATGACCGCCTGTACCATCATGGTCGCGCCGATCATCGTCGTTTTCTTCTTCGCTCAGCGCACCTTCATCCAGGGCATCACGTTGACAGGGTTGAAAGGATAAACAATAGGGGTTGGTACGGGTATGCGGCGCATCGTTCATGAGTGGTTCCCACTGTTCTCCTCTCTCGCGACCAACAGAGAGGTTATGAAGGTGACGAGGTTATGAAGGTGACGGTTTACGAGCATCTGGATGTGTCTCAAGCAAGTCCTCGGTTCAGGTCACGTTAGCAGCTATAAATCGTGTAAATCGTGTTAATTAAAAGGAGAAAGCAATGGCGGATGTGGTGCGCATGGGCGTGGTCGGGGCGGGCAGTATCTCCGTGCGGGGCATCCTCCCCCACCTGAACCAGGCGGACGTACAGGATCGCGTGCACCTGGCCGCCGTCTGCGACCCTGTGCCAGGGCGAGCGGAAGCCGCGGCGACAACCTTCAGCGTGGACCACGCCTTCACAGCCTATGAAGACCTGCTGGCCCACGGAGAGGTCGACGCGGTGACCATCGCCTCGCCCATCGGCCTGCACTACGCGCAGGGCCGGCAGGCGCTGGAGGCCGGCAAGCACGTGCATTTCAACAAGACCATGACCACCACCGTGGCCGAGGCCGACGAGCTGATCGCGCTGGCCGCCGCGCGGGGTCTGAGGATGGTAGCCTCGCCGGGCGAGATGCTGCTGCCCCATAATCAGCGCATCAAGGCGCTGATCGCCGACGGGGCGCTGGGCACGGTCTGCTGGGCGGTCTGCGGCGCGGCCTTCGGCGCCTATCACGAGGACGAGGCGGTGCGCCACGGCGACAACGTGCTCTCCAACATCGACCCCTCGTGGTACTTCCGCAAGCCGGGCGGAGGACCGCTCTACGACATGACCGTCTACACCCTGCACGCGCTGACGGGCATCATGGGGCCGGTCAAGCGCGTCACGGCCATGTCCGGGGTGCGCATCCGTGAGCGTGAGTTCCGGGGTGTCATGGTGCCGACCGACGCCGACGACAACACGCTGATGCTGCTTGACTTCGGCGACAACCTGTTCGCCCTGGCCTACGGCACGGCGCGTGGCGGCGTCACCGAGGGGTTCGAGGGGACCTATTTCGGTACCGGGGGCTCCATCGCGGGCGTGCGGATGAACGGCAAACCGATCGAGTATCCCGGCTGGGAGGGAGCCGCGCGCGACACCGACGGCTACGGCAACTATCGCCTCTTGCCGCACGTGGTGGGGAGGCACCGCGAGATCGAGGAGATGCACGTCTTCGAGGACATCATGCAGCTGGTCGACCTGATCCGCGAGGGCCGGCCCACCATCGTGACCCCCGAGCACGCGCGCCACGTCATCGATATCATCGAGTCGTCCTATCGCGCCGCTGAGACCGGCCAGGCGCGGGACCTCGCGACGACATTCTGAGCGCCCGGAACGGCCCACGTCACGTTGTGATACCAAGGGAGAGGTCATGGCAGAGACAAAACTACGGGTCGGGGTGATCGGGGCGGGAACCTTCGCTGAGGAGGCCCACATTCCAGGTATACAGGCGCACCCACGGGGCCAGGTGGTGGCCCTCTGCGCGCGCAATCACGAGCGCGCCACGGCCATGGCGGCGCGCCTGGGCGTGCCCGACGTCTATACGGACTACCACGAGTTGATCGCGCGGCCGGACATCGACGCGGTGACGGTGGCGGCCCCGGACCTGCTGCACGGCCCCGTCAGCATCGCGGCCCTGGAGGCGGGCAAGCACGTCTTCTGCGAGAAGCCGCTGGCGATGACCGCGGCCGAGGCGCGGGATATGGCGGACGCCGCCGCGCGCGCCGCAGGCTCGGGTCGCGTGGCCATGGTCGGCTTCACCTTCCGCTACTCGCGCGCCTTGCAGGCATTGCGTCACTTGCTGCGCGAGGAGGCGCTGGGGACGCCGTTCTACGTGTCCATGCACGTCCACTGGGGCGGCATCGGCTACCCCGGCCACAACATGACGTGGCTCGAGCACGCCGATCAATCGGCGGGGGGAACCTGGGCCGACGGCGCGGCGCACCTGTTCGACGCCCTGGCCTATATTCTGGCCCCGGCGCGCGAGGTCTGCGCGCAGATGATGGTCGTGCCGCGCGAGGAGGGTCTGCCACAGCCGGACAGCATCGACCTGGCGACCTGTCTGGCGCGGGTAAGCCTTCCGGGGATGGGGGACGCCGCGTCACCGGCGGGTACGGGCACGCTGGCCACGCCCTCGGCCTTCGCGGATCGCGAGCCGGGCACGCTGCACGCCACGCTGCTGACCAGCCGCGTGGACAACCCCTACGGCGGGGGGGACGAGGTGCAGGTGGTCGGGACGCGCGGCGCTGCCAGCATCGCCCTGACGCGCGGCGCGCGCGAGCGCGCCAGCCTGCGCCGCGTCGGCGGAGAGTGGGAGGACCTGCCGCTGCCCGAGGACGCCCACACCGACCAGCCCCTGGCCCTGACGCGCATGATGGGCGCCTTTGTCGACGCCGCGCTCCGTGGTGAACTCAGCGCGGACGATCCCTCTTTCGCGGCTGGCCTGCGTGCTCAGGAAGCGATCGAGGCGGCGATCAGGTCCGCGCGCGACGCGCGGTGGGCGACGGTGCTGTGAGATTGTGCGCGGGTCGGTCCACGATCACTAAGCATGTGCTCAGAAATCTGGCACGGTTTTGTCAGGCGCGATTCGCCCGAGAAACCGTGCCGCACTTATGGTCAGGCGCTTAGCCCACGATGACGCTACATCACATAGACAACGCTAAAGGCAACGAAAGGAAAGAGCATGAACGATCCGCGTCTATTCCGACGCCTCGTCGCAACGACGATACTCCTTGGCGTATTTAATGGGATGACGACCGTCCATACGCCCGTGGCGCACGCGGCCGGAGTCACGTATTACGTCAGCTGACCGATCCCGGCAACGGCGGAACCATTGGCGACGCCTACCAACTCGGTACGTTGGGCGCGTACCGGTTGAGTAGCAGTTCCCCGCTCGTTGGAGCGGGGTTGGATCTGCCGGCCCTCTTTGGCATCGACCCTGGCTCACAAACGTTCTATGGCGACAGCGCGCCGCGGCCCGACGGCCGCTACGACATCGGAGCGGATTGAGTCTGCGGCGGAGAATATGATATGCGACAGCGAAACGCTCCCATCGTCCCGACGGTCCCGCACATGCTGTACGGCGGGGACTACAATCCTGAGCAATGGCCTGAGAACGTGTGGCTAGCGGACATGCGCCTCATGCGCGAGGCCGGTGTCACTCTCGTGTCCGTCGGTATCGAGTCTTGGTCCCGCCTCGAGCCGCGGCCGGGTGAGTATGATGTTGGCTGGCTCGACCGCGTGCTCGACCTGCTGCACGCGCATGGCGTCAAAGCTGACCTCGCCACGGCGACGGCCACGCCCCCACCCTGGCTGGGGCGCCTGTACCCCGAGAGTTTGCCCGTCACGGCCGACGGCGTAACCCTATGGCCGGGGGGACGACAGCAGTATTGCCCCAGCAGTGTCGCCTATCGCGAGCGAGCGTCGGCGCTCGTGCGCCACATCGCCGAGCGCTACAGGGCCCACCCGGCGCTGGCGCTGTGGCACGTCAACAACGAGTACGGCTGCCACGTCGCGCACTGCTACTGCGATGCGTCGGCCGTGGCCTTCCGCGCGTGGCTCGAGCGCCGCTATGGGACGATCGAGCGCCTCAACGCGGCCTGGGAAACGGCGTTCTGGAGCCAGCGCTACGACTCCTGGGAGGAGATCAACCCGCCGCGCCGCGTCCCCGCCATGGCCAACCCGACGCAACGGCTTGATTTCGCGCGCTTCTCGTCGAATGCGCTCCTCGATTTGTTCGCGATGGAACGCGCGATCCTTGACGAGGTGACGCCCGATATCCCGGTCACGACCAACTTCATGGGCTTCTGGAAATCGGTCGACTACTGGGCATGGGCGCCGCACCAAAGCATCGTGTCCCACGATTCGTATCCCGATCCGGCCGACCCCGCGGCTCATGTCGGCGCGGCAATGGAATGCGACCTGATGCGCTCGCTTGGCCAGGGCAGCCCGTGGCTCTTGATGGAACAAACCCCGAGCACGGTCAACTGGCGGCCACACAACATCCCCAAGCAGCCGGGGCAGATGCGCCTATGGAGCTTGCAGGCCGTGGCGCGCGGGGCCGATGGGATCATGTTTTTTCAGTGGCGCGCCTCGAAGGCAGGCGCGGAGAAGTTCCACGGCGCGATGCTCCCACATGTCGGGACAGACTCGCGCGTGTGGCGTGAGGTCGTGGCCCTTGGCGCCGACCTCGCCAAACTCGACGCGGTTCTCGGCGCGCGCGTTCCGGCCGAGGTCGCCATCCTGTTCGATTGGGAGAGCTGGTGGGCGCTGGAGATCGACGCCATACCGTCAGTGGATGTAGGGCAAATGGACCAACTGGCCCGTTACTATGCTCCCCTCTACGACCGCAACATCCCCGTCGACTTTGTGCGGCCGGACGGCGACCTCGCGGGTTATAAGGTTGTGTTGGCGCCGAATCTTTATCTCGCGCGCGAGGGCGCTGGCGCGAATCTGGAGCGATTTGTCGCGCGCGGGGGGCGGCTGGTGATGTCATTCTTCAGTGGGATCGTCGACGAGGAGGATCACGTCTTGCTCGGCGGCTACCCGGCCCCATTCCGCGCGCTCCTGGGCATCCGCGTCGAGGAGTTTGTCCCCTACGTCCCCGGTCAGGCCAACACGCTTACCGTTCCGAACGAGGGGGCGTACGCGTGTGACTTGTGGGCGGATGTGATCAATCTAGAGGGGGCGGAGGCGCTTGCCCGCTTCGACAGCGGGTACGACGCCGGGCGGCCGGCCGTGACGCGCCATGTCTATGGGCGCGGCGAGAGCTACTATTTGGGCACGCGGCCGGACGTCCCATTCCTGGCCCGGCTCCTCGCGCGCGTCTGCAGGGAGGCTGGAATCGCCGGGATTCCGGCGCCGGAGGGTGTCGAGGCGGTACGGCGGGTGGATGGCGCCACCTCGATTCTGTTCGCGCTCAACCATACGACAGCGCCGGTCGACCTACCCTTAGAGCGTCCAGGACGCGACTTGCTGACCGGGGCGCTATACGGGAGCGTCGTCCCGCTCGGCCCCCGCGACGCCGTTGTGCT
>JAABUQ010011439.1_pt1 | contig 11332 bp, 8 predicted proteins | sample 5560001 | NCBI WGS metagenome assembly JAABUQ01 (sample SAMN10711888, study PRJNA513371) | rock metagenome | isolation source: Antarctica rocks | place: Antarctica: Victoria Land, Finger Mt nord | collected 2015-12-18
GAAGAAGTAGTCCGGCAATCGTGCCCCACCGTAGTCGAGCGAGGGCCTGACCCAGGAAGCGGTCCAGGTTCGAATGCGCCGCTATGGTCAAGTCGGCCACACGGGACGTTTCAGTTTCATATGGCTTGTCTGATAGGCTGGTCGCGGTTGGTTCTGATGGGTCGATTCAGATTCAACTGACTGGCTCTCTTCTTCCAGATCTCAGCAGCAAGCAGAGCGGCAAGAAAGCCAGACGAGATCGCGCCGCTCAGCAGTGCGATGTCCTGCGCGTCGTCAAGCCAGACGTCAGAGTGTGTTGAGCGTCAACCTGCGCTCGGAGTCCGTCGAGCGCCAGTGTAGCGGCCGTACCGATCGATGTCTGGCCCAGGTCGGGCGTGCTCACTACGCTGTCACCCGCCACGGATGCCGTCCGACCCCGAGTCCAAGAGCCGGGTTGGCCGATTCCGGTCGAGTCTCATACCGCCGAAGCGAAGAATATCCAGACCGCGTCGTCTCAGATCACGCCAAGAGTGCAGAAACAGTAGCGCAAAGAGCGGACCGAATTGGGCATATGATGTCCATCCGATGCCGGACATCGTGATGTACCAGGTGTACGACAGCATGACCAGCCCGCTGAAGAGCCACGAGCCGGTCCACGCATCCAGGCGCAGGCCGAATCGGCCAGGTCGCACAAATAGAGCGAGCAACGGCACCAGCCACAACACGTACCACGGATACAGAATCTGCGTGAGCAGTACGAACACACCGATCGGCCAGATGCTGCGACGGATAGCATGCGCTGCATTCCGGGCAGGGCGCAGCAGACACACGACGCCGACGGCCAGCTCCGCCACGAGCAGGAGGACCGTTGCAAGCCGGTCTGATGTTCCATCGGTTCCGTAGGGCAGATCGGTGATGAGTCGTGCCAGGCTGGGATTGAAGCGTTCGGTGAAGTAGGTGGGGAGGAAGCCAATCACTCCAACTCCCAACGAGAGGTAGGGGAGGTACGTGGCGACCAGGACAGTGACGAAGGCCACCGGCATCACCCAGGCGGCCCGCCGACGGCCACGGTCATCCCGCACCCGCCACAGGACTGGAAAAAGGACCACGGGGTAGAGTTTCAAGGAAACTGCCGCACCGAGCAGGACGCCCACGAGTGCATCGCGGCCTCGAGCGCGGGCGAGCCAGGCGGCGACCAGAACGGGAAGCACCAGCCCATCGACGTGTGCTGCGTGAGCCGTCTCGAACACGGGCAGTGGGCTCCAGAGGTAGAGCAGTGCGCGCTGAGCTGGTTGCCCCAGGGCGCGCAACAACCGCATGAGCAGGAGTCCAGCCGCCAGATCGCCACCCGTCATGGCGAGTTGAAACCAGCGAACGTTGTCGGGCATGATGCGCCACAGCGCTGCAAACGCGAGCTGGGCACCGCCCGGATAGACAGTGACCACGGACTTGCGGTTGATCGATGGCCAGATAGCGTCGTCCCGCAATGGTGCGAGCGCCGGCGCATCCGGCGGCAGCAGGTAAGGATTGATGCCATGGGCCTGGACGCGACCGTCCCATACGTAGCGATACATGTCGTCGGTGAGGGTTGGGGTGGAGAAGACGAGCAGGAGGCGGAACGCGACCGCGAAGCCGACGATCATCACCAGAACCCTCGGACCTGCTGGACCTTCAGCGGGGAGCACGACGACGACGGCCACCGCGTACAGGGCGAATGCGGCAAAGAACGTGATTTCAAACCCGACCGTGTGGGTACGCAGGTCGTTTAGCTGCAGGGCGGTCATGTATGGCAGGAGCGACAGGCCGCCCAGCAGCCCAACGGTGGGAAGTATCGGGCGGCGCACGTCAGGCCACGTGGGCGGTCACGTGTTGATAGCCTGTCGCGCCTTCGGGGGCGGTGTCGCGCTCCTCCGCGGTCTGTACGCCGTCCGTTCCGTCTACGGCCCGTACGACCAGGCGGTAGTCGCCGGGACGGTCGGGGCGCCATTCAAGGCTCCAGAGAGACCAGGATAGCTGCGAGCCAGGGTAGTCGCGGCGGGCTTCTGTCCATGAACGCCCGTCGTCGGTGCTCACCTCCACGCGGGTCACGCCACGGTTTCCGCCGAACGCCGTTCCCTTGAGCACGACCGGTTGTCCGAATGGCAACGGCTGACTAAAGTCGGGTCCGGTGAAGCCTGAACGGGTCGGGATCACGAAATTCGGCCCCCAGCCCTGCTTCTCATAGAAGCCTTTCACGTCGTGATCGACGAGCTCGATGCCGGTTACCCACTTGACGTTCTTCTCGCCGAACATGCCGGGCACAATGACACGCACCGGGAAGCCGTGGCGCTCGGGGAGAGGCGCGCCATTCATCTCGTACACCACGAGTGTGGTGGGATCGAGCGCCTTCTCGATCGCAAAGGTGTCGGTGTAGCCGTCGACCCCGCGCAACACGACTTTTGTGACAGCCGGCTTTGGTCCTGCCGCATCGAGCAGGGTGTGCAGGGCCACGCCCTTCCATATCGCGTTGCTCATGAGCCCGGCGCCAACAGCATTGCTGATGCACATCAGCGTGGTCTCCTGAGTGGTTGCGGGCAGGGCTGCGAGCTCGTCGAACGTGTAGCTCTGGGGGCGGTCAAGCAAGCCGCTCACCTCGAGTCGCCAGACTGAGCGGTCAACAGTAGGATCCACTACGTTCTTGGTGACCAGGTAGAAGCGGTCGTTTGGGACGATTGGCTGCAGATCGGTACCGGTGTATTCCGTGCCGTCGTAACTGAAAACGGCGCGATCGAACAGCCGCTTCAGCACGACACCCGAGGCGACCGCCAGGACGAGAGTACTCACGCTGCCGGCGAGGATCGCGCGCCGGCTGATGTGTGGCGTGGCGCTCGTGCCCGCGGCGCCGGCGGGGATGTCTAGCAGGACGCGGTAGACGATAGGTACCGTCACGGCGAATACGCCGTACGCCACCAGGAGCGCCAACACGGTTATGGTCGTGGCGGGCTCAGGCGGCCGTCCCGCGTAGTTGCTCCCCAGAACGGGTGCCAGAGTTCCGAGTGTGGCCAACCAGAGTAACCCGACGATCGTTGCTACCACGATGGCGCCGAGGCGGCTGAACGGACGTGGCTGGCGGTGCCGCGAGACGAGAGCCGCGTACAGCACACCGAGGGCTGCGCCAAGCACCAGTTGGCCCATGAGGAGAGACCCGACGCCGACCTGCTTCAGGTGGTTGTAGCCGCCGAAGAAGCCGAGCAGAGCAAAGAAGAACGAGATGCCCAGGTCCGGGGCAAAACGGTCGGGGATCGCTTCTGGCGGGGGCGAGACGCCGAGCCAGTCGCGTTCGACAGCCATGACGAGTGTCATCAGCAGGGCCGCCACCAGACCGGCAAATGCCCCGGCAATGATCAGGTTGCGGGCGCTAGGCGCTGCCCGGTTCAATGGGGCGAGGTACTCCTTTGCAGATTGGCTGGTGCTCACTGACTCCATCGTTGTTACATCGGGCCGATCCGTCACCGTCCAAACGGACAGTCGCGGATGGCTGACGCATTGGCGGGATCTGTCCATACGGGCCGATGTGAGGCTTGAGACTTGCCGGTCAACCGGCCTTCCGACAGTTGTGGGCAAAGGCAACATTCGAGCGCACGGCGGCGACATCATGAGTGAACTCGTTGGCCGAGGGTGGACGAACAGACGGTCGAGCTGGTGCGGCGACCTTCTCCAAGAGTCAGCCACAGCGGCTTGATCAACGCGGGCGGTCGGGGAGGTCGGGCGAATGTGGCGCAGGCCTGTCTAGTTGGAACATCCCTCAGTCGCCGGCGGGATCTGATGGTCGGCGCAGCTCACGGGAATGCTGGCGAGACTGGCCAAATGGACAGCCAACACCACGCCGCACCTGTCCTAAAGGGCAATCCCGAGCGAGCCGCAACCGTTCAAACGGACAGGGGCGAGCGCTTCGCACCAGTCCTAGCCTGACCGTGGATCGTGTTGCCCGCTCGCAAACGTGGCACGCACCGAATTACCGCGCGAAGGAGAAGGCGGCAATGCCCCTCACGAAACCTCGACAATTCCTCTTGCGCTCTACACCCGGAACCATTGCGTGCGTGGGGATTGCCGGCGTAGCGCTCATACTCGCCACTGCGACGTTAGTCTCGCCGTCCTCACCGGTCGGCGCATCGGATCACATCGATTCGCCAACGGTTGCCCAGGACCGTGGCGCCGACATCGACGACACGTACGCGTTCCTCGACCCCAATGACAACTCGAAGGTGGTCCTGATCATGAGCACCCAGGGCTTCATCATCCCGGGCGAGCACTTCGGCGAAGCTATCTTCGATCACAATATTCGCTACCGATTCGAGATCGAAAACACTGGAGACGCCAAGCCGGACGAATTCATCGATGTGACGTACTCCAAAGGAGTCGGTCGTACCACGTACCAGGTGGCGACCGTCACGCTGCCCAACGGGGCCCAGTTTCAGGCGACGACCACTGTTTCCAATCAGGAAGGAACACCACCCCCGCCCGCGGTCACAACCGATCCTGTCACCGGAGTTAGTTTCTACGCCGGAGTGGCGGATGATCCCTTCTTCCTGGACGACACCGGCGCTAACCGCTTCGTCGCGTCCTCGTTCCAAGACCCAGGCCATCCGAACAAGGCGGTGTTAGGCGAACGCGGGATCGACACCTACGCTGGCTTCAACGTCCTGATTACCGAGTTGAGCGTACCTGCGGCCATGCTCCGCGGCACGTCCAGCGTGATCGGCATCAACGCTCTGACGCAGCGACGCGCGACCCAGACGGTCATGCCAAACGGCGAGGTGGTCGGGTCTGGAGACTGGGTGACGGTTGACCGTGACGCAAACCCGCTGGTCAACAATGGCCTCATCCCTCCCGCTCGCAAGGACGAGTACAACGGCGCCACCACCGAGGATGATGCCGCGGGGAAGTTCCAGGCAGACATCGTGAAATCGCTGAAAGCTCTCGGCACCGACGACGCGCACATCAGCATGCTGGCGGATCTGGCGGTACGCAAGGGCGACATCCTGCGCCTGGACCTCACGGTGCCGAACAAGGGGCCGCAGGGTGGAAACAACCCCGATGGGGGCTTTGGCAAGATGGGCGGCCGACGTTTGACGGATGACGTGGTGGATATCACGTTCACGGTCATCAACAACGGGCAACCGCTTGGCGACAACGTCGATGCGAACGACGTGCCTTTCCGCGATGCGTTCCCGTTTGTCGCCGATCCGCACCAGCCCGGCAGCAAGGATTCGCCGCAGCGGATCCGCCAATAACAGTCGAACGATCCTTATGCCGATGGCCGCGCTCCATCGGCATAAGGGATATGCGGATCGCGAAAGGGCCTGCTCACACATGGCAATAAAGCTGCTTGGACCCGCCTCAGCGTCGAAGCGCCAGATCGTGCTCGTTATCGCTCTTGGATTGGCTGCGCTGTTGCTGATACGCCTCGCGAGTCATTGGCGCTCACCGATAGCTGAGTCACGCTCAGCCTACGCGGCCGCGCCTTTTGCCAATTCTCGAGACACCGATCTTGCCATCCACTTTCTCGAGAACAAGCTCAAGAGCGACCCTGAGGACGCTGGCGCATTCAGTAAGCTGGCCGGATACCATCTTCAGCGTTTGCGCGAAACTGGCAGCACTCAATACCTCGTCCTTGCTTTGGGAGCGGCGCGAAGCTCGCTGGCAGTCACGCCTGCCGAACGGAATGTTGCTGGTCTGACCGAGCTGGCGCTAAGTGAATACGCGGGCCACGAGTTTGGCGCCGCGCGTGACGATTCGCAGCGATTGGTGGAGTTGGATCCCGGCCAGAGCTCGCCGTATGGCATCCTGGCCGACGCTTCGCTCGAGCTTGGCGAGTACGGCCAGGCGACTGAAGCCTTCCGACAAATGGCCGCTCGGGGAGGTGGCGCGAGCTCAGACACGCGCCTGGCGCGGCTCGCTTCGCTTCAGGGTGATACCGACCTGGCGCAACAGCGGCTCTTCAATGGGCTGGCACTTGCCCTCGATACGCCCTTTCCATCTGCCGAGGCGGTGGCGTGGTGCCAGTGGCAGATGGGCGATACCGCGTTCTCGGTCGGCGACTACGACACTGCCGAGCAACGCTATCGTGAAGCCCTGACTACGCTCCCAGGATACATGAACGCGCTCGCGTCGCTCGGTCGGGTCCTGGCGGCGCGGGGCGACCTGCAGGGTGCCACCGAGCAGTACGAGCAAGCCGTGCTGCGCCTCCCCGATCCTACTTTCGTGGGTGCCCTGGGCGACCTGTACGAGCTCTCCGGCCGCGCCACCGACGCCGCAGCGCAGTATGCCCTGGTCGAGCAGATCGGCCACCTGAGTGCGCTGAACGGCACCCTGTACAACCGGCAGCTCGCCCTGTTCTACGCCGATCACGACCTCAAATCCGACGAAGCATACGCAGACGCCGCCGGTGAGTATGCAAGCCGGCGCGACATCTATGGTGCGGACACTGTCGCCTGGACAGCACTCAAGGCGGGCAAAATTCCCGAGGCGCAACAGGCGATTCAGGAGGCGCTCCGTCTAGGCACGCGCGACGCGCGGCTCTACTATCACGCCGGGATGATTTCCCTGGGCGCCGGCGATACCGCTGCCGGTCGCGCGTACCTTCAGGAGGCACTCACGCTCAACCCTGGCTTTGATCCCCTTCAAGCACGCCTGGCTGCGCGTGCTCTTGGAGAGTAGTCGCTGCCTTGTCCCAGGCACGTGGCCGACCCGCGCGTGGACGAGCAGCGTATTGCACAGTCTGGGCTGCTCTGGCCATCGTGGTGGGCGGGGGGCTGCTCCCCCAGGTGGCCCTGGCACATCCGCTTGGCAACTTCACCATCAATCATTACAGCCGCCTCGAACCGGCGGGCAACGTCGTCCAGATCTTCTATGTCCTGGACATGGCGGAGATCCCGACGTTCCAGGACAAGCCGAAAATCGATCCGAACCCCGATGCCTATGCGGATGCCAAGTCAGATGAGCTAAGCAGCAATCTGCACCTCACGTTCGACGGGAAGCCGGCCGCGCTGCGCAGGGTCACTCGGACCTTGAGTTTTCCCGAAGGCCAGGGTGGGCTACCTACGCTGCGCCTGGAAGTCGTCTACGCGGCTGACCTGCCCAATCGCGGAGCTCCGTCGGTCCAGATGACGTACGAAGACACCAACGATCTGAATCGAGTTGGCTGGCGTGAAATCATTGCCCGGCCCGGCAATGAGCAGACCCAACTGCAGCAGTCTTCCGTGCCGCGACAAGACGTCTCCAACGAACTGCGCACGTACCCTGGCGATCTGTTGACCTCGCCGCTCGCCGTCCGCACCGCGCAGGTGAGATTCGTCCCCGGTGGTGTCGCGCTGGTCGCGGAGCAGAGCAACCCCGTGCTGGCAACAATCAGTCACACCCAAACGGCGTTCGCCGGGCTGGCCACCACCGAACTGTCCGTGCAGACGGTGCTGCTGGCGCTCCTGATCGCAATGTTCTTCGGGGCCCAACATGCGCTCCAGCCGGGGCACGGCAAGACCATCGTGGCCGCCTACCTGGCGGGGTCGCGCGGCACCCCCAAACATGCCCTGTTCCTGGGTGGGACCGTCACCGCAACCCATACCGCGGGGGTCTATCTACTGGGCTTCGTAACCCTGTTCCTGTCCAAGTACATCGTGCCGGAGACGTTGTATCCCATCATCGGCGTGAGCTCGGGGCTGCTCGTGGTCGGGATGGGCGCCTGGCTTCTGTTTGGGCGCCTGCGTGGCGTCCTGGACTACAAGCGGGGGGCGCGCGCCGCGCCCCACACCCATGCTCATTTGGGTGCTAGTGCGGAGCACGCCCATGCGCAAGTAGACCACCCACACGTCGAGGGGCACGGCAATCCGCAACTGCACGATCACGGGGGGCCTGCGGGCGCGCACACACATGGCGGCGCAACCCACTCCCACCTGCCGCCAGGCGCCAAAGGGGAGCCGATCACCTGGCAGAGTTTGCTCGCGTTGGGCGTGACTGGTGGGGCATTGCCCTGTCCTGAAGCGCTGGTGGTCTTGCTCGCTACGATGGCGCTCGGACGTGTGGCATTCGGCCTCCTGCTCATCGTCGCGTTCAGCGTGGGGTTGGCCGGGGTGCTCGTCGGCTTTGGCTTACTCATGGTCTATGCACGGGGCTGGTTCGGGCGCGTGAGCTTCGGCTCCGGACTGGCGCCCCGACTCCTGTCCGTAGCCAGCGCGCTGATTATCGTCGGGGCCGGCTCATTCATCACGCTCCAGGCGTTGAACCAGTCGTTCTAGCCATCAGGCGGTGTGGCCCATCCTGCACACTACGAGTCCTCGCCTGTGAGTTCGATCGCCGGCAAGTTGATATCAGCTTTCCCAACGCGCTCCCCCACGTGCTCATTTCCAAAAGAAACGGCGACACTCATAACCCCTGGTTGCGCTCCCGAGCAACTTTCACCGCGGGCTTCGACGCACCAAATCGAACACGCCCTGGTACCGCGACCACGGATCGCACAATACACCATCTTTGTTTCATTCCCACAACCGGCCGCAGGCCCTGCTACTTTCACCGAAATACACACCAGGGTGCCTCGTTCATCGTCAACTTGCGAGAACGCATGGTCAAAGTAGAGGACCTGTCCTACGCGCGGAAACCAAAAATCAGTCTGCGGCACTACTCCGCCACACGGAGGCCCGCCGTCGCGGTTCGATCGAACACCAGACGCAGCCAGTGTTCCGAGCATCACGTCATGCGGCGTCCCTTACCCTGTGCGTCTACAGACCAGCTGATCGTGCGCCCTGCTCCCGAAGCCACGTCACCAGAGCCTGTCGGCCAGTGTCGATGCTGGCTGCCTGGTCCACCGGGGTGCCCTTGGCATACTCCGGGACCCAGTTCAAGTCGGCCCCGTGGGTCAGGAGGAGCTCAGCTGCCCGACGCTGACCGCCGCTGCAGGCCTGCCAGAAGGCGCTACTGATTTCCTCGGCGCTGGCACCCGTCAGCAGCTCCTCGACTCGCGAAAGTTGGCCTAACGCGGCGGCATGCCATAGCTTGTCCACTCTGGCGCCGCGCTCAACAAGGAGGCGTGCCACCCGCCAGCACCCATAACCAACGGCGTTGTCCAGTGGCGTGCCGCCAGCAATCGAGCCGGCGGGCGCCTCTATGTCCGCTCCACCGTCGATGAGTGCCTCCGCCACATCGACGTCGTCGCTACTGGCAGCCCAGTGAAGCGGCGTCTCCTGGCGGCCGAAGCCCTCGGCGCCCCCGTTGGGGTCGGCGCCGGCCGCCAGCAGCAGCCGCCCCACGGCGGGGCCGTTCGGGAAATAGCCGGGCCAGTCGGCCACGACGTGCAGTGGCGTCCGATAGCCGCCCTTGCGTCCTTCGATTTGCGCGTTGGCCATGCCCGGATTCTCGGACAGCAAGCGTTGGAGCGTATCCAGATCACCGGTATGGATCGCCGTTGCCACGGCAATCGCAAGAGGATCATCAGCGCGCATGGATTCCGAACCTCCCCCAGGCAATCAGCTCGTGGTCGTCCACCTTCGGAGCAGGCAGGACTTTGGTGAACGCCGCGCGATGGAGGCGGTGCCATCAGGAAGAGGCGACGGAGCCGTCGCGGCCGCAAGCACGTGACGGCTACGGCTTCTCGAGCGCGGCAGCAGCACGCTCCAGCGCGGCCTGATCGGGTTGTGCATAGATGCGTATCGTGTCCAGACGGCTGTGACCCAATATAGCCGCAACGGTCGGCAGATCGGCCACCTCGACCAGCCGTCGAGCGGCGTCGTGGCGGAACCGATGCGGATGAACGTGAGCCACATCGGCACGGCGCCCGAGCACTGCCAGCAGGTTGCGAATGCCGCGGTCCGTGTACGGGCCACGCTTGCCGCGAAACACCGGCCCTTCAGCCAACGCAGGTCGAATCGCGCTGACGGCGTCGCGTACTGTGGAATTGAGCGGAACGAGGCGTGCCTTGTTGCCCTTGCCTCTTCTGATGGATGCTCTCCCTGAGCGGGGCTGCAACGTCATGTCGGACCAGGTCAGACTGACGAGTTCGTCAACGCGCAGCCCTGTGTTCAAGAGCGTGGTAACGATCGCATCCCCCATGGCTCCGGCACGCTCTGCCTCGCGTCGAAGCCGTTGCCGCTCTATCGCGGTGAAACTCTGAGGGGGACAATGGCTGGGGTCGCAATTGGCTTCAGCTTGGCGGTTGGGTTTGCCTTGATCCGGCCCGTTTCCCGAGCCCACCCATAGAACCGTTGCAGCGCGGCAAGCGCAGCGTTGAGAGGCCGGCTTGGCTTGGCTGCGAAAATCGCGCCGTCGTCGCTCAACGCCTCAAGCTCCCTGTCCGGCGTTCTGCATCAGCCCACCATCCATGTAGTAGGTGGATCCGGTCACATAGTCGGCGTCGCTCGAGGCAAGGAAAACTGCGAGGCGCCCGATCTCCTCAGGCCTGGCAGCACGTTTCCACGGGATACTCTGCACTTGCTTTTCGAGGAACTCGGGATCGTCGATCGCCTTCTGGTTGAACGGCGTGAGAACCATGCCTGGTCCAATGTTATTCACATTGATCCGGTGGGGTGCCAGTTCCAGCGCAAGCGTGCGCGTGAGGTTCCGTAGCGCCCCCTTGGAGCAATCGTAGTCTGCGGCGCCGGCGCGTGGCTGCTCCTGATGAACGGAGGTGACGTTGATGATTTTGCCGCCGCCGCCCGCTTGTATGCGGATGTTGATGAAGCGCCGACAGCAGAAGAACGCGCCGTAGAGGTTGGCCCTGATCGCATGATCCCATACCTCCGTGGCGAGGTCTGCAACCGGGGTGCCAGACGCATCGACGCCAGCACAGTTCATCAGGACGTCGATGGTGCCGAATGCCTCCAGAGCGCGGTCGAACAAAGCGGCCACCTGCTCTTCGTCGGTGAGGTTTGCCTGAACTACGATGGCGCGACAACCAGGCGCTCGTACCTGCTCAGCGGTATGCTCGGCGCCAGCTCGGTCGTGTAGGTAAGTAACGACAATGTCCGCACCCTCGTGGGCGAACTCGATCGCGGTGGCCTGACCGATGCCCGAATCAGACCCCGTGATTAGGGCTGTCTTGCCCGCTAACCGTCCTGCCATGGTGCTGCTCCTTCACCTGCGCGCGCTGTCATGTGCTCTGTTTCCAATCCTGCTGAGCCTGGGAAATGCTCCAGGCGGCGTTGATGAGTCCGACATGCGAGAATGCTTGAGGGAAATTGCCCCAGAGCTCGCCTGTTGCCTCGTCGGCTTCCTCGGCGAGCAGGCCAAGATCGTTAGCGTATGACGTCGTCTGCTCGAACAGGGCGGCCGCCCGTTGAGTTTCGCCGGCCCGCGCGAGACACTCGACAAGCCAGTACGTACAAAG
>JAABUQ010011440.1_pt1 | contig 11331 bp, 10 predicted proteins | sample 5560001 | NCBI WGS metagenome assembly JAABUQ01 (sample SAMN10711888, study PRJNA513371) | rock metagenome | isolation source: Antarctica rocks | place: Antarctica: Victoria Land, Finger Mt nord | collected 2015-12-18
TTGAAGCCAACCCCCGTGCCAGCCGCACGGTGCCGATCATCGCGAAGGCCACCGGGATCAACCTCGTCGCGGCCGCCACGCGTATCGCGCTCGGCGAACGGCTGCGTGACATGGAATACGGCACGGGGCTCGCGCCGCGCGCGCCCTACACGGTCGTCAAAGTCCCGGTGTTCTCGTTCGCGAAGATGCGCGGCGTCGAAACGATCCTCGGCCCCGAGATGAAATCCACCGGCGAAGTTCTTGGGATCGACGAAAACTACGCAGTCGCACTACGCAAGGGCTTTATCGCCGCGGGCGTCCGGATGCCCCGCGAAGGTGCGTCCGTCTTGATCTCCATCTCCGATGAAGAGAAGGACGATTCACTGCCGACCTTGCGACGGTACGCCGCGCTCGGGTTGCGTTTGGTCGCCACGCCCGGCACGCACGAGCTCTTAGCGCGCGCCGGGATCCCCGCCGAGCGGATCAACAAGATCAGCGACGGCTCACCGCACGTGCTTGATATCATCGCCGCGCGAGGCGTTGAACTCGTCATCAACAACGCGACCGGTGCCCGCGAGCTCACCGATAACTATCGCATTCGCCGTGCCGCGGTCGAGGCGAGCATCGCCTGCATCACGAGCCTCGATACGGCGACCGCGCTCGTCGGCGCGCTCGAGGTCGGCGCCGGCGAACCGCGATCGCTGCAAGAATACCAAGCCGCGCGCAGCGCGCTTGTCGGTTGAGCTGTGCGCTCTCGCGCGGAGCAAATCGCCGACTCCTCCCGCTCGTTGAATCCGCGCGATTTGATGGACCGCACTACGCCCGCTATCCGGGAGAATGGTAGCAAGACATTAAGTGGCGGTCAAAGCGTTCGATGTTGAAGGTACAAGGCACCAGGCTTCGCCTCTCACTTTCCGGCCGACGAACAATTACATGTCGGCGAGGCATGGAAGATCGAGCCTGACACTGGTTCGTTCGTCGCCCCAATCGAGGGATCGGGCGGATTCATAATCGACAAGAAAGACTTGTTGACCATCGAATTCCTAGAATGGAAGTACATCGTCCCTACGGGAGAAGCATAAGCAATGAGCGACAAGCATATTAGTACCGAGCGGGGAGACATCAACAAGGGCTACGCGGCCCCGGTCATTGCAGAAGACGTCCCACTACGGGAGGGCTACGCAGCGCCCGTGGTGACGAGCGCACCTCCAGCTCCGCCGCCGAAGCCGATTCCGCCGCGCTCGGTGGTTCCGCCTCCACCGAAACAATAGGACGTTTCGTTAGAAGTTTATTCCGAGAAATTGATCGTAGCATCTCGAACGTTGACCTCGTGCGTTTCGTAACGCGCACACATGGCACTTAGACACATCGGCTGTCGGATTCAGCAATTGCGTTAACGTTCAGCGCAAAGCCGGCTCTCCGCCGACGACCGGCACCGTGCGCGCCGCACGGTTGAGACCATTGACGATCGCGTGCAGTGACGCGGTGATGATGTTCGGGTGACGAGCGATCCCGATGACGCGCGTCGCACCGACATCGATCTCGACGTACGCCACCGCCTCCGCATCCGACCCGCGAGTGATCGCGTGCTCGTGATAATTGAGAACGGAGACCGGCACCGAAACCACGCCGCGAATCGCGTCAAGAAATGCATCGATCGGCCCATTTCCGATCCCGCGAACGCTCGCCGTCGCATCCCCCGCGCGCATCGTTCCGCCGATCATGCTGCGGTTCTCCGCGATCTCGGTCAACGCGTACTCGTGCAGCGCGAATGGGCCGGTCGCGAGCAAGTACTCGCGTTCAAACGTCGACCACAGCTCCGCTTGGCCGAGCTCCGCGCCGGTTTCGTCGGCGCGCGCCTGCACGATCCGGCTGAATTCGATCTGCACGTTGCGCGGAAGATCGAAACCGTGTTCGGTTCGCAACACGTACGCAATGCCGCCTTTGCCCGATTGGCTGTTGATGCGGATGATCGCTTCGTAGCTGCGTCCGAGGTCTTTCGGATCGACCGGCAGATACGGCACTTCCCACTGCGGTTGCGTGCTCTTGGCGAGCGAGTCGAAGCCTTTCTTGATCGCGTCTTGGTGCGAACCGGAGAACGCGGTAAAGACGAGATCGCCTCCGTATGCGTGTCGCGGATGAACGGGGATCTGATTGCAGTACTCGACAATGCGCACGATCTGCGGCATCGCGGAGATATCGATTTCCGGATCGACACCGTGCGTGAACAGATTGCCGGCGAGCGTGATTAAACACACGTTTCCGGTACGCTCGCCGTTGCCGAAGAGCGTTCCCTCCACGCGATCGGCGCCCGCAAGCATCGCAAGCTCCGCCGCCGCGACCGCCGTGCCGCGATCGTTGTGCGGGTGAATGGAGATGATCAAGCGTTCACGATGCTCGACGTTGGTCGCGAACCATTCGATTTGATCGGCGTAGACGTTGGGCATCGACATTTCGACCGTTGCGGGCAAGTTGACGATCATCCGGCGTTCCGGGGTCGCTCCCCACGCCGTCATCACCGCTTCGCAGATCCGCTTTGCGAAGGGTAACTCGGTGCCGGTAAAGCTCTCCGGCGAATACTCGAACGTGATCTCGCCGTCGAATTCGCGCGCGCGTTCCGCGATCCGCGTCGTGCCGCGGACCGCGACCGCGACGATGCCGTCTTCGTCCAAGCCAAACACGACGCGCCGCTGCAGCGCCGAGGTCGAATTGTAGAGGTGAACGATCGCTCGCTTCGCGCCTGCGATCGCTTCGAACGTGCGATCGATCAGCTCGTCACGAGCCGGCGTGAGCACTTGAATGGTCACGTCGGCCGGGATGCGATCGCTCTCGATGAGCTCGCGCAAGAAATCGTAATCCGTTTGGGAGGCCGAGGGATAGCCGACCTCGATCTCTTTGAAGCCCATGCCAACGAGCAAATCGAACATCGTGCGTTTCCGGTCGGCGCCCATCGGCTCGATGAGCGCCTGGTTACCGTCGCGAAGATCCACGCTGCACCAGCGCGGCGCGCGTTCGATCGTTTTCGAGGGCCACGTTCGCGCTTCGAGCGCGAGCGCGCCGAACGCATCGAACGCGCGGTAACGGTGGATCGGCATTGCGGGCATTCGCGTTTCTCCGGCGTTCGAGAAAGAAAAACGGGCCCGTCGCTCATGCGACGGGCCCGTTACGAGCAAGCGGCGCTAAGCGGCTACGAAAGCGTACCGGTAAGAAGAAGAATCGTAAGCGACGCGTGCTGCAGCATGTTCCACGCGCTTGTACGACTCGCGTCGCCGTGGCCCTTCCAGAAAACCGTGATGGTTTGTTAAATTGCGTGCACGGGGCGTTCATGAATGGGAGCCGATCATGCCCGAACCGGCACCGCCGCTTCAAAAAATTACGTCGCCAACGTCGCGCTCGTGACGATCACGCTCTTCCCGGCTTGATCAACGCGACGGCGATGACCGTGCTCGACCCGGTGATCGCCGAGCGCCTCGGCGTCCCGGCGGCGACGGCCGGCTGGATCCCCATTGCGAGCGATGCGACGATCGCGTTCGGCTGCGCGATTGCCGCAGAGACGACGCGCTTCATCGAAGGTCGACGCGCGTACCTGCCGCTGCTCGGGCTCTCGCTCGTCGCCGCGTTGATGAGCGCGTTTGCACCCTCGATCGCCGGGCACGCGCTGCAAGGTCTCGCGACGGGATGCTCTTCATCCTCGCGCTGCCGAACCTCGTCACCGGCTTCCCGGAGGAGCGACTTCCCACGACGATGACGGTGCTCGTCGGCGCGCTCTTCGGCGCAGCGACGGCCGGACCGCCGATCGCGGGCGCAGCGTCGCACGGCGACCTTTGGCGCTGGATCTTCGTCGGGGAACGCCGCGCTCGCAGCCGTCTCGCTCGTGCTCGGCGCGCGGACGATCCCAATGCGCAAGCCGGTCGCGCCGTCCGAGCGCCGCGATGACGTTGCACTGCTGCTCGCAGCGGGCGGTGCGACGCTGCTCTTCGCCGGAGCGGGGATCGGTCCGAGTACGAGCGTCGCGGTCGCGTCGGCATTCGTCGCGGCCGGAGCGGCGCTGTTCGTGGCGTTGATCTTATGGGAGCGCGGGCGGCGCGACGCGCTCATGCCAGTCTCCCAGCTCGCGACTACCTTCCCGATCATCGGTGCCCTCGGCACCATCGGCGGCACGATGATCTACACCGCGATCTTCACAACCGGCCTGCTCGTGCTCGAGCGCCTCGACGGCCGGTAGTGGGTCAGTTTGAGGACGAGCGCAAACGCCGCGATGAGGACGGCGTTTCTCGAAGACGGCTCCCCGGCGCTCGATTCGCCCGCGCTCGGAAGGCGGTAATCTCCGAGCCGGCCCGGCAAGTGGGTACGATGACGACCGACACGCCATGTCGAACGCTGCGGCCTTTGCTCGGGCACTCGGGGGATGATGACGATCGACGATAAGGGAGCCGACGGGACGCGGATCTACGTCCTAGGCGGCAACGCCAGCACGCTTGCATTCGTCGCATCGCTCCGAGCCGATAACCGCCAGGTCACCGCATGGCTCGTACCGCTGGCGTGGACGCCGATGGGCGTGGTGATCGGCGAGGGCTGGCAGCGGGTCAACATCGCGGCGGATAACGTCCCCGGCTGGGTCGATCAGACCTTTGCGCCTGATGACGAGCGCGCGTTCGTCGCCTCGATGCGCGATTTGGAGCTGTTGCTGCGCATCGGATGGCACGGATCGGAGGTGCCCGAAGCGATCACCGAAGCGATGGTTCTCAATGCGGACGATCTGCCCGACGACATCGTCGATGGCTTCGCACATCCGCCCGAGGTCCTCGCGCCCTGCTCGATCTGCCGCCGCAGTTGCGTGCGCGATCACTTCGTGTGGAACGAGCGGCGTCTGTGCGCTTGGGACTACCACGCGTCGGTCTTCGGCAAGCGCGGCCCGTGGCACGACGCGCCCTACGAAGAGCGCCACTTCGAGACCTTACCGCGCGCGAAGTATATCGCGCACGGGCTGCTCGACGAGGCCGGCGTGGAAGCGATTCTCGCGGTCGAAGGGTTGCCCGAACCGGTCGCGCGCGAACTCGTGAACATTGCGATCGAACGCGACGCGGGATTTCCGCACCTCGCGGTTCGGACCGACGGTGGGATCACCGTGCTGCGCGAACGCGGCGTCCCGGGAGAGGGGCGCTGACGAACCGGGCGATTCGGCGCCTCGACCTCCTCTTCGCCCTCCTCTTTATTGTTTTAGCCGGTCGCCAGCTCTGGATCCAAGTCGTTGAGGCGCCCTCGCTCGGCAGCAATGCGCACAACCCGCGCATCGCCTTCGATGTTCGCGGTCGCGGTCGTATCCTCGCACGCGACGGCACGGTGCTCGCCATGTCGCGCAAAGGCCGTCGCGTTTATCCGTATCATGCGACGCTCGCGCACGTCGTCGGCTACGCATCGGGACGGTACGGGACTGCCGGGATCGAGGACGCCTTCGATCGCGAGCTCGCGGCCCGGCCCCTCACGAGCGGACCGGTCGAACAAGTTCAAGCGCTTCTCGCACCCGCCCGCAACGCCCGGCGCGGCGACGACATCGTAACGACGATCGACACCACGGTTCAGGACGCGCTCACCGCGGCGCTCTCGCGCTACGAGCGCGGTGCGGGCGTCGTCATCGATCCGCGCTCCGGTGCCGTGTTGGCGCTCGCGAGCGTCCCGTCGTTCGATCCGAACTCGCTCGATGCGATCTTCCCGAAACTCGCACACGATGCATCCAGCCCCTTGCTCGATCGCAGCACGCTCGGACTCTATCCGCCCGGCTCGACCTTCAAGATCGTCACCGCGGCCGACGCGCTCGACGCCGGGACCGTCACGCCGGCCGATAGCTGGTATGACCCGGGCACGTTCACGGTCGGTGATTTCACGGTGCACGACAACGAAGGCGAATCGACGGGTACGCAAGATCTCACCGGAGCGTTCAAGCTCTCGAGCAACGTCGATTTCGCGCAGATCGGGCTCAAGCTCGGCCTCGACCGGTGGTACGACTACGCGGGGCGATGGCGGCTGGGCGAATCGCTCGATTTCGATCTTCCGACCGCCCGCGACGGCATCCCGTCCCGCGCATCGGTGTCACCATCCATCCTGGCGCAGATGTCCTTCGGGCAAGGGGCCTTGCTCGTCACGCCGCTACAGATGGCGCTAGTCGCGTCGACGATCGCCGCGGACGGCGTCATTCCCCGCCCGTTTATCGTCCGGCAGATTGCCGGTGCCGCAACGAAGCTCGCGACACAGCCGGAGCAGTTGGCAACGCCTATTTCGGCGACGGTAGCGCACCAGGTCCGCTCGATGATGGTCGCCGTCGTCCAGAGCGGCACCGGCACGGCGGCGGCGCTCCCCGCCATTACGGTCGCCGGAAAGACCGGGACCGCGACGAATCCCGCCGGAACGGCTCACGCTTGGTTCGTCGCGTTTGCGCCGGCGGAGAAGCCACGCGTCGCGGTTGCGGTTCTGGTTGAAAACGGAGGGTACGGCGGAACGGTGTCGGCGCCGATCGCACGAGACGTGCTTCGCGTTGCGCTATCCAAAACGGGACGATGATGGACGAACGAGTTTTTCACAACCGCTACCGGATCGAACGGCGGCTCGGCGACGGTGGGATGGCGATCGTCTACTGCGGCACGGATGCGCTGCTGCGCCGTCGCGTCGCGGTCAAAGTGCTGCGCGAGCAATTCGCGCGCGACGACGAATTCGTCAAACGTTTTTATGTCGAAGCGCAAAACGCCGCGCGCCTTTCCCATCCCAACATCGTCAACGTTTACGACGTGGGCCGCGAAGGCGACGATTACTACATCGTCATGGAGCTCGTCGACGGTGAAACACTCGCCGGGCTGATCGCCGCCAACCGCATACCGGAACCGGTCGCGATCGATTATGCAACGCAGATTACGAGCGGTTTAGCATACGCTCACCGTCAGGGCTTGCTCCACCGCGACATCAAGCCCGCGAACATTCTCGTTACCAAAGACGACGTCGTGAAGCTCAGCGATTTCGGGATTGCGCGCGCCGTCTCGCAGCATACGATCGGTGCGACCGATCCGGGCATGGTGATGGGCAGCGTGTATTACATCTCGCCCGAACAAGCGCAGGGTCACGACATCGACGAGAGTTCCGATCTCTACTCGCTCGGCGTCGTGCTCTATCAAATGGCGCTCGGCAAACTTCCGTACACGGGCGACTCGCCGGTGACGGTCGCGCTCAAGCACGTCTCCGAGCCCGTACCGCCGATCGACCCCGACGTCGCGCAGATCAGCCCCGCGCTCGCGAGCATCATCGAAAAACTGTTGCAGAAAAACCCGCGCGACCGCTACCGCTCAGCGACCGAGCTCGCGACGGCGCTACGCGAAGCGCGCGAGCAACCGATGGTCGCGCACGGTGCCGTGCCGGGCGCGGTCGACGACGCGACGATGATGATTCCGAAGATCGAAGTGCCGCCGCCGCGACGCTCGCAGGCACCCGATTACGGCGCGCGCGATCGGCCGCCGCGAGCGGATGCGGCCGCGAGGGCGGCCGTCGCGACGCCGCTCGCGGCAGGACGCTCGGGTCGCAACGCGCGTGTTGCGATTATTGCAGCGATCTTCGCGCTCGCCGTTATCGGCGGGTACGCATACTTCGGCCGCCACGGATCGTTCCTGCCGGGTGCGCGAAGCATCGCGCTCGCGAACTTCGCCGGGATGTCGAGCGCACGCGCGCAACAGCAAATCGTCGCGGCCGGATTGCAGGCGGCCGTGCACGGCGAAGCGAGCGAAACGGTCGCGCGCGATCGCGTTATCCGTCAGACGCCGGCCGCCGCAACGAAGCTGCGCGCCGGCGACATGGTCGAACTCGTCGTCTCCGAAGGGCTCCCGTCCGTCGAGATCCCGGAGGTCAAAGGTGCTCGCGCGGATGATGCGATCAAGAAGTTGCGCGCGGCGAAATTTCACGTCAAGCAATTCGGCAAGTACTCCAATACCGTCGCCGCGGGCATCGTGATGAACGAAAACCCGCCGGGGCGAACGCGGCGAATCGAAGGCAGCGCCGTTGCACTGACGATCTCGAAAGGTACGGAAACCGCCGTCGTGCCCGACCTCGTCGCATCGAGCGTCGATAGTGCGCAAAGCGCGCTCGCGGCATTACACCTCAAGCTGCGAATCGCCGAACGCCAGCCGAGCGATACGATCCCGCAGAACGCCATCGAATCGCAAGATCCCAAAGCCGGACAGCGCGTAGCGGCCGGAACGCAAGTCGCGGTCTATGTGTCCAGCGGCGTCGCGGCGGTCGTCGTACCGAATCTCGGTACGAAAAACCAAATCGACGCAACGGCGGCGCTCAACGCGATCGGGTTGACGTCGAACGTGACCTACAGCGTTCAACCCAACGACGCGACCGGAACCGTGATGCGCCAAGATCCGCCGGCGAGCACAAAGGTCAAGCGCGGAACGCCGATCACGATCACGATCGCCGTAACCGGGATCGTACCGGACGTCGCCGGTCTTTCGCTCAACGCCGCCAAAGCCGCACTGCAAAACGCCGGCTATGCCGTCGGAAACACGACCGAGACACAAGAAGGACGCGAGGGCACCGTTGTGCGCACCGAGCCGGCCGCCAACACGCAGCTCAGCCCGCTCGAATCGGTCGTGATTTACTACAACGGCCAGGTTCCCGGCAACGCCGGCGGCGCGGCGCAGGCGCCGCCCGGTCCGCCGTGATCGTTCTCGGCGTCGATCCGGGCTTGCGCCGAACCGGCTACGGCGCCATCCGCGTCGATCGCGGCGGCGCAGCGCTCATCGAGGGCGGCGTGTTGGAGCCCAATCCGAAAGCGCCGCTCGAGCGCCGCTTGCACGAACTGCACGTCGCGATGTGCGACGTTATCCGCTCGCTGCAGCCGGACTGCATGATCGTCGAGGAACTCTGGAGTGCCTACGAGCATCCGCAGACGGCGGTACTGATGGGGCACGCACGCGGGGTTCTCTGTCTTGCAGCCGGAGCGCACGGCGTGCGCGTCGAGCCGCTCGCGCACGCCCTCGTGAAACGCGCGCTGACCGGCGCGGGCGCCGCGCGCAAGGCGCAAGTCGGCGCGATGGTGGCGCGGATGCTCGGCTTGCGGGAGATCCCGCAACCGAACGACGTCACGGATGCGCTTGCGCTCGCACTCGCCTTTGCGATGCGCGACGGAAGCAAACCGCGCTCGCGTGAGCCGGAGATCGCAGTTCCGCCGGCGAACGCCGTACGCTAATGTTCTCCCGGATAACCGGGGCGCTCCTCGAGCGCGACGAGGAACGAGCGCTCCTGGAGGCCGGCGGTCTCGCCTACGAGATCGTCCTCCCGCCGTGCGTCGCGGAAAAAATGCCGTCGACCGGGAACACCGTGTCGCTGGAGATCTACGCGCAGCTTTCGATCGACGGCAATTCCGGGCGATTCACGTTTTTCGGTTTCACGAACGCGATCGAGCGCGAGTTTTTTGAAGCGCTGATCACCGTCGCAAGCATCGGGCCGAAATCGGCGGCGCGCGCGTTTAGCCAGCCGATGGCCAAGATCGCGCGCGCGATCGAACTCGGCGACCTCGGCGCGTTACGCGCGTTGCCCGGTATTGGTCCGCAAAAGGCACGCGACATCGTCGCGAAGCTCCAGGGTCGCGTGACGCGCTTCTTGTTGATCCAAGACGCGCCCGAACCGGCGCCGCAGCCAATCCCGGATTTCGCGAGCGAAGCGCTCAGCGTGCTGCTTCAACTCGCGTATCGCCGCGATGAAGCCGAAGCGATGATCGCGCAAACGCTTCGTAGCTCGCCGCGCATCGACGATCCCGAAACGTTGCTCGCCGAAATTTATCGCCGCCGCGGCGAACCGAAGGCCGCGAGTTGAGCGACGTTCGCCGCCGCGTCGTCGGACCGTCCGAGGCGCCCGTCGAGCGTACCGTTGACCCGCGCGCGGCGATCGAAGAAGAAGTCTTCGGCGCATCACTCCGGCCGACGCGCTTCGACGAGTACGTCGGCCAGCGCGACGTCGTCGAGAGCCTTCGCATTGCGATCGCCGCCGCGAAAGGCCGCGGCGAACCGCTGGAGCATGTGCTCTTTTACGGCCCGCCGGGTCTCGGCAAAACGACGCTCGCCGCGCTCATCGCACGCGATCTCGGCGCGTCACTCCGTCCGACGTCGGGCCCCACGCTCGAGAAGCCGAAAGATTTGGTCGGCATTCTGACCGCACTCGAAGCGGGCGACGTGCTCTTCATCGACGAGATCCATCGGCTCGGCAGCGTCGTCGAAGAGTATCTGTATCCGGCGATGGAAGACTTTCAAATCGACTTTGTCGTCGATCGCGGCGCGTACGCGAAGACGTTGAAGTTACCGCTGCGGCGCTTTACGCTCGTCGGCGCTACGACGCGCGCGGGGATGCTCTCCGCGCCGTTGCGCGATCGCTTCGGGATCGCGCACCGTCTCGATTACTACGAACCCGCGGATCTTGAGCGGATTGTGACGCGCAGCGCGCGGATGCTCGGAATGTCGATCGAACCCGATGCCGCGCGGACGATCGCCGAACGCAGCCGCGGCACGCCGCGCATTGCCAATCGTCTTTTGCGTCGCGTGCGCGACTTCGCCGACGTGCGAGCGGGCGGCATCGCCAATGCCGAGGTCGCGGCGGAGGCGCTCGCTCGCGAAGGCGTCGATGAAGCGGGTCTCGACCGCTTGGACCGCGCGTATTTGCGGACGATCGTCGACCAATACGGCGGCGGCCCGGTCGGGATCGCGGCGATCGCCGCGACGCTCGCCGAAGACGCCGAGACCCTCGAGGACGTCGTCGAGCCGTACTTGCTCAAAACGGGGTTCGTCGTCCGGACGGCGAGCGGACGCAAGGCAACGCGCGCCGCGCTCGATCACCTCGGCGTCGCAGCGGCCGTGCGCGAACGCCGCCAAGCGTCGCTCTTTCCGTGAGACGAAGCCACTTCGTCGCGGGCGCCGCGTCGGTCGGGGCATTGGTGGGCACGCGTGCTCAAGCGGTGGCGACGGGTGGGCTCGATGTCTTCGACCTCGCGGTGCCGCAGCCGCAGATTCGCGTGCTCATCGGCGCGTCGCGCGGCGCCCCCGCCCGGCCGATCGACGACCGGTATTTTCTCTTCGACGGCCGACGCTATCGGGGGCGACCCGCGACGGTGACGCTTGCTGGCGGGCGCGACGCGGTCGTGACCACGCTGCCGATCGACGACTATTTATACGGCGTTGTTCCGCTCGAAGCGCCGCCGGGTTGGCCGCGCTCGATGCTCGCGGCCCAAGCGATCGTCGCTCGCACCTACGCGCTCGCGCGTCGCCGGCTCTCGCGCGATTACGACGTCACGGCGGGTGACGCCGACCAGCATTACGG
>JAABUQ010011441.1_pt1 | contig 11331 bp, 12 predicted proteins | sample 5560001 | NCBI WGS metagenome assembly JAABUQ01 (sample SAMN10711888, study PRJNA513371) | rock metagenome | isolation source: Antarctica rocks | place: Antarctica: Victoria Land, Finger Mt nord | collected 2015-12-18
TGGAGCGCGCGAACAGGTGGTGCGCCGCCGAGCTCGACGCGATCCAGCACTCCAAGGCCGGCGCAGCGGAAACCCCGGTCGAGTTCGGGGAGCGGATCTGCGCTCAATACGAGGGGCAGCTCGCCGGTGTTGTCGCCCGGGCGGAGATGAGCACCGTCACGACGATTCGTAAGCATCGGGAGCAGGACGGCCGCGACGCCAGGTACGGGTGCAAGCTGGCCTCATAGCTCGCCCGGCGGAACCGCACCGCCTGCCTCGAGGTTATGAGCCTCACGAGCGTCCGATCGCGATGACCCATGCCCGCGCGGATACGCTCGATCGTCGCGAGACCTGGTAGGTGAACGCTCCGGCGGGCATCTGGCTGTGCGGGTGGCCGTGGCCGATGTCCGAGCTGATCTGCGCCGCCGGCGCCCAGCCTGGCGACGTTCAAGAGCCGCCGGGACTCGGTGAGCAAGGCCGGGTCGATCTGTCGATTATCGCGCCCTCGAGATCCGTGACCAGCGCTTTCGCGGCGGTGGAGCACTCCCGCCGCCGCGAGCGCCCCGGCCCAGCCGCCGGCCCCTCGGAAGACGCGGGCCACGGTGGACCGCTCGGGATGATCGGCCGTGCCCAGCGACCAGTCCTGCGGGGCCGCGAGATTTGGTGTCCGCTTGGTGTCCGCTTCGGCGCCCGAGCGTCGCTTTTGCAGGCAGAACATCAGTACCGCTACCGGGATTCGAACCCGGGTTTCCGCCGTGAGAGGGCGGCGTCCTAGTCCCCTGGACGATAGCGGCGGGGGAAGCCGTCAGGGCCGTTCACGGCAGTCACCGTTTCTCCGCAGAGGCGGAAGGTCGAGCACCGCGATCGGACCTCCAGCGTAGCGTCGAAGACTATCGTCCGCCGTCAGCGAGCCGGAGGCCGAGTTCGTCGCGCGCCGCCACCTGCTCGGATGAGCGATGGCTTCGTAGCACCCGGATGCCTGACTCGGTCAGCCCTTGGTGGCGGTGAGGACGGCGAGATCGCCCAGGACGAAGTGGCCACCCGGTGCGAGCACGCGCGCCACAGGCCGGAACAGCTCGCGCTTCTCCGGACCGTCGAGGTGATGGACCGCGAGCGCGGAGATGATCAAATCGAACGGCCCGGTTGGCAACGCGTTCTGGAGCCGGCCAGCTGACGAGTTGCGCGTCAGGGAGCCGCTGAGCGGCACGACGGAGCATCGCTTCGCTGCTGTCGAGTCCGACGAGGCGTCGTGGTACCGGAGCACCCGCAGCGCCGTGGCGCCGGTGCCGATCCCGAGATCGAGGATTGCGTGGGCACAGACGACGGCGCTGGCCTCGGCGATCTGACGTTGCAGGCCGTCGTAGTCGCCGATCTCGTAGGGAATCGTTGCGTCATAGCGGTCGGGATCGAAGATGAGCTCCACCGCCCGAGTATCGCGAGTCTTCTAGCCCGCGCGGGCCGCGTCCAACGGATCGGCGCCGGCGTACCGTGGTGGCACACGTCTCAGCTCTCGCGGTCGGGATTGTCACAGATCTGCATCAGCCGCAAGCTATGGGTGTGGAGACCTATGCGGACCGTGGCGATGATGATCTGCTTGGGGAAGCGGCGCGGGGCGATGGCGCCGCCTTCGGAGTGTTCTATGAGCGTCACCTTCCGTTGGTGGTGGCGTACGTGCGCCGGCGGACAAGCTCCCCCGAGGTCGCGGCTGATCTGACCGCGGAGGTGTTCGCAGCAGCGTTGTTGGCCTGTCCGCGGTATCGATCGGGTGAGGCGCCGGCCGCGGGCTGGCTGCTGGGCATCGCGAATAACAAGTTGCGGGAGAACGCGCGTCGCGGTCGAGTTGACGCCGCCGCCCGGCGGCGACTTGGATTGGCCGAGATCTCGTTCGGTGAGGATGACCTAGCCCGCGTGGAGAAGCTTGTGGATGCTGGCTCGGTGGCGCTGGCGCAGCTGGCGGAGCTACCGGAGGATCAACGCGCCGCCGTGTGGGGCCGGATCGTCGAAGAGAAGGACTATGACCGCCTCGCAAGTGAGCTGAAGTGCTCAGAGGCGCTGATGCGCCAACGAGTCAGCCGTGGACTGCGTCGGATGCGCACACGAATGGAGGAGGACCGATGAATGGGTATTTCGATCGGCTTGGCGAGGAGCTTCGCCTCGCCGCCGAGCTTCGCTACCGGCCCGGCGGCCGGCTCTCGCGGGCGAGATATCGCGCGCAGCGCTTCGCGACTGGGGCGGGTCGGTCGGTGGCCCAGGCTCGGCGTGCTCGCGGTCCTCGCCGTTAGTGGGTCCACTGCCATGGTGCTCCTATCCCGTGTTCTTCCTCGCCCGGGGCACCCGGCCGGAGAGCCCGTCGGAGCCGCCGAGCAGCGGGATCGCCGCCGCGCGTAGCGCAGCCCGTTGGGCAGGCTGTGAGGCAGGCTGTGAGGCAGGACCGCCTCCGGGGGACCGACAACGCTTCCGGGAGAGCTGAGCGCCGCCTGGCTCGATCGCCATCGTCGGCGGCGGCGAACCGCTCATCAACATCCTCAACGACTCTTCAGTTCCGCGGCCGACCATTGCAAGCGGCGCACTGCCACTGCGTAGCGTTGCGAGTGGCGAGCAAGCGCTGCGCCATGCGGCGTTCATCAACTCGTTCGTCGTCAGCGACCGTGTCGCGGTGATCAGGATCGGCGCCGCATCGTTCGTGCCCCAGCCAGATCCAGAGCTCGCGTCCGGCTGGCGCGCAGTCGTCACCTTCACGCGCGGGCCGACACGAGCGTTTCGCTTCATCGATCACCGCGGCCACCCGATCGACCAGCACGAAGTGCAGCCGGTCCGCCCGGTGTCCGTCACGACGGTCAGCCCGGGTCGCGTCCCCCGCGCGGTCTGCGCGCTCGGGTCCTCGGACCTGCCCGGGCTTGGCAGCGAGTGGGAAGCCGTCGCGAACGACGCTCCGAGTCGCGGTCGGCTGGTGGAGCCAGGCGTGCTCTTCAGCTGCGCGAGGGCGTGGTATGCATTTCCGCGCTCGCATGCCGTCTACTCCGCCGCGATCCTTGTCAACGCCCAGAGCCCCGCGCGTAGCGCGCCGAACCTACCCGGGCTCACACCGAGCATCCGACCCGGCGACTACGAAGAGGCCGCCGGCACAGCAGGCCAGATCACCGCGCGGAGAATCGGCAACGCCTGGCTCCTCGTCCAGGGCCCGCAGCAGCAATTACGCGAAGCGCTTCTACATGACATCAGCACAACAGGCACCGCGCTCCACCCCAAGGCGTCGTCCGCGGGGCCTCGGAGCCGATCTACGGGTTGAGTCACGTCTCTGCTCCCAAACGTGACCCACGTGAGCCTGAGCAGATGCTCGCGGTTATCGAGCTGCTGCGCGTGCGCTGGCCGTAGATGAGCCAGCGTTGGCCAGCGTGGGGCCGAAGGTAGTCCTCGACGTAGGTGTACTCGCCCCTATGAGCTCCGGCTGTGACGGCGGTCTGGACCTTGACGATCCTCGACCCGTGGCCCTTGAGGTACCGGAGGACCCGAAAGCGCGCGGGAGAGAGCGGAAGCGCGATCGCGCAACGAAGCGGCCGGGCAGCGCAACTGCGACGAAGATCAACTGCGCGCGAGCGCGGTCCTGAGCGGGAGTCTGGGCAGCACAGGACGCGGCGCTCGTAGTCAGGGCAGCGTCGACGCCCGTGGGTCTGGAAGCCGAGCCGGCGCCTGATCTACCACAACCGACCACCACGCAGCAGCACAAGCCCGCAGCGACCCAATCCAAGCCATTGCGCATGTGCCGAAGCGTACGCCGTAGTCAAAGACGAACATCCCGACGCGGACCCGACAAACTCGAGAACGAGCTGATCGGCGGCGATACGCTTCGGCTTCATGCGCACGCTGCTCTCCGACCCGCCGCCGGCCGAGTTCGAGCAACTGCTCGAGCATCGACGGCGCCTCGGGCTCGATTGCCTCGACGAGGTGTGGGAGGGTGTCCTGCACATGGCACCAGCGCCACGCGACGCGCACGCGCACGTTTCCCAGCAGCTCGGCGAGCTGCTGGGGCCCCTCGCCCGCGCTGACGGCCTCGCACCGACGATGAGCATCTTCAACATGGGCGATCCCGACGACTACCGGATCCCGGACGGCGGTCTTCACCGGGTCAGCTCCTGGGGGACGTTTGCCCCCACGGCTGCGCTGGTGGTTGAAATCGTCTCGCCCGGCGACGAGAGCTGGAAGAAGCTACCCTTCTACGCCGCCCACCACGTCGACGAGGTCTTGATCGTCGACCCCGCCCAGCGAACCGTCGATTGGCTCACGCTCGAGCATGGCGAGTACCGTCCCGTCGAGCGCAGCCGCCTGATCGAGCTGGGACCGTCCGAGCTGACCGAGCGGCTCGACTGGCCCTAGCGCTCTCGTCCCGGACTTCCGCCAGTTGATACGTTGACTGTGTTCGCGGCTGTGGCGGAACTGGCAGACGCGCGGCGTTCAGGTCGCCGTGTCCTTCTGGACGTGGAGGTTCGAATCCTCTCAGCCGCATGATGATGTGATCGATGTGACGGCAGCATCGATCACTCGAAGATGCGGACCGGCCCGCTTGGCACGGTCAGGGCAGGAAGCACGAACCAGCACGGTCCGGCAAGAAGCGTGAACGCGATCGTGGTACCGAGGGGGCAGTCTGCCACGTCGCGGCCATGCCGCGCGCCGACAAGCGCATTGCGGCATGATGGGGGCATGCCCACATCGCCTTCACAGCGCAGCGTCAAGATCGGCTCCGACGAGCGGCGGGGGTGGTCCTCAGAGCGTCCCCGCGCCGACGGTGCGCCGCCGCGACCGCCGGACGTGTCGGCGCGCTGCCGAGTTCTCACGCCATCGGACCGTATGCGCTATTCGCCGGGGAGCCTCGTGCTGATCGTGTCGGGCGCCGAGCACGAGACGGTGGCCTTCGCCGAGCGCGTCGTCGAGGAGCGCGGGGCGGTGCTGTCGCTCGCCAAGGTCCGCGCGCTGCTGGAGGGGCGCGTCGGAGCGCAGCAGCTCGAGGCCAAGGCGCAGGAGCTGCTGGAGACCGCGGTCATCAAGCGCTTGGAGGCCCGTCAGTCCGTGGTCGTGGCGATCGAGGGGCTCGATCCGTACGAACGCGAGCGCTACATCCGACCAGCACACGCGCGAAGGCGACCCGGGCACCTGATCCTGCTGGAGGTTGCGCGCGATCGGGTCCCCGAGGAGCTGCGGCCGGCGCTGAACGAGTTGCGCCGCGCCCTCGACACCGCCGAGGTGGGGCGCGAGGGCTTTCAGACGGCGCTGCGGCTCGGCGGCGGCTCCGTCGGCGAGCTCAAGCGGATCGTCTTCCAGCCTCCCCCGCGGCAGCACTGAGCCACTCGAGCTCGCCCCCGCCGCGCAGCCGCTGACCTCACCTACCCAGCCCTGCGCTGCGGTCACAAGGACCGCGCGACGGCTCAGCTCTCACAGCCACCCCTTCTGCTCCGCCACGCGCACCGCCTCCGTCCGATTGCGCGCGTCGAGCTTCTGCATCACCGACGAGAGGTGGTTGCGCACCGTCCCCGGCGACAGGAAGAGGGCGCTGGCCAGCTCGGCGACGGTGGCGTGATCGCGTGCGCCCGCCAGGACCTCCTGCTCGCGCGGGGTCAGAGGGCTCTCTCCCTGGCTGAGCGCCGCGGCAGCGAGACCCGGGTCCACCACCCGGTCGCCGGCGACCGCGCGCCGGATCGCCGCTGCCAGCTGGTCCGCCGGGGCGTCCTTGAGCAGGAACCCCGCGGCTCCCTCCTCCATCGCGCGACGCAGGTAGCCGGGGCGCCCGAAGGTGGTGAGGATCAGGATCCGGCAGCCCGGGAGCGCATCTCGCAGCTGCACTGACGCGTCGAGGCCGCTCTGGCCCGGCATCTCGATGTCGAGCAGCGCCACGTCCGGGCGGGCGGCAAGCGCGGCGCAGAGCACCTCGTCGCCCCGGGAGACCTGCGAGACCACGTCGATGTCGGGCTCGAGCCCGAGCAGGCTCGCGAGCGCGCCGCGGACCATCGCTTGGTCCTCGGCGATCAGAACTCGAATCATCGCGGTCATCGCGATCACCTGGTCGCGACCGGCACGGTGACGAGCAGCCTGAACCCGCCCTCGGGCGCGGGGCCCGTCTCGAGCCTCCCGCGCAGGCCCTGCGCGCGCTCCTGCAGGCCCGCGAGCCCGTGACCGCCGTTGCCGTTGCCCGCGGCGGCTGCGGTGCCGTCGCTCGCGCCGGCTCCAAAGCCGTCGCCGGCGGCGGCTGCTCCGACGCCGTCGTCGACGACCTCGACGGCGGCATCGCCGAGGCTGACGCTGACCCTCATCGCGCAGCGGCTGGCACCGCTGTGGCGGATCACGTTGGTAGCACCCTCCCGCACCGCCCAGGCGAGCGTCGCCTCGACGGCCGGGTCGAGCGTCACTCGCGCCCGCTGCAGATCGGCTTGGATCCCCGCCGCAGCGAGCGCCATCCGCGCGCCCTCGAGCTCCCCGTCGAGCGTCGGTTGACGGTAGCCGCTGACCGCCTCGCGGACCTCGGCCAGCGCCTCGCGCGCCACTCGCTCGACGGAGCGGACTTCGTCCAGCGCCTCCGCGGGGCGCGCGGCAATCAGCCGTCCGGCCAGCTCGCTCTTCAGCGCGATCACCGACAGGCTGTGGCCGAGGAGGTCGTGCAGGTCACGGGCGAAGCGCAACCGTTCCTTTGCCACCGCGAGCCTCGCGAGCTCTGCCCTGGCCGCCGACAGCTCGCCGTTTCGGGCCCGCAGGTCGGAGAGCACGAGCATCAGGATGCCGACGCCGATCGTGGTAGCGGTGTACGCGAGCACGTAGCTCGCGGGCGCTCGGTCGAGCAGTCCGATGCCGGGGATGAGCACCCCGCTCAGCAACAGCGGGCCGCGCCGGAGCGGCGAGGGGAGCACGAACGCGGCGCCCGCGACCGTGAAGGTGAACATCGAGACCCAGGCATACCGCTCGGCGAGCGCCAGCGTGATCGCGATCGCGAGCTGCAGGCCGACCATCGTCAGGCCGATGCGAACCGGAACCTGACCTGGCGCGCGGAACAGCTGCAGAAAGTACACGCCCACGAATGCGGCCACGGCGACGATCGCGCAGGTGAGACCGATCGGCGAGTCGCGGCTGTTGATCGCCTCGATCAGCGGGAACAGGAGGAAGACGACCCAGACGAGCGCGTACAGCATCCGCACGGAGTGCCGCGCCAGCAGGGAGTCGTGCTCGTCCACCTGGGTGCCGTCCGCCGAGGTGGCCGCCGCGGGTCTAGAGGCCGGCGCAGGGTGATCCAGGAGGCTACCCGCGCCAAGGGCGCCGGCCCCATTCCGGCCGCCGCCCTGGGCCCTTCTCACACCGTCTCACCCTGCGGCCGGCGCAGGAAGCGCACCATCAGCAGAGCCCCCACGGCCAGCCAGATCGCGAGGGTCAGAAGGTCGGCGCCCTTGAAGCCCGCGCCCGTGGTGCGCGGATCGAACGCGTACTGGAGCCCGTCGGCAAGCGGGCGGATCGGGAACACCTTGGCGATGTCCTGCAGCCAGCTCGGCAGGTTGTTCGTGACGAACCAGACCCCGGAGATGAAGGTCAGCGGCAGAACGGTCACGTTGACGACCGCCGGCGCCGAGTCGGCGCTGGAGATGAAGCGAGTGATCCCGATGCCGAGCGTCGTGAACGCCGCCGTCCCGAGCAGCAGGGTCACGATCAGGCCCGGAAGCGTCGAGCTGCGGATCTGGACGCCATACACGGCGGCGCCCAGCGCGAGCGTCACCCCGGTGATCGCGACCACGATCACCAGCGTCGATCCAATCCGCGCGGCGATGTACGCCCAGCGCGGAAGCGGCGTGCCCTGCATCCGCTTGAGCACGCCCTCGTCGCGCAGGATCGCGGTGCTGATCGCCATGTTGACGTACGTGGTGGCGATCACGCCGTAGGCCAGGATCCCCGGGACGAAGAACTGGTCATACGCGATCCCGCCTCGCTGGGAGATGTGCTGTCCATTGAAGATGCTCGAGAAGATCACCAGGAACATCAGCGGGAAGGCGAACGTGAAGATCGCGCCGACGCGGTTGCGCCAGTAGGCGCGCTGCTCGTAGCGGATCTGCGACGCGAACAGGCCGAAGTCGCGGCCCAGCGAAGCTGTCGGGACGGTGCTCATCGAACGGCCTCCTCAGTCGAGCTTCTGTGACCCTCGCCAGACGGTGTCTGATCATCGGAGCCGGTGAGCTCCAGGTAGATGTCCTCGAGCGTCGGCTGGCTGACCGAGAAGTGGCCGAGGTCCAGCCCGCGCTCGATCGCCCAGGTCGTGATCCGCTGCGCCGCCAGCACCGGCTCGGTCGTCAGCACCAGCACGCGATCCCCCTCGAGCGAGCGCTGCTGCTCCGGGAGCTCGGGCAGATCGGCGAGCGACAGGTTGGCCGGCAACCCGAAGCGCATCTCGGCCGGACGAAGGTCGCGGCCGCCGAGATCCTCGGGCCGCCCGACGGCGATGATCTCGCCCGCCCGCATCACCGCGACGCGGTTGGCGAGCGCCTGCGCCTCGTCCATGAAGTGGGTGGTCAGGAAGATCGTCTTGCCGAGCTCGCACAGGGAGCGGATCGTCGACCAGGCATGCCGCCGCGCCGCCGGATCAAAGCCCGTGGTCGGCTCGTCGAGGAAGATCAGGTCGGGATCGCCGATCAGCGCCAGCGCCAGGTCCAGCCGGCGCCGCTGGCCTCCGGAGAGCTGCTTGGCGCGCACGTCGCGCTTCTCGGTCAGCTCGACCAGCTCGATCACCTCGTCCACCGGCCGTTGCCGGACGTGATAGCGGCCGTACATCTGCACCAGCTCGGTGACGGTCAGGGTGCTCTGAACGCCGCACTGCTGGAGCACGATCCCGACCCGCTCGCGCAGCTCGCGCTTGCCGGCCGCGGGGTCGATCCCGAGGACCCGGACGTCCCCGGCGCTCAGCGTCCGGTAGCCCTCGAGGATCTCGACGATCGTCGTCTTGCCGGCGCCGTTGGGACCGAGCAGGCAGAAGACCTCCCCCCGCGCGACCTCGAAGCTCACACCGCGGACAGCCTCCACCTCGCCGTAGGATCTGCGCAGGTCGCGCACCTCGACGGCGATCCCGGCGTCGCGGGCGTTGGATGAATCAGTTGAGTTCATGGCAGGCAGCGTAGGCGGTGACCGGCGCGCGCGTAAGTGGTGCGTGGCCCAAATCCGGCGTGACATCTGTCATGGGGGCGGCCGTCGGCCGCGCGCCGCCGAACGTGCGTCTACCCCGAAGCCGCCGGCTCGTTCCAGCGCTCGATCACCTCGGTCTCGTGCTCGTGGCCGAGGACGCCGATCGCCCCGGCGCCGAGCGCGAACCGTGCTCCCGCCGCAGGCTCCAGCCCGATCCAGCGCGCGGTCAGGACGCGGAGCACGTGACCGTGGGCGAACGCGATCGCATCTCCACGCGGGTCACGCTCCCCCTCCCCGCCGACCTTCCCGCCGACCTCATCTCCACCGTTCCCCCGACCCCCTTCCCCTCCGCCCTGCGCGGACCCGCGCACCCGCGCGAGCACCCGGTCGACTCGAGCGCCGACCTCGGCCGGGCTCTCTCCGCTCGGGCAGCCGTCGCTCCACAGGCTCCAGTCCGGCTGTCGAACATGGATCTCCTGGCTCGTGAGCCCCTCATAGTCGCCGTAATCCCACTCGTGCAGGTCCTCGCAGGAGATCGCGTGGTCGCTGAACCCGGCGAGCTCACAGGTCTCGCGCGCGCGGAGCAGCGGACTGCAGAGCACGAGTGAGAAGGCGCGGCCGGCGAGCCGCTCGCCGAGCGCGACCGCCGCCCAGCGACCCGCGTCGGTCAGCGGCAGGTCGGTGCGGCTGGTGTGCTTGAGGGCGGCGCTCCATTCCGTCTCGCCGTGCCTGACGACGAACAGCTTCACGCCCGTCCCCGCATCCACATGCCGCTCATCAGCATCGCACCCACGTACTGCTCATCAGGCGATTCCCCCCGTGCGCTCGATCTCCGCCACCTTGTCCCGCCGGCGCAGATGGCGCTCCTCGTCGCTCAGCTCCGCGGCGAGGAACGCCGTCACGATCTCCGCCGCGACCTCAACGCCGATGACCCTCCCGCCGAGGCAGAGGACGTTCACGTCGTCGTGCTCGACCGCCTGATGGGCCGTGTAGGTGTCGTGGATGGTCGCCGCGCGGATGCCGTGGATCTTGCAGGCGGCAACGGAGACGCCCGCTCCCGACCCGCACACGATGATCCCCCGCTCGGCTTGGCCGGACACGACAGCGCGCCCCACCGTGAGCGCCTTGTCTGAGTAGTCGACCGGCTCGGTGCTGTCAGTGCCGAGATCCAGGACTTCGTGTCCGCCCGCCTGAATCAGCGCCAGCAGCCGCTCTCGCAGCGGCACCCCGGCATGGTCAAATCCGCAGGCAACGATCATGGGTGGGCCTCCGTGGGTGAGTGGGGAGTGGGTGAACCGGGACCCGACGAGCCGGCAGGCGATGAGCCGGGAGTGGGTGGGCCGGAAGTGGGTGAGCCGAGACGCGTCTCGAGCTCGGCGGCGGCGAGCAACGCCGCGCCGAGCACGCCGGCGCGGACGCCGTGGCGGGCAAGGCGGATCGTCGTGCGGGTACCCAGGCCGGGCAGCACGTAGCCGCGGGCGACGCGCCGCACGGCGTCGAGCAGGAGCTCGCCCGCACGCGCAGCCCCGCCGCCGATCACGACCTCATCGGGATCGAAGGTGTTGATCGCGTTGGCCACGCCGATCCCCACCCGCTCCCCCCAGACCTCGACGATCCGCGCCGCCGGCGGATCGCCGTCCTGCGCCGCCTGGACGGCGTCGGCGCCCAGCACCGGGCGGCCCGGCGCCCGCAGACGCCCGAGCGAGGAAGCCGGGTCCTCGGCCGCGCGCTCGGCGAGCCGGTCCAGCGCGTGGCCGGAGGCCACCGCTTCGAGCGACCCCGGCTGTGGAAACGCTGCCGGCGCGGGCACGAGATCGACTTTTCCGTCGAGCCCGATGATCGTGTGGCCGAGCTCGCCCGCGGCCCCGGTCGCGCCGCGATAGATCCGGCCGCCGAGCACCAGCCCGCCCCCGACGCCGGTGCCGATCGTCAGCATCACGAGATTGTGAGCGACGAGGCGCAGATCGTCGTCGTGGGCCTCGGCGAACGCGGCCACGGTCGCGTCGTTCTCCACGAACACCGGGAGCTCGAGTCGCTCCTCCAGGACCTCCCGCAGCGGAACGTCGGCGAGCGGCACGTCGACCGAGGAGACGACCCGGCCGGTGTCGAACTCGACGACCGAGGGAACCCCGATCCCCACCGCTTTGAGGTCATCCTGCCGGGCGGCGGCGATCATCGAGTGCAGCTGCTCGATCAGCGCCTCAGCGCTCG
>JAABUQ010011442.1_pt1 | contig 11329 bp, 10 predicted proteins | sample 5560001 | NCBI WGS metagenome assembly JAABUQ01 (sample SAMN10711888, study PRJNA513371) | rock metagenome | isolation source: Antarctica rocks | place: Antarctica: Victoria Land, Finger Mt nord | collected 2015-12-18
ATTAATTTTATTAATTTTATTAATTTTATTAATTTTATTAATTTTATTAATTTTATTAATTTTATTAATTTTATTAATTTTATTAATTTTATTAATTTTATTAATTTTATTAATTTTATTAATTTTTCAATTTTATATCAATTATTTCGCTTAATAAAGTAGAGAATAAGTAATATAATAATAGTATTTTGGTAATATAATTAAAAGTCCAAATAACCCTAGAGAAAGCAAAATAGGAAAAACGGGCTGGCAAGGGAAAATAGGGGCAATGACAGCTGACAGTCAGTACCGCAGTTCTGAATTTAATGACTGAATATAATGGCTTTGCAAAGCTGTTTGCTCATTCGTTCTAGCGCGAGGCTCCCACGTAAGGTTAGAAAGCCGTATATTTGATATTTTGTAGGGCCTTAAAAGGTATAGTCCGTTATGGCGAGCAGAGGATTGAGAGCACGGATTACGATAGATCTCGAATACCCCCTTGGCAATACGTAGAACGGTATACTCGATTGAACTATCTATGGGGAAGTCCGAAATGAGCGTTTGAAATCCTCTGAGGCTAAGATACGAAGGGTAGAATGATACCCCCAAGGGTAGATTCTTTGAAGTTTTCGTAGTACCCGATGAAGGCAGGGGTTTCTCCTGAACGAGAAGCTCAAGAAATAAGTACTTTTTCGAATGAAGTAAGCTTCTTCCAAGGAGACCTCTGAGTTTAAACAAGCTATGCAAGGTACAATGCTAGGGGTGGTAGGGGGTCAAGGGGATTGTAGCAACGCTTTGGCATCGACTTTCGACACGTGACTTTACCAAAAGTCAGCCTAATATCAATTGTATATCAATTGTATATCAATCTCCGAATACAGTGAGCCGGTGCCATTAGCTATCGGCGGAACCACTAGCCTAAGGTACTGAGGAATTGGCATAAAATAGCTGTCTCTCTTCCTTCTAAAGAATCTCATCCTACTCAATACCTAACCATCTACTCTTCTAACCTCACCAGTATATTGTTCATCTCAGACAAGCACCAACAACCAGAGCCTCCTAATCATAACACTTCCGTCAACCATGTTCACCCTCCACCAAGCCCAAACTTGCCCTGTGAACCCTTTGAATGCCTCTCCAGCCCTTAGCGTCGAAGAACTCTGGTCAGTCCTGCACCTCAAATGTCAAAAGCCCGAAATCTTCGTGCCTGTGATGTCGAGCTCGGAAGTGCTTGAAGAGACTCCCACTTCTATCAAGCGCAAAGTCATGTTTAAGGAAGGAATGGGACCGCCTGGAGGAGAAGTTTTGGAAGACATTGTACTAACGGCTCCTTGGAAGGTAGGCGGTGTCAATTACTTCATCTTCTCTGCTATGTAGTATTTATTCGTGGTCCTTTCGAAATGAATGGCAATTGTACTGACAATAAGACGCAGGCCGATTTCTATAATCGGACAAGCGGTGCAAAGGTGCAGAACATTACCTCCCAAGGTAAGGATGAGACTGATCTATATCTCACGTTCTACTTTGATTGGCCATACCCAAATGTGGAGGCTGGCAGTGCGGAAGCGAAGAAGACGAGCGAACAATTGTGGGATGGAGCGAGGAAGACTGTGCAGCATACGATCAACGTTGCGCGGGAGCTGAAGAGGGATGGGAAGTTGCCGCGGTATAATTGAGGAATTGTAGGATTGTGTGAATGTATTTAATAGAGTGGATGTTTCATAGAAATGGGTTCTCCCGCACACAAATGACGCCTGTCAACTCTCATGGGTGACCAAGATGCAAAATAGGCATTTGTTCTGCTCTCCCTCGTTTCGATTTGATTGCAATGTGTAGCAGAGATTTACTTCGTGACGATGCATTGTCAGGCACTCCCAATCAGGGGTACAGTGTATTTGAGGGGATTGATCAGCCCATAGGTCTAAAACACTCGGCATATGATATCGAAGCATCCTACGCGAGCCATTTGATCACCCGCGAGCCCCTTCCACCTCCCAGAGCACTTCCAGCATTCCTCCTTACCCATTGCCACACCCTGTACACCCACTTGAGGCTACACAAGACTCAACACCCACCATATCCCTCATAAATCTAAGCTCCTCCCTCCCTCTTAGCATATTCATCCTCCATCCTCTCCTCATACAGCTTATTCGCCGCCTTCTCGACCTCGCTAGCCGTCTGCGCGACTCCAGCCTTGGTTTCCGCAGCCGCAGAGCTGCCATTCTTGGCGCCAGCATCGTCCATAGCGGAGGAGATCTTGGAGGTCATAGTGTTGGTGTCGAGGGTATTGCTGGTGGAGGGTTTCTCTGTCTTGGTGGGGGGGCTGAGAGGCATGATTGCCGACGGGTTGAGATGGTTTGGTTGAGGTTGAGGGAGATTTTTGAGGCACGTGTGTTAGTGGTGTGTGGGCGGTGCTGGTGTTCTCTTCATGAGGATGCTGTATACTTGCACTCATTCGATGTTGTTGCCCTGAAAGCAGTCCGACGTCATTGCTACTGCTGGTGATAGATTTTAACGTCGGGTAAGTGAGGGGCCCTTTACCACACTTGCCGTGATGCTGCTTGGCTTCATGAGAAGCATCCATTCTCCAGAGTTCACATCACTACCATCATTCTAGTATGGATGACGACTTCGGCGATGATGTAGACTTTGCAGCCATCGCCGATACTGTCCAACGTGCACAGCCGGCTAAACCTCCTCCAGCTGGATCGACCTCCAGTGCGCCAAAGATACAGCAACCCACCCCCCAAGCCCTCCCCTCTCGCTCCGGACCGTCTTCCATTCTCGTCTCTACGCGCCAGAAAGGGAACCCTTCACTCAACTACATCAAGTCTCTTCCCTGGGAATATAGTGACATACCCGCCGACTACGTCCTGGGTGCCACCACCTGCGCACTGTTCCTGAGTCTAAAATATCACCGCCTCCACCCTGAATACGTCTACTCGAGGATCAGAGCATTGGGTCAGAAATACAACCTGAGAGTCTTGTTGGCCATGGTCGACATACAGAATCACGAGGAGTCATTGAAGGAATTGAGCAAGACAAGCCTGATCAATAACCTGACGTTGATCCTCTGCTGGTCGGCACAGGAAGCAGGACGGTATCTGGAACTCTATAAATCTTACGAGCATGCTTCGCCGACATCCATACGTGCGCATCAGGCGACGAGCTACGCGGAAAAGCTGGTCGAATTCATGACCGTGCCGAGGAGTATCAACAAGACCGATGCTGTGAGCTTGGTATCCGCTTTTGGGAGCGTTCGTGCAGCTGTGAATGCCAGGCCTGAAGAGATTGGCCAGATCACTGGGTGGGGAGAGAAGAAAGTCCAAAGATGGTGCGGGACTGTTCAGGAGAACTTTAGGGTCAGGAAGGCAGCGAAGAGGGGAATTGGGCTCGGGAGGGAGGGATCCTCGATCGGCTTGCCCAGGGATGAAAGCTCGAGAGGGATGGACAGGGAAGACAGCATATTTGAAGAGGGCCACGAGGAAGGCCGACGAGAGTCAGGGGCCATTCCCATTGGTCGCGGACCACTTCGAGTGGCCCCGACTTTAAGCAATGAAGCCGCGATTGAGCCGCACAAAACGCCAGCCAAAAGAACGGCTAGTGAGGTGCCTTTATGGGAGCCTGGCGAAGATGAAGAGGAGGCACTATTGCTGGCTGCGGCCGAAGAGGAGGATAGGCCGCACACCAAAAGTATAGCAAGCGCCAAACCCTCAAAGCAGTCTGAAAACCTGGACGAGGGCATAGCAGCTGCACTGGCGAATTTGAGGAAAGAGTGAACTTCAGTTGTCTTTGGCCTCAACATACAGCACTATCCTGGCCTGAGAGCCAACAGCGCGCCCCGACAAAGACGAATACCCCTATGAGGAACAATACTCTATCATCTCTCGATAGGAAGGCACCGCTCGAGCACATTACCATGATCCAAAATTGCTCAAACTGCCACACCGAACAGCGCGATGCCCCTGCTCTTTCGCGTTAGAGTAGCCTCGATCCAGATTAGCACGTCTTATTGAACCGTTGGCCAAGAACGATGGATCACCAATCTACAATCCGAGGGCACGCCCTGATGATACGCTGTGATGGGAAAACGCTTGATATCAAACGACACACCGAGCCCCTCTGTCCCTGCTCTCTTGTATAACGCCGTCGTTGGCCATGATAAATGGCCTGATCTGCACCGCGATTTTCTCCTGAGTGAAACGATACAGGCTCCACTGGGGCCAGATTCGATTACCAGCAGCGACACGGTCATGATTGCTTTAGTTAACGTAGGCTCAAGTCAAAACAACCCCGTCTTCACGGGAGTAATATCCCTTCTTTCCTATAGGACAGGTCTGAGTCCCTATTGCTCCGAGCTGTTAGCTTTTAGCGAATCATGCAATACTACTCGCGTACGTCAGAGATTAAGGTACTATGATTTCATGCAAGTTGATGCACGTACGCGGTGTGTAGGTCCATGCAGCGACTACTGCAAACCCCCTGATTTCGGAGAAAGTGCAACTAGGATGGAAGTAGTTAGAGCCGTATTATTCGCTTCGTCCGAGGGGTAGGACGCTTTCTCGTTCATTCCTTCTTCTGACAATAACCGAATAGTAGAAGTTCACTCGATACCGATTGGCCACCTTCGTTGGCCCGTTTGGATATTATGCCTGCCTCACTTACATCCACTCTCTCAAGATGATGATTAGAAACAGCTTTCAAGCCTTTGGAAATAAGATTCCTTTGGAAATAAGATTCCACTTCCCAGTACGGAGCGTACCAGCATTTGCCAACCTGGTCTGGCTGGAGAAGGATGGCTTTTCACTTCAAGAGCTCTTTACTCGTACTCAGATACCATTTCAAATCTTAAGATTGGCAAAGACACGCGAGTGATGTTTTAGGGTTTTACTGAACGACAGGTGGCTATTCATTCTACGTATAACGATCTCTAGGTTGACACCGTAACGCAACACAAGACGCAAAGCAATCAATTGAATATGGCACCAAAATATTCGGTGGTGTGACGCCGGGCAAGACCAGCGAGCATTTGCGTCTACCTGTTCTACCTTCAGTGCGCGATGTGAGCGAGATGTTTGAACCGTGCTCAAAGTACGGATCCGATACGACATGATTGCCGAGGGTATCATACTTGCCTATAAAGACCTGGAGATCAAGATACCCGTGATTGTTCGCCTGAGGGGAACTAACGAGGAGATCGGTCAGAAGATGGTCGGTAATTGAAGAGAACGTGACCGGGAAAAGCTGAACTGGGGCTAGATCGCTGACAGTGGGCTCCTACTACTTGCCTTTGATGTTTTTGAAGAGGCGGCAAAGAAAGTCATTGAGGTGGCTAATGGGAAATTCTAATACAGGGGGAATATCTCTGACTTCTAGCGTGACTTGATCAACCACGCTGGTCGATACGTTTGTTGTGTCAATCTGAAACGTCCAGGTTACTTCATTCGTGCAGGCACACTATTACCGAAACGTCTTCTTCAGGGCGTAATTTCATAACAAGCGATAGTAATCTCGACCTCTCCCCAAGTCCGATTTTCTCGTCTGAACCCCAACCTTCAAAACTTGTCTCTTGGCTCCTCGTCTCGACCTCGGGATGACAAGTCAAGGGTGAATAGGGATTTAGTGACTGCGCACTATATGAATTACTTCAAGCCCACGCACACTGAGCATTACAAGCCGACCATCTCCCTTGATATGCAGAGATGCCCTTTGAAAACAACAACGATGGATCGCGAATCCCACGCGATCGGAACACCGCCCTTGCCCGTTTCTCGTGTTACCATCTCAATAATCCCACCATCCGCATAGGAATCGCGTAATTTGCCCATGGGTATTCATATTAGGCACTCCGTTGTAGAAAGGTTGATGCTTCCAGCTCGACAGACGTCACAATTGAAGTCCAACATACTGTTCATCTTACTCACATCGAAAAGAGTGCGCAAAGGCCCGTGGGGGTCGAAGATCTGTCCGCCTTCGTCAAAAACTTGGCTTCCTGGACTGAGATCATCGGTGGATGCAATGCCACGGGATAAAAATGCCGTTTCATCTCGTCGCGCAGGAGCATCAGCTCCTTTTTGATATTGACGAAACCTATCAAATCGGGCAGCATGAATGTTCGAGAAATGCTGTCGCTTTCCAGATTGTTGAGATGGGGATGTGTGAGCCATTGCATGATCGAGTCGGCGCAGCCTTCCATCTTTGGTGTCATTCCAAAGACAGCAACGAGGTTGGCGCATACCTCCGGCGGCGCGATCTCAACTGTCGCATCACACTCGTGGACCTCGGCCTGCGTAGCCTCGTCGCCGATTCCGCTGCCATGAAGTGAACTTTCCGTCGCTGCTATGGAATCCGTGCTTGCATCATTCACTGCATGCTGATTGTGGTGTGTGCGCTCACCGTGTTCTACGTCCTCTGTATCTCCAAGGTGATCCATGTTTCTCTTCGATCTCAATCACAGGTCTGATATACTAAGACATTACCACGAAGACTGCAACAGGTTCGTTCCTTTACAGACCAGCAAGCTGGCTTACCTGGCCTTGTTCGCCTTTCATCTACCCAGGAGGGCAGATAAATGAGGGAAACAGGGCAATTGGGTCCGTTGGTGGATAACGAAAACGCGTTGGAGGCAATGGGTATGCCTTTTCTAGGATAGAGACGCTGTCAAAGCAGCTGCTTCTCAAGGCATTGTACTTCCATTAATTACATTTCTTAAACATTATAGACCGTAGATAAATTCCTATCGTGTATCAGATATATCGTCTCTCGATGTCGAAATGGCTTGTCAAATCCGAAAGACGAAATCTCCAGGTCAAGCAACTAAAGTCATGGTTTCCCAATGGATTTGTTGGATCAAATTCCGAAGCGAATACGGCAAAATCAATGGCACGAATGGAAAGACCTTTCTTCCGGCGCTGACAACAAGCCTATGCCCACTCTCGTATCCGTATGTCAAGAGAAATCAGGGCCGAGCTAGCCTCTATTTTCCTTCCTGGCTGACGGGGGCTGCAAACTAAAATGACTTTATACGAACGCGTAAAGACAGACAACTGTGGCAGTTGATGTACTCATGCTGCTGAATCATTAATCAACCGACTAAATTAATTATTCAACGGTTAAGTATATAGCTAGCTTAAATAAGTAAAAGACTAATTGACGAAGCAATTACTAACTATATAAACAATAGTATATCGCTAGTTTAACGTACCTCCTTAAACGGCTACCCCTAAATAGCTCCCCCTAATCCCCCAAATAACTCCCCTTAAACGGCTCCCCCCAAACGGCTCTTCCCAAACGGCTCCTCGAAATTTGCGACGGAGACTTTTTTTGGTTTTGCGATTACCCTACGATCTTTTAGGGGGGGGTTTGTTTGGGGGGGGGTTGTTTAAAGGGAGCGGGGAAGCTGTTTGAAGAAGCTATTTAAAGGGAGCCGTTTAGGGGGAGCCGTTTAAGGGGAGTCGTTTAGGAAGTTAAGGGGAGCCGTTTAGGGGGAGCAAAAGCGGTTCTAAGTAAATAACTATTTAATATATTACTGCAGGCAATTGGGCTTTCAATTAAGTAATTAACTAACTACTTATATTAGTAAGTTAATTAGTTAATCGTTAGTTGGATTACCAATCCAATATACGTTGATTAGCCAATCAACTAGATTGGTACGGAGGATGACACCAATAGTTTTGGTTTGCGCTAGTACGAGTTGATCCTAGGTTTATCCTGGCCCCCGGAGTGGTTGCCTAGACGAAAGTACCCGGAAGGCCTAAAAATTTTCGGCCTAAAATACTCTACAAGTAGGAGTCTCTAAGGATTAATCCCGGGAACAGACCCTGTAAGGTCAATTTAACAGCTAATTAGGTTCTTTAACCGGGGCCTTGCTCCAGACTACTTATCTAGCCCTAGCCCTAATTTTTACTAGTCTCGTACTAGCGCGACCAAAACTATTGGTGTCATCCTCCGTACGTCAACTACCATACAACTACGACAACCGAGACAGCTGCCGGAGTTAAGCTTATCTACCTATAATCCCCTGACGGCTTTACGCTAAAGTCCGCATACTCAATGATGTACTGGGTACAGGAAAGGCATTATATTTGATCTCTTTGCACCATCATGGAATTGTTTCGTTCCATCACCTCAATATCTTCCTCCAAGCATCACTACCATCCACCAAGCATCCATGGCTAGGAAACACCAAGCCGCAGTCGTCCCGCAGAAGGGAGGTCCACTGTCTGTCGTAGACCGCGCTACGCCCGAGCCCGGTCCTCATGAAGTTCTCATCGAAGTCAAGGCCATTGCCCTGAATCCAGTCGACTATGCTCAACGCGATCTCGGTATTCTTGTAACCAGCTATCCCGTCGTCGTAGGGTCCGATGTTGCTGGCCTCGTCGTCAAGGTCGGCTCCAACGTCTCTAACGCCCCGCCGGCCGGATCCCGAGCCATCGCATTTGCCTCGTCTTTCTATCAAGAAGGCTCCCCAGACCATGGTGCTTGCCAAAAGTATGTATTGGCTCAGTCAGAAGGCGTCATTGCGCTCCCGGATGCCCTTTCCTTTGAGGAGGGTGCTATCCTCCCCTTGGCCGTCTTGACCGCGTTGTCGGGCTGGACCACCAATGGAATCCCGCTCGACACCAAGTATACCACTCAAGACAAGCAGGCGGTCCTGATCTGGGGTGCCGCCAGCAGCGTTGGTACCTTTGCCGTTCAATCTGCAAAGTTAATGGGCTTCACCGTCTATGCCACGGCCAGTGCCAAAAACCATGAATACGTCAAAAAGCTCGGAGCTGACGTCGTCTTCGACTATAAAGCGAGCGATGTCGTCTCACAGATCATAGACACCGTGAAGAAGGATGGTCTCACCCTACGGACCGCATATTGCGTCGTGATCGGATCGCTGCAGCCCACGCTGGACGTGCTCAAAGTTACCAAGGGCGATGCAGTCGCCAAGGTTGCCTATGCCCCTCCTCTGCTCCCGGGAGCCCCGACGCTCGAGGGAGCCGAGATCAAGTTTGTTCTGCCACCTATGGACCCGGAGGAAAGAAGTGCCCACATGTACAAGTGCTTCCATGTCTGGCTGCGAGACGGTCTCAATTCGGGTACCGTCGTTCCCAGCCCACGGGTTCAGATCGAGGCTGGAGGTCTGGAGGGTCTGAACAAGGCGCTGGACACGTTGAAGGCGGGTGTCAGTGGGGCTAAGATTGTAGTCCGAGTCTGACTCGTCTGATAATATTGTCACGAATGCTGAGTGTTCAGGGAGCGGAAAGTGTCCATTGATCAGCCCCTTGAATCTCAAGGAAGAATTTAACATTGGGGATGCGGTCTGTCTGTCAGTCTTTGGGGAATGTTGGTCGGGGTTTGGTGACGCGTTTCGAGGAGACTTGTTCCACTCAACACCGGATTTAGATCGACATCGTCCAGCTTACTGGTTGCAACACCGGTGGAAGATCGAGGAGTAAGAAAAGGGCATTGATCTAGTATTCGTATTACATCGACATTGTCCACGCCGGTGATAAGGGAACATAATAACATCTCTTGCCCAAGTAGATAAATAGAGCACTAGAACATGATGATCTTAAAGAGGAACATCTTCGCCGTGTCTGTTTGTATTGTGTGATGAGGGGTAGTGTGAAGTTGCAAAAACGGAATCGAAACTTCGCAGGTACAAATGGGATCTCATAATCCTGATGAAACGATCGTAACGCCGATTCTTCTTCTTTCGGTGAGGGATCCAGCAGACAATGGTTACGGGGGCCTTGGGGATGAGATTGAGACGGTTGTGGGAGGCGGGAAGTGCTGGTTTAGTTGATTGTGGTGGAGGGGGTGGGTGGGGGTTTGACTGGGGAGGAATCTAGGGGGGCATAGGGGATGCGGGGTGGGGCAGGGGGAGGGGGGTTTAGTGCTGTGATGAATGGTGGAATTGTGGAGGAAGACGTATATAGCAATATGAATGGGCTTCGAAGCGAGGGTCAAAGTGAGCGTAAGGGGGGTTTTGTGCGTTGATTGAGTTGATCCATGGGATATTGACGGCGGGCGCTATTCAGGTGTCTGTTTGAGCTGTGAGCGAGCCTCCCTGGCTGCGTGGCATCATCTTGGGAGGTTTTGTCGGTATCCTTGAATTCTTGAATATTTGTTGAATTACGGGCATGATGGGACGAGGTATCGCGTATTCGGAAGTATATAGTAGAACGGTGTTTGTTGCAGGACCTGTGCTGTGGCATGGCACCGTCTGTTTTGTACAGGTGCTTGCGCTCTGTGCGCAATACAGATTTGTGTGATGGCTAGGAAGGGTGGTGTTGTGGATTAGGTGAAATCTGAGGAGAGCCCGGGCTGACCGCTGTGGAGGAGCAGCACAATCTGTTGGCTTACGAGATTTCAATTTTTCTATCTATTTAGGAATACAAGCTCATCTACCTATATACGCGAAAAATCAATCTAGGCCCTATAAATAATAAGGTATTTAATAGAGTTAATTTACTTTAAGCAAAGCCCTTGTTGTTCAATATATAATTTAGTTAATAATAATTTAAAATTACAATATATTAAATTAAATTAAATTAAATATTATTAGAAAACCTATTTTAATTATTTTAATTATTTTTTAAATTTTCCTTTTAAGTTTTATAACAGTTTTCAAAATATTATTGATAAATTAATTATAATAATTAAAATATATATTTTAAATTTATTATTATTATTAACTTTATTATTATTATTAACTTTATTAAAAAATTATTATTATTCTTTTAATAAAGATTTAATTAATAATTATATTTTTATTTTATATTAATTTCTTTGTTTTATAATATCGAAGTTATATATATTTTGTTTTAAATATGTTATAAATTTTCGGTTCAATTAACTATTAATTTATTATTTAAATTAATTTTTAAAATATATAATTTTTTTATATATTTTTAACATAATTATATATTTAATTTCCGTTAATAATATAATTACAATTATTTAATTATTTAAAAAAAAATTTATTATAAATTTATTATTATTATTATTATTATTATTATTATTATTATTATTATTATTATTATTATTATTATTATTATTATTATATTAAAAAGAATTAAAATAAGTTTAAAAGTTTTATTATATATAAAATTTAATATGAATATTATTTTGATTTTAATAATATTAATTAAATATTTTATAACCTATTTTATTATTATATAATAGTTATTTACTAATTATATAAAATAATTATTTACTAATTATATAAAATAATTATTTACTAATTATATAAAATAATTATTTACTAATTATATAAAATAATTATTTACTAATTATATAAAATAATTATTTACCAATTATATAAAATAATTATTTAAATAATAAATTTTAAAATTAA
>JAABUQ010011443.1_pt1 | contig 11327 bp, 8 predicted proteins | sample 5560001 | NCBI WGS metagenome assembly JAABUQ01 (sample SAMN10711888, study PRJNA513371) | rock metagenome | isolation source: Antarctica rocks | place: Antarctica: Victoria Land, Finger Mt nord | collected 2015-12-18
CACGCAGGGTCCGATGGCCTCGCAAGAGATCATCAAGGAGTTCGGCACGAACGGCGGCGGCTTCGTCAACGCGAACTCGGCAACGCCGAGTGAGAACCCGACCAATCTCACGAACCTCATCGAGATGCTCGCGATGTTCGCAATCTCGGCGGGTCTGACATACACGTACGGCCGCTACGCTCGCGATCAGCGGCAAGGCTGGGCGCTTTTCGCCGCGATGTCGGTCCTCTTCATCGCCGGCTTCTCGACCGCGTACTCGTTCGAGTCGGCGGGCAATCCGCTCGTCCATCAGCTCGGCGTGCAGGGTGCGAATCTCGAGGGCAAGGAGGCGCGCTTCGGGCCCGCGGCGTCGGCGCTCTTCGGCACGATTTCGACCGACACGTCGACCGGTGCCGTCAACTCGACGCACGACTCGTGGATGCCGCTCGGCGGCCTCGTCCCGCTGCTGAACATGCAGCTCGGCGAGATCGTCTTCGGCGGGGTCGGCACGGGCCTCTACGGCATGCTGATCTTCGTCGTCCTGACCGTCTTCATCGCGGGCCTCATGGTCGGCCGCACGCCGGAGTTCCTCGGCAAGAAGATCGAACGGCGCGAGGTGCAGCTCGCGATCCTCGGCGTGCTCGTCCTGCCCGTCTTCGCGCTGATCCCGACGGCGTTCTCGATCATCCAGCCGTACGCGGTCTCGCAGCTCACGAACGGCGGACCGCACGGCTTTAGCGAGATGCTGTACATGTTCACCTCGACGACGGAGAACAACGGCAGCGCCTTCGGCGGCGTCACGGGCAACACGTACCTCAATATGCTCACCGCCGTCATGATGCTTTGCGGCCGGTTCCTCTTCATCATCCCGACGCTTTCGCTCGCGGGCTCGCTCGCCGGCAAGAAGAGCGTCGCCGAGACGGTCGGAACGTTCACGACGTACTCGCCCGTCTTCATCGCGCTGCTGCTCGGCGTCATCATCATCGTCGGACTGCTCACGTTCGTCCCGGCCGACGCGCTCGGTCCGGTCGTCGAACAGCTACTCCTGCTGCAAGGGAAGACGTACTAACATGATCTCCTCACGTCGCACGGATCGGCGTCCGCAATCCCGCTCGCTCTTCGATCGCGCGATCGTCCTGCGCGCGGTCGGCGACTCGTTCGCCAAGCTCGACCCGCGCCGCCAGGCGCGCAATCCCGTGATGTTCATCGTCGAAGTCGGCGCGCTCGTCGTCTCACTCTTCTGGGTGCGCGATCTCGTCCGTCAGCTGAGCGATCACGTCGCGACGCCGGCCGGCTTCGATCTCGCGATCGGCCTCTGGCTCTGGTTCACGGTGCTCTTCGCGAACTTCGCCGAGGCGGTCGCGGAGGGCCGGGGCAAGGCGCAAGCCGACTTCCTGCGACGTTCCAAGACCGACACGACGGCGATGAAGATCGTCGACGGCGCGCCGTTCCGCGTCAACGCGAACGAACTCCGCAAAGGCGACGTCATCCGGATCGAACCGAACGAGATCGTCGCCGGCGACGGCGAAGTGATCGAAGGTGCGGCGTCGGTCGACGAATCCGCGATCACGGGCGAATCCGCGCCCGTGATTCGCGAGGCCGGCGGCGATCGCAGCGCCGTCACGGGCGGCACGCGCGTGCTCTCCGACTACATCGTCGTGCGCATCGGCTCCGACCCCGGCGAGAGCTTCCTCGACCGCATGATCTCGCTCGTCGAAGGCGCGTCGCGTCAGAAGACGCCGAACGAGATCGCGCTCTCGATCCTGCTCTCGGGACTGACGATCGTCTTCGTCGTCGCCGTCGCGACGCTCGGGCCGTTCTCCATCTATGCCGGCGCCGTCCAGAGCGTCACGGTGCTGATCGCGCTGCTCGTCTGTCTCATCCCGACGACGATCGGCGGCCTGCTCTCGGCGATCGGGATCGCGGGCATGGACCGCGTCCTGCAACGCAACGTCCTCGCCACCAGCGGCCGCGCGGTCGAGGCGGCGGGTGACGTTGACACGTTATTGCTCGACAAGACCGGCACGATCACCCTCGGCAATCGCCAGGCGAGCGAGTTCGTCTTCGCGCCCGGCGTCGACAAGACGGCGGTTGCGGTCGCGGCGTACTACTCGTCGCTCGCCGACGAGACGCCCGAGGGCCGCTCGATCGTGACGCTCGCGGAGTCGGATGCCTCCGCCGGCGGAACGAACGCGAAGGCGCCGGCCGACGCCGTCTTCGTTCCGTTCTCCGCCTACACGCGCATGAGCGGCCTCGATCTCGCGGGCGGACGGTCGATCCGCAAAGGCGCGCCCGACGCCGTACGCGCCTGGGTGCGCGAACGCGGCGGCGACGCTGGCACGATCCTTGCCGCCGACGTCGAGCGCATCGCACGCGCCGGCGGCACGCCGCTGCTCCTCGCGGAAGATACGAAGATCCTCGCGGTCATCTACCTGCGCGACGTGCTCAAGCCGAACATGCGCGAACGTTTCGATCGCCTGCGCGCGATGGGCATCCGCACGATCATGATCACGGGCGATAACCCGCTGACGGCAAGCGCGATCGCGAAGGAGGCCGGCGTCGACGACTTCCTCGCGGAGGCGACGCCCGAGACGAAGATGGCCCTCATCAAGCGCGAGCAGCAGTCCGGACGCCTCGTCGCGATGACGGGCGACGGCACGAACGACGCTCCGGCGCTCGCTCAGGCCGACGTCGGCGTCGCGATGAACTCGGGGACGCAGGCGGCGAAAGAGGCCGGCAACATGGTCGACCTCGACTCCGATCCGACGAAGCTGATCGAAGTCGTCGAAGTTGGCAAGCAATTGCTGATGACGCGCGGCGCGCTCACGACGTTCTCGATCGCAAACGACGTCGCGAAGTACTTCGCGATCTTGCCCGCCATGTTCGTCACGACGTATCCCGCGATGGCCGCGCTGAACGTCATGCATCTCGCGACCTCTCAGAGCGCGATCCTCTCCGCCGTGATCTTCAACGCCCTGATCATCGTCGCGTTGATCCCGCTCGCGCTGCGCGGCGTCGCCTACCGGCCGCGCGGAGCCGAGGCCGTGCTCCGTGACAATGTCCTGCTGTACGGCGTCGGCGGACTGATCGTTCCGTTCATCGGGATCAAAGCGATCGACCTCATCCTCCAAGCCTTCCATCTCACGTAAGCGAGCGCACATCATGGCAATTCCAACGTCCCCCGGAGCGGGCCAAAGAGACGGGACGCTCCGCCACCTCGCCACCTCCGCGATCTACACGGTCGTCACCGTGGTCGTCTTCGGCATCGTCTACCCGCTCGTCATCACGGGGATCGGACTCGTCGTCTTCCCCTTCCAAGCGAACGGGTCGATCGTCTCGGTCGGAAACAAAGCCGTCGGGTCGATGATCGTCGGTCAACTCTGGACGAAGCCGCAGTACTTCCACGGCCGGCCCTCCGCCGCCGGCCCGAAAGGCTACGACCCGACGGCGACGGGCGGCACGAACCTCGCGCCGACCTCGAGAAAGCTGATCGATACGACGCGGGCGACGATCGCGGCCGTACGCAAAGAGAACCCGGGTGCGCGCGAAGCGATGCCGCCGATAGACCTCGTGACGTCGAGCGCGAGCGGCATCGATCCCGATATCTCGCCGGAATCGGCATCATATCAGGCGCCGCGCATCGCGAAGGCGCGCAACATCCCGGTCACGCAGGTCGACGCGCTCATCGCCAAGACGACGCAGGGCCGCGAGTTCGGCTTCCTCGGCGAGCCGCACGTCAACGTCCTCGCGCTGAACCTCGCGCTCGACGGGAAGTGAACGTCGACGGCACGTGAACGGGGCCGCGACCGCCGGAGCGGTGCCGGGCGGTCGCGAAGTGCGCCGGATGGCCAAGACTTCGGCGAATCGATCGGCGTGGGGCGTCGCGGAGCAGCGGCGCGAGTCACGTATCCCCGCGACGATCGCGTTGCTCGTCTCGATCGCGATCCAGTTCAAGCTCCCGGATCCGTACGCCCTCGGTCCCGTCTGGCTGCTGCCGTCGCTCGAGCTCGCGATCCTCATTCCGCTCACGCTCATCGCGCCCGTGCGGATGCCGGTCGAGTCGCACGTCAAACAGATCGCGGCGATGCTCTTGATCGCGCTCGCGCAGCTGGCGAATCTCGTCGCGCTCGTCCATCTCGTGCAGGTGCTCGTCTACCATGGGAAGTCCGTGACGGGCGATACGCTGCTGCTCGCCGCGGTCGGCATCTGGGTGACGAACGTCATCGTCTTCTCGCTCTGGTATTGGGAGCTCGATCGCGGCGGTCCCGATGCCCGCATGCGCGAGGATCACGACGCGCCGGACTTTCTCTTTCCGCAGATGACGACGCCCGGCTGCGCGAACGAGGATTGGGCGCCCGCCTACTTCGATTACTTTTATCTTGCCTATACGAACGCGACGGCGTTCAGCCCGACCGACACGCTGCCGCTCTCGCCGATGGCGAAGGCCATGATGGCGCTCCAGTCGACGGCGTCGCTCGTCGTGATCGCGATCGTCGCGGCCCGCGCGGTCAACATCCTCACCTAGCCGCTCACTCCGTGATCGGCGCGAGCACGAGGACCTGGCGCGCTCCCGCCTCGAGCAGCTTCTTTGCGAACGGGACGTCGCTGCGGGGCCAGCGGGAGCGGCCGCGCGCACCTTCGATCGCAATCGCGCCCGCGTCTTCGGCTGCCGCGGCCTCGATCAGGGCCGCTGCGACGTCGTCGCCGCTCGCGACGCGCCAGCGCGCGCGCACGCGGCGTGCCGTGCTCTCGAGTGCATCGACGACGCGCGAGGGCGCGCCGCCGCCGCGGTGGACGTGCACGACGCTCAGGTCGATCTCGAGGCGCATCGCGAAGCGCGCGGCACGCTCGATCAGCGCGACGTCGCGCTCGCGCGCCTTGACGCCGACCGCGAGCCGGCCGAACGGTACCGGCAAGCGCAGCGGCGCGCGCGCGCGGGCAACCTCGCGCAGGGCCAGCTCGCGCAGCGCCGCGAGGTTCTCCGTGCGGAAGAAGTTCGCGAGTGCGGGCTCGATGCGGTCGGCTGGGTATATCTTGCCAGCGCGTAGCCGCTCGCGCAGAATCTCGGGCGTCGCGTCGATCAAGATGAGGTCGTCCGCGAGTTCGAGGATGGCGTCCGGCACGGTCTCGCGCACGCGCTGCTTCGTCAGGCGGTAGACGGCGTCGCCGAGGCCTTCGAGATGCTGCACGTTGAGCGTCGTCATCACGGAGATGCCGGCGCGCAGGACCTGCAGGACGTCGTCGTAGCGCTTCGCGTGCGCGTCACTCGCGGGATTCGTGTGCGCGAGTTCGTCGATCAGCGCGATCTTCGGCTTGCGCTCGAGGAGCGTCGCGAGATCGAGCTCGGTCGACGTCACGCCGTCGAGCACGACCGTCCGCCGTGGCAAGATGTCGATACCCGTCATCTTCGCGCGCGTCTCGGGGCGCGCGTGCGGTTCGACGAAGGCACCGACGACGTCGACGCCTTCCTCGGCGAGCTGATGCGCGCGGTCGAGCATCGCGTAGGTCTTGCCACTGCCGGCGGCGGCACCGAGATAGATCGTCAGCCGGCCGTAGCCGATCTTCAGCCGGTCGCCGGCCGTCTGGCCGTACGGCACGCCTTCGATCGAGCGATCGTCGTCGAGCCGCCGTACGCGCTCGGGATCGAGGACGAGCAGGTCGCGGTCGAGCGGCTCGCTTGCGATGCGGGTCGCGAGCGTCCCGAACGGAACGGCGACGAGCGCGGCTTTGAGCTGACGCAGCTGCGGCCGCTGTGCGTCGAAATCTTCCAGCGCGACGATGCGCGCGTCGTTCTCGCGCGCGATGTCGGCAAGGGCGACGGGATCGCGCGGTCCGAAATAGGCGACTTCGAGCGCAAGGTCGAGCGCGCGCGCGACGGCCGCCGCCATGCGCGCGAAGGCGGCGACGTCGACGGAGCGCGTCGCGAGAGCCAGCGCCGTCGAGACCTGACGAGGACTGATCTCCGGGATCGTCAGATCGTCGACGACTCGAAGCATCATCTCGCGCAGATAGCGCAGGTTCTGCGGCCGGAAGACGTTGCTCGCGAGGGCGCGGTCGACGTCGTCGCTGCGCACGATCGCGCCCGCGCGCAACCGCGCTTCGAACTGCTCCGGCGAGACGTCGAGCGCGATCACTTGATCGGCTTCGCGCAGGAACGAGACCGGCACGATCTCGCGCACGGGAAAGCCGATCAGCCGCTCGGCCGCGGCCGCGACGGATTCGAGGTGTTGGATGTTCATCGCGCTGCCGACGCCGATGCCGGCGGCGCGCAGGGCGAGTGCGTCCTGCCAGCGTTTCTCGTTCCGGCCCCCTGGCAGATTCGTGTGCGCGACCTCGTCGAGGACGAGATGCTCCGGCCGGCGCTCGAGGGCTGCCGCGAGATCGAATTCGGCGAACGTCGCGTCGCCGACGCGCACCGAGCGCGGCGGGATCTGCGGCAGACGCTTCACGAGCGCGGCGAGGTCGGGCCGGTCTTTCGTCTCGACCCAGCCGATCGCGACGCGGCGACCGGCCTCTTGGAGCCGCAGCGCGTCCTCGAGCAAGCGGCGGGTCTTGCCGGCCCCCGGGGCGCTCGCGAGATAGACCGTCAACTTCGGGCTGGAACCGAACTCCTTGAGCAGCGATTCGGGCGAGGGGCGCGATTCCACGTCGACCGTGCTTCGGATCGGCCTCGCGGAAGGCATGCTCCCGGCGGCGAATCCGGAAAGGTGCCCGAGCGCTTCGTGCGACCCACCTGTCTCCTGCTGATCGTCGCCGCCTGGGTGCTCGATCTTGCGACCCCGCAGCTCTTTATCGTCGCCGTCTTGATGAACGGCCCGATCGCCCTCTCGAGTCTCGCGTTCGATACGCGCTTTACGTCGCGGCTCGTCTGGCTCGCCGTCGCGGCCAACGTCTCGGCCGGCTATGCGAACGGCGCGCAGGCGCACCACTGGGACGCGATCGCCCTCGGCGACCGCGTGATCGCCGCCTTTTCGTTCCTGCTCGTCGGCGGCCTCAGCATGGCATCCCAGCGCACCTCGCGCCGCGCCGGCGCCCTCGAGGCGCGCAGCGAGCGCGCGGCGCGCGAACGGGCGGTGCGTCGAGCGGTCGAGACGATCCGTGAGTCCGTCAACCGTGAGCTCATCGAACGCGCGATGGTCCGCGAGGCGATCGACGCGCTCGACCTCGATCTCGCGCTCCTGCTCGCGTTCGAACAGGGCCTCGACGAACCCGCGACCTTCCGGTGCCTCCGCGGCGGCGACGTCGAAGCGACCCACGTCCGGCCCTCGGTCGGCCTGCTGTCGTTCGTCTCGCGCTTGGCGGAGAGCGGCGAGACCGCGCACGCCGGTGCCGCGGGTGCCGTCGGCCGGCTCGTGCTCGACGAACTCGCCGTCTCGGATGCGATCGCCGTGCCCGTCATCGAACACGAGTCGGTCTTCGGCGTCCTGATCTTCGCTCGCGGGGCGCGATCGTTCGAGGCCGGCTTCGGGGAAGGCATGCGCTACTACGTCGACCAGTCCGGCATAGCGCTCGCGCAGGCGGCGCTCTTCGCGCAGCTCGCCGACCGCAACGCCGACCTCGCCGGAGCGAACGCGGCGCTGCTCGAACGAAGCGACGTGATCCGCGATCTCGTCTACGCGCTCTCGCACGACCTGCGCACGCCGCTCGCGGCCGCGAGTCTGACGATGCGTCAGGCCCTCGGCGGATCCTACGGCGACCTGCCCGCAGCGTTTCGCACGATCCTCGAGCGCACCGTGCTCTCGAATGACGAATTGCAACGACTCGCGGAGACGCTCGTCCTCGTCTCGCGCTACGAAGCGGGCGAGGCCTCGCGACGGCGCGACGTCGTCCGGCTCGCGGCGCTCGCACGCGCCGCCGTCGAAGAGCTCCAGTCGCTCTGGTCTGCCAAGAACTTGTCCGTCACGGTCGAGGCGCTCGAGGATCCGCACGTCGCGGCCGACCCGGGTGAGATGCGCCGCGCGATCGTGAATCTGCTCGCAAACGCGATCGCCTTCACGCCGGCCGGCGGGAGGGTCGCGGTGCGCGTCGGCGCGAGCGGCAACGGCGCTTCGATCGCCGTCGACGACGACGGCTACGGCGTCCCGGCCGCCCAGCGCGCCCGGCTCTTCCAGCGCCTCGACGCCGACTCGTCGCGCGCGGGGGCCGGCACGGGCCTCGGCCTGTACGTCGTTCGCCGGATCGCCGAGGCCCACGACGGCACGATCCGGTACGAGCCGAAACCGGGCGGCGGCAGCCTCTTCACGCTCGCGCTCCCACTCGTGCCGGCGCTCGCGGCGGAGGCGCGCGCGTGAGCGAGAGCGTGCCGGAGCGAACGCCGTACACGGTCGCGATCGTCGAAGATCACGCCCTCACGCGCGCGGGTCTCCGCACGGAGTTGCACCGCGATCCCGAGCTCGACGTCGTCGGCGAAGCCGAAGACGGCATCGCGGGGCTGGAACTGATCGAACGGCTGCGACCCGACGTCGCGGTCATTGACATCGGATTGCCAGGGATCGACGGTATCGAACTGACGCGCCGCATCCGCCAGGCCGTGCCCTCGACGCGCGTCGCGATCCTCACCATGCACGAACTCGAAGGCGAGGTGCTGGCGGCGCTCGCGGCCGGTGCCGATGCCTATTGCGTAAAGAGCTCGCCGCCCGAGCAGATCGTAGCGGCCGTGCGCGCCGCCGCCGCCGGCAACGCCTTCTTCGATGCGAAGATCGCGACGACCGTGATGCGCCATCTGACCGCACCGGGCGAGCCGGCGGCAGCCGGTGCGTCGACGGATCCCGGCATGCGTTCGCCGCTGACGCCGCGCGAGACCGACGTCCTGCGCATGGTCGCGGACGGCAAAGGCAACGGTGAGATCGCGCTCGCGCTCTTCCTCGGACTCGGCACGGTCAAGGGCCACGTCCGCGACATCCTCGAGAAACTCGCCGCCGCCGATCGCACGCAAGCAGCCGTCACGGCCCTCCGCCGGGGGCTGATTTGAGCGCCGGGGCTTCGATCAGGCCTCGGCGCCGAGACCCGTATTCGCGCGGACGGTGAGTTGCGCGAAGGTCGCATCGGTGCGGCGATCCTGCGTCGCGAGCGCCGCGATCACGGCCGCGATGAAGCCGAGCGGCACGGAGACGATGCCCGGATTCTCGAGCGGGAAGAGGGCCTTCGCTTGGATGAGATGGCGGACCGTGACGGTCGCTTCGTCGACGCCCATGATCGCCGGGCTGACGGCGATCAGGACGAGCGACGAGACGAGGCCGACGACCATGCCGACGATCGTGCCCGTCGTGTTGAAGCGCTTCCAGAACAGCGTCAGGATGATCGCGGGGACGTTCGCGCTCGCCGCAACGGCGAAGGCGAGGCCGACGAGGAAGGCGACGTTGAGTGATTGCAACGCCACGGCGAGGACGATCGAGAGGACGCCGATGCCGACGGCGGCGATGCGCGCGACGCGGACCTCCTCACCTGGCCGTTCCTTGCCTTCGCGGACGATGTTGATCCAGAAGTCGTGCGCGATCGTGCTCGACGCCGCGATCGTCAGACCCGCAACGACGGCGAGGATCGTCGCGAAAGCGATCGCGGAGACGAACGAGAGCAGGACGTCGCCGCCGAGGTTTCCCGCGAGCACGACCGAGGCGAGGTTGTTGTTCGGAGCCGGCACGATATAGCCGAATTTGTTCAGCTGCTCGGTCAGTTTGGTCGCTTCGAGCGGGTGCGCGGCGATAAAGGCCGCGGCCTTCGGGCCCGTGACGTGCACGCCGATCTGCGCCTTGCCGAGGATCGCCGCCGCGCCGAAGCCGAGCAGCATCGTCATGAGGTAGAACGCGCCGATGATCGTCGTCGCCCAGACGACCGACTTCCGTGCGGCCTGCGCGGTCGGCACCGTGTAGAAGCGGATCAAGATATGCGGCAGGCCCGCCGTACCGAAGACGAGCGCGATGCCGAGCGAGAGCAGGTTGAGCGCGCCCCACTGGCCGTTGTAGAGCAGGCCCGGCTCGAGATACGACTTCGTCGCGACGACCTCGCCCGCGGCGTTCTTGACCGTGCCGTGGACGTTCGCGACGGCTGAGACGAAATCGCCGATCGAGAAGTTATAGTGCGCGAGTACGAAGAGCGAGAGGATGATGACGCCGACCATCATGAGCACCGCTTTGATGATCTGCACCCACGTGGTCGCGAGCATGCCGCCGACGATCACGTAGACGAGCATGATCGCGCCGACGAGAATGATCGAGGTGTCGAACGTGAACGCCGGGATCAGGACCTTGACGAGCGAACCCGCGCCGACCATCTGCGCGACCATGTAGAAGAGGCTGACGGCGAGCGTCGAGAGGGCGGCGATCCCGCGCACGCTCTTGCTCCGCAGCCGGAACGCGAGGACGTCGGCCATCGTGTATTTTCCGGTATTGCGCAGCGGCTCGGCGACCAGCATGAGGACCGTCAGGTACGCGACGAGGAAACCGACGCAGTACATGAATCCATCATAGCCGTAAAAGGCGATGAGGCCGGAGATGCCGAGGAACGATGCCGCCGAGATGTAGTCGCCCGCGAGCGCCCAGCCGTTCTGGATGCCGCTGATCGAGCGGCCGGCGCTGTAGAAGTCGGAGGCCGTCTTCGTGCGGCGCGACGCGTAGAACGTGACGATCAGCGTGACGGCGACGAAGGCAAGGAAGAGCCAGAGCGAGGTCGTCACGGGTGCGTGCCCTCGATCTTCGAAACGACGGCGGCGGCATCGGTGTCGAAGCGCTTCGCGCGCGCGACGTAGAGCGACATCACGACGGCGACCATCGCGAACTGCGAGAGCGCGAAGAGGTTCGCGACGTTGACGGGACCGATCACGGGCGTACGCATGAATGCCGGCGCGACGCCCGCGAGGACGGGCAACGCGAAATAATACGCGAGGAAGAAGATCGTCGCGGGCACGATGAACCGCCACTTCGAGGCGACGAGTGCCCGGAAGTCGGGACTCCGTTCGATCGCCTCCCAGTTGCGGTCGCGGCGGCCCGTCGGCTCCGGGGTCGGCGGGTGTTCGACAATCATGGCGATCCTCAACGTCGATAATGCGAAAACGAATTCCACGTTCTCGCCCGACGGTTCTCGCTTCCTGTCCGTCACGCAACCGGAAAAGAGTTTTTCCGGATCGTTGCGGTACGATGCCGCCCGGTCAGGCCGTGAGTTGCTCGATCAAACGCGTGCGGCGCGCGGCATCGAGACCGCAGGCCGTCGCGAGATAGGCTTCGATGCCGCCGCGCTCGTCGATGGCAGCGAGTGCCGTCTCGAGATAGGCCGGCGCGACCGTCATCATCGGAGCCAGTGTCGCGGGTTCGAGCCGGACGAACGTCCTGCGCCGAATCGAATCGATCATCGCG
>JAABUQ010011444.1_pt1 | contig 11327 bp, 12 predicted proteins | sample 5560001 | NCBI WGS metagenome assembly JAABUQ01 (sample SAMN10711888, study PRJNA513371) | rock metagenome | isolation source: Antarctica rocks | place: Antarctica: Victoria Land, Finger Mt nord | collected 2015-12-18
CCCCTCGATCCCCTCCTTCTCCCCCTCGCTCCACCCAGACCCAACCATCATCTTCAACGAACAACAAACCCACCTCGCCATCTCCGCCCCGCTCTCCCACCACCCCATCGCCCTAACCTCCCTCTCCTCCACATCCTCAAACCCAGCTTCCCTCAGCAACCCCGCCAGCTTCCCCGGCTGCGCCCACGGCTCCAGCATTGGGAAGCGGGTGGGCTCGGCGTCGGGTTTGAGCAGTGCTTCCGTGGCGCGGAGGAGGGGTTGCCAGCCCATGCGCTTCCAGGTTGTGAGGGCGGCGCCGCCCCGGGGTTTCAGTGTGCGGAGGATTTCCTGCGCGCCGTGCAGGGGGGAGGGCAAAGCGAAGATGGCGAGCGAGGTGATGCTCAGGTCGAAGGTGTTGTCTGCGAAGGTGAGGGTGGAGGCGTCCATGGTCTCTGCGGTGACGGTTGTGGTGCCCTTGCTTGAGGCGCCGTAGAGGGGGTTGGAGGCGATGAGGGTGCGGTTGTTGGCGGTGAAGTCCGCGGAGAGGTCCGTGGCTGTGATGTGCAGGGAGTGGGGGGGTTTGGTGAAGGCGGCGATAGAGTGGGTTTGGAGGAGTTCGGTTGTTAGGACTAGAGGCCCGCTGGCGTTGTCGTGGATGCGGAGGGTGGAAGCGGAGGGGCCCGGGGTGGGTGTGTAGGGTGCTAGGAGCTTGATGAGGTGTTGGGCGAGAATGATGTTGCAGCCGCCGGTGCGATCGTTGTAGGTTTTGGCCATGTCTCCTGAGAAGGTATTGCGGATATGCTCTATCTGGGCTTGGGCGTGGGAGCTTGCCATTTTGGTTGGCGGTTGACTCTTGTGGTGGTTGGAGTGAGAGCAAAGACTGTAGATTGGGTGCAGGTTTGTTCTTTTGAAAGCTCCAAGCGTGCTACGAACATGCAGAAGTACTTCATGTGCCCCAGAACAAGGAAGGGCAGCTTCCTCTATATAGTCGTTGCGGGTGGACTGTTGTCGGAGACATTCTAGGGAAAGTCTCCGGACCTCGGAACCTCGGAAGGATAACTGTAAATATGGCCATTTTGATAATCGAAAGCTCCAAGTATGCTACGAACCTGGAGAGGTACTTCATGTGCCCTAGAGCAAGGAAGGGCGGCTTCGTTTGTGTAGTTGTTGCGGGCGGACTGTTGTCGGAGACATTCTGGGGAAAGTCTCCGAACTTCTGAACCCCGGAAGGATAGCTGTAAATATGGCCATTTTGATAATCGTTGGGGACCCAAATTGTACTCTGGTTGCTTCGAAGCTTTACGAAGTGAACGCTCACGGGGAGCGACAATCACAAGCCTAGTAGATGAATCTTGCGATTGCTTTCACCGAATACGGAATAGTTTACCGAGATTCGGATCCCTCGGATATTGTTGCGATGCACCTCGCTTCTGGTGCCAAGCCAAAACCGGCCACCGGAGCTATTCCTTTTTAGAGCAGTTTAAAGCTTCCATTGACCTCCTGTGCAATTAAATACCTACCTTCCAATACCTACTACAAAAGATATTGCGCTAAGACTTGCAGCTATAATTAACGGTCTTCCATAAAATAGCTATTCTAATCCTTTACAAAGAATTATCAAAACCTGACAAAGCCTTCGCAGCAAGATCACTTCCGCGCTAGCATTCAGCTAAATTTATGCCCTGATGAGTCAGATACCGACATTCTTAAGTCGACGCCGCATTATTAGGTGCTTATCAACCTGGAGGAGACGGGTGCTATTCAGCGGCTTCAACCTAAGTTCCAGAAAGGGATCCGGACGGGCTAGATATGATTAGTACGCCTTCCAGGGGTCAGATCTGAGCCTTACAAACCAATGCGCCTGCTCGCTAAAAAGGTTTTGTACACGTCGACGGCACGATAATCTGCATAACGGGGGCACAAATCCCTAAGATTCTCACTGTGCTGGCGGAACACTATTTGTAGAGGCTAGAACTGAAACATATCTAGCAAGCAAACAGCTGACTGGACGCTACGTCTTTGTCCTTTGATATATTTGGCCCCATCGCTTATGTCATATACTCCAGTACTGAGCCGCGCAGACGCCCTGTTCTATTGCCTTTCTCTGGGGCCTTGGGTCCGATTCATACAGTGTTACAATAGCTAAAGGGCTACGCCTCGTAAGACTGCTGATTCAAGAGCTGACGGTGTGAATACCTATCCTCTTAGGTAAGGAAACTCTCGCTGACAGATTTTTGATGTCGCCAAATGTTTGATCTCACGTATCAAATGATGAATCACTTGTTGAATTTTTCTTGAGCTTGTAGCTTCAAGTAATCTTGAACTTGGGATATAAAACGAGCGTCCGTCCCCCCTCTCCTGGTTTTGAGCAGTATATCCCTCTCGATCAGTTTCTCCCAGTCTCCTGTCAAGTCATTGTCACCCGATCTCCCTTCAAATCGTTCGCCAAGTCTACCGCAAGAGATCAACATCCTACAGAATCTGCAATCTTCCAGTCGAGATAACAATGCGTCCCTCTCTCCTCATCGCAGCCATCACAGCTGCTTGTGCATCTCAGACTGTAGCGAAAGGCATCAACTGCGAGGGGTCCGGATGGTGCACCAGCGCCGGCACCGGCGTCGCTGCAGCACTCACCGATCTCATCATGACTATTGACGACAGCCGCTGGTACAGTACCCCATCTCTCATAGAATACTGCCATCCTTTAGCACCAACGTCGTACAGATCACTAACTTCGTTACTAGGTACTCGAATGGCGAGCACATAGCCTGCACCCAATCCAAAGCCTATCTCGGCGCTCCCGACGTCGAGGGCGATATCGGCTACTGCGCTTTCCTTCAAAACACCGGAGGCACGTGGGGAAGCCAGATCAAAGTGCTGGCCCCGTATATTGGGCAGCACGGCTGCCGGAATTGCGGTAGCGTGCCGTATTCGTGGGTCTCTGGCGCTTGGAACGGGAATGATGTTTCTGGTGGCGAGCTCACGTTCAATATGGTGACCATGGGGCCAAGCGCAACTTGTACCGATGGCGTGTGCTGAAGCGTCTGCTTGTGCTTGAGCAAAGCTGCTTCAATCTTGTATCATATCGGGAACCGACTTTTCTGGCTGTTTATCTTGATCGTGGACCGAGAGCACGAGATTGTACAAAATGCTTTCAACAAATAGCATTCTGATATACACAGCCCATCAAGCTGAACTGATTGCAGTTCCCCGTATCTCCACAGCCACGGGAGCGGTGATCATGTCTCCGACACTGTATTTTATTCCATTTTATGCCCCAATTCGGCGACCATCTTCAAGAGCCACCTAAATCGAGCTACGCGAGAGCGGACGCGCATCCTAGTATTCGAAAGTTGGAGGGAAGGTACGCAAAAGGGTGATGGTTAGAGTGATTATCTCGGGTACCTCCGGCCAGCGCGCGTGCTAAAGCCGCAGTTGTCGGCTTCTAGTGCCAAGCCCAAACCGACTGGCGGCCACCGGCTCACCGCCGGGTCGCTGCGCCAGGTTGAAGTCTCCAGTCGTGCCTCTGGGTGGGGCAAACATCGTCCATCCATATGCCGACTTCTGCCTTCACGTCGTCCTCCTGCTGCCAATATCTCTCTCGCAAAGCCTTCACGATGACCTGCGCTTCCAGATTGTGCTTCGAAGTCCCTTTCTTTTCTTGTCAATCACTTGTCCCGCTCGCGTCCAACGCTGCACCTGATGTTCAAGGTCACGCAGGGAACGACCACGAGCATACAGGTACTGCTGTCCATGTCGGTCCTTTCGGACATTGCCGTGCATTCGTAGTGATTGAGACATTGACCATGGGAATATCATTGGAAGCTAAGGTGTAGTTATCGTACAACGTCACCGTGTTGAAAGGGGGGCAAGTTTCATAGTCTCTTGAGGCACCGATAAAGAGGAGAAGCTGTCAGTATAAAATCAGCCTTGAAACAGGGCTATGAACGTTATCGCCGTTTCTTCTTTTCTCCTGGCTCGGCTTTCATGAAGCAGCTCAGGTACTCGGGAGCCTTGATGCGAGTGCTCAACAATTGTGACACTCACTAATGCAAGGTTTATGAAGCTGCAATTCGCTTTATGCGTTCCCTGTAAGGCGAGTGATAGCCAGCATGAGATAGCAAACCCAGCCACTGTCAGCCCTGCTGCAACAGAACCTGGACAAGGGTTATGTGTTCATGTTGTTCCTGCTCTCGTCCGTTGCGGTGCTCATTCTGCTGTTTCCCGTAGAGCGTACTGAAAAGGTTCAAGTGCGCTCTTGGGGCACAGACTTTCCATCCGTACATTTTCAATGGTTTTCCGTGAGAGATTTCTCCTGTCCTAGCTGGGCACCACACATACTGATTTGACAGGGTCATCTGAACAGATGTGTTGAACTGAACGTGTTGATATTATCAATATCATCAGGATGCCATTTACACCCTCAGGAATCAGCCCCCTGCAGATTAAGAGCAGTTCAAAAACGGCACGACGGCATGGCACAGCCTCGCGGCGTTGCTAGATAGATGGATCGCCCATTCTTAGTCTTCACCAAAATAGGGATAAGGCCCAAAATCCGGTACACCACCGAGCGTACCAAAGATCTCCCGATGTAATTCGTAGACTGGATCCCCTTCTTATAGCTCTGCTCCCACTCCTTGATGATCCCCTCAATAATCGGCACGCCCGCGAGCACCAAATTCGCAACACCAGGCAGAAAACCCCCGGACGCCCGGTAAAAGAATTCAATATACGTCGATAGGTAAGAAGGATGTTAGTCTAGTGCACTGCAAAGCGGATTTGGTAGGTCCTTATCGCGTTCAAGATGAACACTTTTGGGGGAAGCTTGCTACGATGCCTTGTTTCAAGTCTGGCTGCTTCCTCTTCGGCGTTTCTTCTCATTACACGAGGGGCACCTGACATCAACGAAGCTGCAGCACACGCTGTGATCGCCTGCAGGTAAAGCAGGGTCCGAGCGATGGTACTTAGAGGCACCATGACGGTCAAAATTGATATTCCCCACATGACATTGCTGTTTTGACTTACTTGATGCTATTCTTTGACGGTGGGTAGGGGGGGGATGTCATATACCACCGAGCCTTGCTGGCATGCATCCAGATGCCGGACCATGAGGCTGATGCCAGGCCAGACCGCAAAGTGAAGAGAGAATGTTGTCGAGGCGTTCTTCAACACAGCTGAATGAGAGTTTCAAAAGTCCATGATGGGCTTGTTGGACGAGTCGAAAAGCCTCGGTTTCGTCTAGATGAAAACCATCTAGAAGACTACCAAGACTGAAATCTAAAGGGTACGGCGGCATGGACGATGCACAAGTAAATGAAGCCATGACGAGAGCAAATGAGGAAAGGGAATATCCTGTCCCTGATCTGAAGAGTAATTGATGAGGCTGCAAAGGCTCATAGGCTCGTTGTAGGTAGCGGATTGATCAGCTCGAATAGATTACTGATAACTAATCTAATCGTTATTCCCTCCCACGATTTGCTTTAGTTATTTAGACTCTATAGTTCCCCTTCGGGGATAGTCGATGCTAACTACGTACGCAATCTCTATAGAATCTGAATTCAAAAATATATAATTTTTTTAAATATAGTTTAATTTTAATAATAAACTTTTAAATTTTCTTGTTTAAATTTTTTAACTTTAAATTTTACCCTTTATAAGATTATAATAATAATAATAATTTAATTTATATAATAAAATATATATTTTTATTTAATAAATTTAAAATCTCGAAATTCTTATTAGAAGAAAAGTTAAGATAATTTAAAACCTTTTTTTATTAATAAAGTTTTAAATCTAACCTTTTCTAAATAATAATAAAAATATTAAAAAGCTTTATTATATTTTTTAATACTTATTTTAATATAAAAAACTTTCTAATTAAAAAATATATATAATAATATATGTTTAATATTAAAATACTAAAATATTATTTAAAAATATTTAAAAAGGAGAATAATCTTTATATAAAAAATATATAGATATTATATAATAAATATTAAAATATTATATAATAAATAAATAAATAAATAAATAAATAAATAAATAAATAAATAAATAAATAAATAAATAAATAAATAAATAAATAAATAAATAAATAAATAAATAAAAAAATAAATAAATAAAAAAATAAAAAAATAAAAAAATAAAAAGGAGAAAACTTAAAATTTTAAATATAAAATTTCAGCTTTTCTTTTATATTAAGATAATTTTTTTCTTAGTTTAATAAAATTAATTAATTAAGATATTATGATTTAAATACGTTTGAAAAAGAAAATAATCTTTATATAAAAAATATATAAATATTATATAATAGAAATTAAAATACAAAAATAAGGAAAGGATTAAGTTATATTTAAGAAAATTATACGTTCTTAGGCTCAGACTCTATAGAGATTGCGTACGTAGTCAGCATCGACTATCCCCGAAGGGGGACTATAGAGTCTGAGTAACTGAGGCAACCCACGATTCTAGGAAGATAATCGAGGAGGGAAGAGTATCTTGATTTCCATTACTGCTTAAGCTATTCTCCTCTCTAGCAGTCACATCATGAAGGCGATGCTCCCTCAGCTCCCTTGGCTGGGCACAGTCTGTCACTCTTGCCGCCAACGACTTGCCCATACCCGTCCTTCGATTCTACGAAACCCTCCACGACGTCTCCTCGCAACAGCAAACCCCCCCTCTTCACCTCCGCCCGCACCCGCGAAAAGCCCAATGGAAGAGCTACAAAGCAGTCTCGATTTTCTCTCCCCCGACCCACGCTCCTCCACCCCGGGTAAACCTCCCGCCCCCGAAGTCGCTCGCAAACAAGGCTCCTCCCTGTCCTACCGCCCCCCCCCAAAACCCCACCACCTCCACATCTTCGCCACAAAACACAATTGCCACATAACCCTGACCAACGGCCGGCGCGATCCCCTCATCTCCGTCAGCACTGGCAACCTAAATTTCAGGAAAGCAAAACGCGGCTCCTACGACGCCGCCTACCAACTCGGCATCTACATGATGGGAAGGATCAAGTCTATGGGGCTGCTGAGTGATGCCTGTGATCCCAAGAAAGGACCAATCAGGCAATTGGAGGTTCTGATGAGGGATTTTGGGCCGGGGAGGGAAGCCGTCAGTAAGATTTTGCTGGGCGCGGAGGGTTTGCAGCTTAGGCAGCGGGTGGTGAGGGTTATGGATTCGACAAGGTTAAAGTTTGGGGGGACGAGGAGTCGGAAGCCTAGGAGATTGGGATGAAAGGGAGAAGTGGGCTTGGGGGTCAATCAAGGGGCAATGGTCGTGGGTTTTCGGGGTTTCGCTGGCTATGTGCTATTAGGGCGTGGTATAAAAGTCCGTACAGGTGCTGGAATAGAGTAGGTCAAAGACCATCCCACCAAAGCGAATGCACAGATCGATTCGAGACCATCTTAATTCCAATACAGCATATCTAAATTCCAGCCGAGTGTCGTAGGTATCATCCCCAACGCCTTCGCTAAGGATAAACAAGGAACCCCAAAGAACCACCACACTCAGAGCCTTTCTGGGGGAGGAGCACGCTCACTAGTTGGCATGTCCCTCCCATCACTATCCCGCGCAGGCATTTTCCCATTCCCCTTTCTCCCTCTCCAGCAATCCCCGTCACTGTCCCATTCCGCCTCAGCGCTGCTACTGCGTTGAAAGCTATGCGCCCTCTCATAGTCCCTCCTAAGCATATTTGTCCGCTCATCCTCCTCGTCCTCCTCGTCCTCCTCTAACAGCTCCCCGTCTGCCGTGTCATGATCCGGCGGACTGATCCACTCCCTCGGAACCATGCAGGGTAGCGCTATGCCAATACTGGCCGCCCGATTCAGCCACGACGGCGCAGCCTTGTTCGTCAGCTTCTCACAAAGGTGACTGGTGAAGTGATTGCAATTGTTCGAGAGGAGGTTGTACGACGGGCCCGTGAAACGCTGGGACACTTCCAATACAATCTCCTCGATCTCGACGTCGGATTTGAACGTGAAGCCTTGGAGGAGCTCGCTGCGGAATGTTCCACCTGGAGGCTCCATGCCGGGCTTTGTCCAATAAACGCCAGAGACGTTTGGCCGATCGTGGCCGCCAAACGCGTACTCCCGGTTCAAGGCTTTGATAACGACGCCAGTGTGGAGGAGGCTACTACCGAGCCACCAGAGGGTGGTGGCAAGTTTCCCCGGCGGGAGGAGGTCGTAGACGTTTATTAGGACTTCGGTCTTTTCGAAGGAGCTGGGGGGGCTTTGGGCTTTTGGGCGTTTGCTCTTCGGCTTCTTCTGGGTGCGGGGCATGGTGTCGTCGGTAGAGTGAGGGATGGAGGAGGCTCATGGTCAGTTGACGGGGCCGACGGGGCTGACGAGGTTCAGGAGGGGAGCAGTATAGACTGCCAGTGATAGGCAGGGAAAAGGGTGGCGAAGCATGATCATGATGATCTTTAGGTTGTGTTCAAGGACTGAATGAGGGTCAGGGGACCCGTGCCACCACGAAGGGGACTCGGGGAGAAGTTCTAGCGTTGCGCTCTAGGCGGGACGACCCTGCTGGAGCTCGATTTTTGGCGCTCCGTTAGGTACAGTATAGCTAGGTCCTACCTTAGGATCATAGCCACACATCCTAAACTCCAATCCTTCTGCGAAACACTCGACCCAAGAAAGAATAGGTTACCTAACAGGTCAAAAGCTATCCTGGAGGTGCAGCAAGCTGCCCTCTCACAAAGTTCGAAATCACGCCTCAGATTTCCATCCTCAATTCCTTCAATTTAAACCTGCCCCTCTCTCGAACAGCAGCCGGGTCTGCTTTGGCACATTGCCTTGACTTATCAGCATTTAGGATAAGCGGAAACCCTAGCTTTCCCTGCAAGACGCGGGGCTTTTCCACTGCGCAGATTAGGCAAAGGAAGAAGATGCCTCCCAAGAAGAAAGAGGAAGAGAAGAAGATCCCATTGGGGCGACCAGGAAACAGCCTCAAAAGTGGAATTGTAACGTGACAGCTCTGGTCCACACCGGTGACAACACAGAGCTGATCTCGTCTGATGCCTAGGTCGGCCTGGCAAATGTGGGCAAGTCTACGCTGTTCCAAGCCATTACTAAATGCTCTTTGGGCAACCCAGCCGTACGTCGACCGTCGCTTTCAGAGATTTCTGGGTACTAACTCACACTTTCCAGAACTTCCCATACGCAACAATCGAACCTGAAGAATCTCGAGTCCTAGTCCCTGACGCCAGATATGACTGGCTATGCGAGCACTACAAGCCCAAGTCGAGAGTCCCTGCCAACTTAACAGTCTACGATATTGCTGGCCTGACGAAAGGGGCGTCAACCGGAGCTGGGCTTGGAAATGCCTTTCTGTCACATATCAGGGCAGTCGATGCCCTCTTCCAAGTTGTCCGATGCTTCGACGATGCTGAAATTATCCATGTTGAGGGTGATGTAGACCCAGTGCGGGATCTCGACATCATCAGTGAGGAGCTACGAATCAAAGACATTGAGTTCGTCGAGAAAGGACTCGAGAACATCAAGAAGCAGACACGAAGAGGAGGCCAAAGCTTGGAGATGAAGAAGTTGAAGGAAGAGGAGGCCACGATCGAGAAGATCCTGGCGTGGCTAAAGGAAGGGAAGGATGTAAGGAAAGAGCATTGGACACCAAAAGAAGTTAGTGCATTCAATCCCCTACCATTCCACCACTTTCGCTTTCATGATGATAGAGAGCGGTATGCTCTATAATCCCAGCTCTTCGAGCGGCTCAACGAATTAACGCAGAGCCAGCACTGAGATACACTCCAACACCTGATCCAAACCGCACACCCTCAACTTCTTCACCTTGCATACCGAGTTCTACCACAGAAAGCTAACACCCGCAAACTCAAATGCTAGGTCGAAGTCATAAACCCCCTCTTTCTCCTCACCGCAAAACCAGTCGTCTACCTCGTCAACCTCAGCGAAAAAGATTACATCCGCCAGAAAAACAAACATCTCCCCAAAATCGCCGAATGGGTCAAAGAACACGCCACCGGCGACCCCATCCTCCCCCTCTCCGTAGCCTTCGAAGAGCGTCTCACCCGCTTCGAAACCGAGGAGGAGGCCGCGGAGGAGTGCAAGAAGTTGGGGACGAAGAGCGCGTTGCCGAAGATCATTACGACGATGCGCACGAGTTTGGGATTGGGCAGCTTTTTCACCACGGGCACTGATGAAGTCAGGCAGTGGACGATAAGAAAGGGTACCAAGGCACCGCAGGCCGCGGGGGTTATTCATGGGGGTATGTGCATACCTTTTTCCTTTTTCGGACCGTCTGCGATTGTGATTTAAATCAGGCAGTGCTTGCTGACACGCAGGTCGATAGATTTCGAGAAGACGTTCATCCAGTGTATCGTCTACAACTACGAGTTGCTGAAGGAGTATGGTAACGAGGGGGATATCAAGTCGGCTGGCAAGATCATGACAAAGGGGAAGGATTATGTCGTTGAAGATGGGTGAGTGCTCCACTGATGCAGGACTTCTTCCCTCGTGCTAAGGGATCGTACAGTGACATCATCCTCATCAAAGCCGGTGCTGCGAAGTCATAAGTTTGGGAGGAAAGTCAATGTGCATGGGTCTGTTATCGGCTCGGCGCTTAGCTCTAGGAGCCAATGTATACCTCGATAGCGGCCCTGCATGCTCGCTTGGCCACTAGAGTCAATTATATAGACAGCGTCAGAGCGGGCCATGGTCAAAGAGAGTGTACGTGCCGTGAAGGGTACGATCGATGCTCGGGTAATAGCCCAGACCTGTGTGAGGTCTCTGAATGCCGTTGTCTATTTCAATAAGCTATCGCCACGCTTCAAACGTGCGTGTGGGACACACGCACGCAAGGTACCACCCCGGCACAACCCTTTCAATCCCTCCTTCAACCACCCCGCCCAGCACCAGCTCCCCGCCCACCGCCCATCATATTCCGCGCCCTGTAGGACCATATTAGTATTCATCCCGTCCAACACATCGGAGAACCGTAAAACACTCACATCTCAGCAATGGCAGGATCCTGCATCATACTCGCAAAATCCGGCATTCCCCCTCCCGCCGCTCCACCCCCTGGCGCCCCACCTCGCCCAGCCCCAGTCCCAGCCTCAGCCGCCGGTGCACCACCCCCGGCGCCCCCAACCCCGAACCTCTCCGCCATGCCCCTCAGCTGCGGGTTATTCATCAAACCCTGCAACGCCTCGGGGTTACGCATCAGATTCTGCGCCATGGACGCAAACATCGGATTGCTCATAATAGCACTCATATCCGGCATCCCCCCACCCCCGCCACCACCCCCCATCATCCCGGCCAACGCGCTCAAATCCGGCATTCCCCCCCCCCCACCCCCTGGCGGCGCACGCGCGGCCCCAG
>JAABUQ010011445.1_pt1 | contig 11326 bp, 7 predicted proteins | sample 5560001 | NCBI WGS metagenome assembly JAABUQ01 (sample SAMN10711888, study PRJNA513371) | rock metagenome | isolation source: Antarctica rocks | place: Antarctica: Victoria Land, Finger Mt nord | collected 2015-12-18
TCCAGCCGGTACGTCGTGTGCGTCACGACGGCGCTCTTGAGGTGCAGCAGGGCGCCCTGGATGGCGAGGCCCGCGGTCTCCTGATGCGCCTCGCTCGACACCGTCACCGCGATGCCCAACTCGACGGCGTAGGCGAGATAGACCTCGCCGCCCTCTTTCGTGAAGGGCACGATGGCCTCGCCATGGTACGCGCCGGCGTCGAGCACGGTGGCGGGGCCGCGCTCCAGTACCAGCCCCGAACTGTTGGTGAAGCGCAGCGCCGCGACCGGGTTTCCGGCCAGCTTCGCCCTGTTGTAGAGCAGTTCGCGGCGGTACGGCAGCGTGGCGCCCAGGATAGGCGCCAGCGCGCTCGCGCCCCGCTTCACGCTGACCGGCTCCGTAACATCGTACTGGAACAGTTCGCCCGCCGCGCTCCCCGTCGCCGCCACGGCCTGCCCCGACAGGTCCTCGATCGTGGCGGCGGCGCGCTTCGCGGCGCGCGCGCCGCCCGCCGCGCGGGGCGCCGCCCCGACCATATCGGACACCTCGGCCATCGCCGCCATAGGGGCCGGGGCCGCGGCGAACGCCGCCGCGAACTCGACCGGGGCCGCGGCGACGCGCGCCGCGTCCTCGACCACCGGCCGCGCCGGCACACGCGACGAAGACAGGTCGTAGACGAACGAGATGGGCTGCCCCGCCACCAGGGTCACGTCCACCCCCTCCAAGTCTTCCTCCAGGCTGTTGTCGAACACGCCCCAGCCTTGCAACAGCAACGCGCCGCCCTCCGCGTCGACCGGGCCACCCTGCCCGTCCCCCGTGGGGGTCGGCTCCGCGACCACGCGATAGCTGACGCGCCAGGTGGGGCTGGGCACGAGGTAGGAGATCGCGAGGTCGTGTTCGCCCGGGCTCAGGCGCACCGTGATGGCGCGCTGCCTGTCCTCGCCGCGGCTATCGTCAAGCAGATCCCGCAATTCCCGCTCGGCCTGGGCGTCGAGCAAATGGACGCCGCGCACAAGGTTCAGGGGGACGGCGCGCACAGCCCCGCTCTCCGCGTCCAGCAGCGCCACGACCGTCTGGCTCAGCGGCGTCTCCGGCTGCGCCACGTCGAGGCCGAGCACGCGCCCTGTGAGGGACGCGCCGTCGTCGCCTAACGCGAGGCGGACGGACCAGCCGCGTAGCGCGCGCAGCAGGTCGCGCAGGCTGCGCTCGTCCGACAGGTCGGCGAACGTATCCCCGGCGCGCTCCCGCCTCGCCCCCGGCGTCGCGTAGTCCATGCCCAGGACGGCGCCGCCGCGCCGGTCGATCACCAGCAAGCTCTTGAGCGCGTCGTCGACGTCGCCGGCGCGCAGGGTCAGGCGCACCTCGGCCCCATCGACCACGCCCGCGCGCTCGACGAAACCCACACCATGCTTGTACAGGGTCAACCGGCGGATCGGAACGGTATTCTCGGGGCTCATCGGGGACTCCTTTCACTGCGTCAGCCCTAGCATACCGCACCGTAGTACACTACCTTGTGAACATGCAAGGTAGAGATAGGTGACTTGACGAACGATACGTACAAAGGGCGTTGGGCTCATGTCGACGAGAGCGACCGGACGGAGCGCTACGTCGCCCTCCTCAATCGGGCGCGTCCGGACGATGATCCCGCCCACTACCCCAACACGCTTGCATGGATCGACGCGCAACCAGGCGAGCGCGTCCTGGAGGTCGGCTGCGGCAACGGGGCGATGGCCCGCGCCGTGGCGCGCGGGACGCCGGAACTTCGGGAGATAGTGGCGGTTGACTCCAGCGCGGCCATGATCGCTGAGGCGCGGCGCCTCCTGGGGGAGCGGGACATGCGCGTGAGCTTGGAGGTCGCGGACGCGCACCACCTGCCGTTCCCCGACGCGGCTTTCGACCGCTGCTACGCCACCGATCTCTTCGTGATCTTGCCCAACCCCCACCAGACGTTACTGGAGATGGGGCGGGTGACCCGTCCGGGTGGGCGCGTCCTCCTCTGGGAGACCGACTGCGACGCGCGGGCCCTGCTCGGGTCCGACCTGGCCCTGACGCGGCGCTTGACGCGGTTCGTCGGGGATCACGAGTTCAACGGCGCGGTCGCCCGGCAACTGATCGGGTGGTGCAAGGAACTCGGGTGGCGGGTCGACGTCGTTCCGGCCGTCGGCGTCAGCGAGGATGTCTCGCCCCAACTGGCGCTGCTGCTCGACGAGTGGCTGGCGGACGCTCAACAGGCCGGTGTCCTCACGCCCGAGGAGGTGACCCAGCTCCGCGCCGACATCGGGCTCCGGCGCCAACGAGGACTGTTCTTCGCGTACACCGTCAACTTTCGCATCACTGCGACCAAGCTGGGCGACGCGCCGCCGACACTCGGCGGCGTATGATTCAGCGACCGATGACGCGGGCAGGGCTTTTGTGGAACCGCGACTTTATGCTGCTCTGGGGTGGCCAACTCGTTTCTTGGGTCGGGACAGAGGTTACCGGAATCGCTTTGCCCCTCGTCGTCCTGGCCCTGACCGGCTCCCCGGCGCGCGGGCACGGTCGCGGCCATACGCGGCGCCATCTACGTCCTGCTCGCGATCCCAGCCGGCGCGCTTATCGACCGCTGGGATCGGCGATGGGTGATGGTACTGGCCAACCTCGGGAGCGGCCTCGCCATGGGCAGCATCCCCCTCACCCTCGCCCTCGGACGCCTCAGCCTCGCGCAACTCTACGTCGCCGGCGCCGCCGAGGGCGCCTGCTTCGTCTTCGCCAACTTGGCGCGCGTCGTGTCGCTGACACGCGTTGTCACGCGCGAGCAGTACCCCGCGGCCAGAGCGCGAACCAGCATGGCGGACAACATCGCACTGTTCGTCGGGCCGCCCTTGGGCGGGTTTCTCTATCAGGTGGCCGGCGCGGGCGTCGCCCTGTTGACGGATGCGTTGTCGTACATAGTCAATGCGCTCTCCATCTTCTTCATCACGACCTCGCTTCAGGAAACGACCGATAGGACGGCGACGACGCTGTGGATCGAGATCCACGCGGGCCTGCGCTGGCTCTGGAGCCAACGAGCGCTGCGGCATCTGAACATCCTGACTGGGGGCCGAACCGCTATCGCCTCCGGCCTCTATTTGCTGATCATCGTGCTTGCCAAGCGGGAGCAGGCCTCATCCGTGGCCATCGGCGCCATTTTCGCCTGTGGCGCGCTCGGCGGCCTCCTCGGGGCGGCGGGATCGAGCCGCATACGCCGGCGGTACCGCGCCCGGACCACTCTGATCGCGACGACCGGGTTAACCTGGTTCGTCGTGACGAGCTATATCGGCGCGACCACCGTCCCCCTGCTCGCCGTCGCCACGGCGGCGCTATACGCCGCCGGCCCACCCTTCGAGATCACGGCAGGGACCTACTCCGCCTCCATCGTGCCCGATGCCCTGCGCGGGCGCATCAGCAGCCTCCTGCGCCTTGTGGAACTTGGATCGTACTCGTTGGGCCTCGCCGTGACCGGCGCGCTCCTCCAGTCCATCGGAGACATCTGGACAATCGCGCTCTTGTCAGCCCTCTTGTTCGCCCTGACTCTGTTCGCGGCGCTCAATCCATTATTCCGCACGCTATGATACCGTGGACAAGGTAAGAAGGTAAGGTAGACAGAGAAACGAAGAGGAGAATAAGCTTGCGTGCGATCGTGATCGAGCGCCCGGGCGGGCCGGATGTCTTACAGATGGGCGAGGCGCCGGACCCAGTTCCGGGGCCGGGCGAGTTGCTGGCGCGGGTTCACGCCACCGCCCTCAACCGAATGGACCTGCTGCAGCGCGAGGGCCGTTACCCCCTGCCGCCGGGCGCGCCCAACACACTCGGCGTGGAGATGGCCGGCGAGGTGATCGGCTGGGGCGAGGGCGTGACGGGCTGGTCGCGCGGCGACCGCGTCTGCGCGCTACTGCTCGGCGGCGGCTACGCCGAACTGGTAACGTTCCCGGCCGCGATGGCCATCCCAATCCCTGCCAACCTGTCGTACGAGCAGGCCGCCGCCATCCCCGAGGTCTTTCTGACGGCCTACCTCAACCTGTTCACCCTCGGCGGCCTGCGCGCGGGCGACTACGCGCTCATCCACGGCGGGGCCAGCGGCGTCGGCACGGCCGCGATAGGGCTCACGCGCGAGGCCGGCGCCCAGGCCATCGTCACCGTCGGCTCCGCTGAAAAAGCGGCGCGCTGCCGGGAGCTTGGCGCGGTCGCGGCCATCAACTACCGGGAAGGACCGTTCGAGCCGGCGGTCAAGGAGGCGAGCGGCGGGCGCGGCGTCGACGTGATCCTGGACATGGTCGGCGCGCCGTACTGGGAGCAAAACCTGGCCTGCCTCGTCATCGGCGGCCGCCTCATCCTGGTCAGCCAGCAGGGCGGCGGCAAACTGGAGATCGAGCTCGGCGCGATCCAGCGCAAGCGCCTGCGCGTGATCGGGACGGGGCTGCGGCCGCTCCCGTTAGACGAGAAAGTCGCGCTGACGGACGATTTCAAGGCCTTCGCGCTCGACCGTTTCGCCGACGGCCGGCTTGTCCCCGTCGTCGACCGGGTCTACCCCCTGGAAGAGGCCCCCGAGGCGCACCGCTACATGGCGTCGAACGCCAACGTCGGCAAGATTGTCCTGCGCGTGACCTAAGCGGGACCGGCGCCTTGCAGTATAACGGTGGTGCGGGGCGTTAAACTGCTGCTGGCGCCGGCGCTTGGCGAAAGCCTGCCGAACTACGTGTGGACCAAGGTGCTGGGCATGCCGTCGTTCGGCGTGCTCTACGACAATCCTGACGAGGCCAACGAGGCGCCAAACGAGAACTTGGAACGGGAGAGATTCTATGCCACATCAAGACCAGCCCGACGATGTTGGTTTATCTCGGGTAAGGCCGGAACACACGTAACTCTAGTCTCCGCTGCGAAGCTATCGGTTTTCTCAAGTCTGGTACCAACGTGTGTTTTGTCTCTGTACACGTTTAGTGATCGAGGCACGCTCTTGGGCCAAGCTTTCGGATGACGTGTTCGATTTAGAGAATACCTAGTGCGATGTCCATATCAACGCATCTGATGAGATTGCTGCTACTGTTGCGGAATTGGTTGTTGAGATGCAACAAATCACCGTCGCCTGTTAGGACAATGTCGGCGTCAAAAATAATAGCGCTAGCTATGTGTAACGCATCAGCACTCCTAACGCCGCGTCTTTGCAACTCACTCTCGCGCACTTGCCTTTCAACAATCGCTGCTGTCAAATCGAGCACGGCAAGATTGTAGAATTTGATCACCATCCACGTTTCCATGACGATTGGTCTCGCCGCAATGACGCGCAAGGTTTGGGCATACGCCACGCCCGTTAGATTTAATCTCTTGTAAAGAACATCTTCGACCTCAAGATAGGTTAGGGCCGATGTTACACCCTGATGCTGGACAGCGATACGCGCGAATACCTGTCTGGCCTCATCATAGAGTTGCGTAACCGTTTGTCGGCGCCGGCCAGTGGTAAAAAGTCCTTGGCTCGCAAGGCCCTGTTGGCTGACATAATCGATAAAAATACTAGTATCGATATAGACGCGCACTAAGATACCCTTAACCCGAGGCGAACGACTAGTTGCTCCGGTGTAAGTACCTCAGGTCTACCATCTTTCTCCAACTCCTGGAGCGCGATATCGTAGGTAACGAGGAAGTCGCACGACGCCGCGCTACTTGCGATGAGAATGTCATTTGAGTGAGCGAGCTGATTACGCAAGGCTCTCGCGCGTGGCAAAAGAGATTCTGCCAGATTGACATCGACCGGAAGTATGGTGAGTTGATCTCGCAAAATCTGTACTAACTCGGGACGCTCACGCACGGCTTGAAAGGAGAAAAGAATCTCTTGCAAGACAATATCATTACTTGCAAACTGTACCTTTTTTCGCACTTCTTCATCAAACAACTGGGCGCTTGGTGGCTCACCTTGAAGGTAAGCAAGGATAACGTTTGAATCAAGGAAGGCCAGCGGGCGATTTCTCGTTTCTCGACTAACAGACGTTTCTAAGATATTAGGTTGCATTGTGCTTTCACCATAACACCGCTCGATAGACTAAGACGGTCGGGCTTGCATGCTGGCTCTAGTCTAGCACGTCTAGATTACTCACCATAATACTTATCTCAATAAATCGCGTTCTCTTTCAGCGCCCAGTAGGCGGCACGCAACTTCTTTGGTCATGCATGAACACGCGCTGTGCTTGGTTGTTCTATGCAACCCTGCTGTCAACGCCCTCCATCGTCACCCTAACCGTGTGACGGGTGGAAGTAGGACGCTTTATGACGGCGACGATGACAGCGATTCCCCCTAATCCGTCGGTCACGACGTCACGCCGCGTTGTTGCGTTTGTGCGTCAAATGTGTGTAGTTGCCGTTTCTTTGGTATTTTAGAGGGGTTGGCGACGAGTGGTCGCCGCCTTGGGACCATTAGGGGCCGTCTTTGGCCCCGATGGGCCATGCGACGGAAGGGAGGCGTCGCCTATCATACACACCTAAAGAGGCCGACCCGTGATCTATCTATACATACTTGCTATACATACTTGCCTGACCGGCCGGCCCAGACCCGACGACAACCCCACCCAGCCCGTGGGGCCACAGAAAGGACAGCCCATTGACGGCCAAAAGGTTGACCCACGCCCTGTTGAGCGCAGCCCTGCTCGCCACCGCGATCGTCGCCAACCCCGTTATCTCGCGCACGGCGCGCGCCGCTTCGCCTTCTTCCGTGTCGAGCGCCATCCCCACCGGTTTGCCCGCCCACCTCGGCATCGGGCTGGCCGCCGGCCCCACTACCGCTGGTATCTACGGCTGGATGCCGAACTCGGGCGTCCCCTGGGACTACGCCTACCAATATCTCTCGGCTGGAACCAACACGGGCCACGGCTGGGAGACCTGGAACACGGGCGCGCGGTTCCCCCTCTACTACGCGCAGGGCGCCGCCTCCCATAACTACATCCCCGTCTTCTCCTACTACGAGTTGCTGCAAAGCAATGGCTCCTGCGGCTCGTGCGGCGAAGCCCAGAAAGACCTCTCTAACCTGAACAACGCCGCCACGATGGCGAGCTACTACCAGAACTTCGCCCTGCTGATGAAGCGCCTCGGCTCTGGTACCTACGACGGCGTCGCCGGCGTCGGCAAGACCGCCATCGTTCACGTCGAGCCCGACCTCTCCGGCTACGCCGAGCAGGCCGTGCTCGACAACAAGAAGTGCGCCGACTACTGCACCGGCCAGGGCAACGATCCCGCCCTGCTGCGGGCCGCCGTCAAGGGCTCCGGCGACGGCGACGTGGCGGGCTACCCGGACACCTACCAGGGCTTCAACCAGGCGTTGCTACACCTGCGCGACCTCTACGCGCCCAACGTCCTGCTGGCCTTCCACGTCAGCACATGGGGCACGATCACCGACATCGGCAGCGACACGCGCACGACCCTCGACGCCAACGCCCTCGGCCAGGAGGCTGGCAGCTTCGCCGCGCGGAGCGGCGCCGCCGCCACGCCGGGCACGAGCGCCTACGATCTCGTCTTCAACGACGTGGCCGACCGCGACGCCGGTTACTACAAGTACGTCTACAACAATCCCAACGCGTGGTGGGACAGGCTGAACGTTACGTTCCCCAACTTCCATCGCTGGGAGTCATACGTTGGCGCCGTCCATGCCGCCGCCGGACGCCCCGTGATGATTTGGCAGATCCCCGAGGGCAACCAGTACTTCGACACGGAGAACAACACCAACGGGCACTACCAGGACAACCGCGCCGAGTATTTCTTCGGCCACATGGACGAGTTGGCCCAGGCCGGCGTCATCGGCCTGCTCTTCGGCGCCGGCAACGGCGGCGGCACCGTCAACAACGACGGCATGGGCGACGGCGTGACTAATCCCGCGCCCGTGTGTACGAGCGACGGCGTGAGCAGCGGACAGGTCTGCGCCGGCCACACCAGCGCGGTGTCGGACGACGACGGCGGCTACCTGCGCATGGCAGGGCAGCAATACTACGCCGGCGGCGGGTACCCACTCAACGGTCCTGTTCCCACGGCGACGCCGGCCCCGGCGACCGCGACGCCGCCCACGGTCCCGTCGCCCGCGCCCAGCGCGACGAGCACCGCCGCTCCGCTCAACGTCGTCATCAATAGCGTCGGGGCCGCCCCCACCACGGTTGCTCCAGGCGGGTCGGTACGCCTCGCGGCGACCGTAACCGCGAACGGCTCCCTGCCCAACGCCGTTGTCGACTTCGAGGTGTACGACACGACGGGCGCGAAGGTGTACCAGACCGACCAGAGCTCGGTCACCTTCGCCGCCAACGCCGCGCGAACAGTCACGGCCGCGTGGGTGGTACCAGCGGGCCAGCGCGCGGGCGTCTACACGTTTAAGGTCGGCGTCTTCGGCGCGAACTGGACTCCGCTCTACGCCTGGAACAACGCCGGCGCGACGTTCACCGTCGCGACCCCTACATCGACCAACACACCGACGCCGCCGACAGCGACTATCACATTGCCCACGGCGACCAGCACACCTGTTCCCCCTACATCGACCGCTACCCGCGTGTCCCCGACGGTCACGACAACCAATACACCCGTGCCGCCGACCCGCACACCCGTGCCGCCGACCCGCACACCCGTGCCGCCGACCCGCACACCCGTGCCGCCGACCGCGACGCGCACGACGGCGCCTGCTCCTCCAACCGCCACGCCCCCGACCCTCCCGACGGCGACCAGCGCCCCTGCCGCTCTCGCCTTCACCTTCAATCGCGCCGTGGCCGGCGCGGCGTCGATCACGCCCGGTAACGCCGAAACGTTCACGGCGACGATCACGGCCAATCGAATGGTGGGCAATGAGCTCGTCGACGTCGAGGTCTATAACGGGGTGGGCGGGAAGGTCTGGCAGACCTGGCAGAGCCCGGTGACGTTCAGCGCGGGCGCGCCGCGCACGTTCGCGGCCTCATGGCCGATCCCGCGGGGCCAGGCCCCGGGGACGTACACGCTCAAACTGGGCGTCTTCACCTCGGGCTGGTCGTTCCAGGCGTGGAACAACAACGCCGCCACCTTCACCATCTCCGCCCCAACATCCACGTCCCGCGCGTCCATATCCTCCACACACCGATAGGATGGGGCCGGCGCTCCGCGGCACGGCGCCTGCGATACACTGTGGGTAGTACCGTGGAGGACATTTATGCCGAACCGTTTGCTACTGGCCCTGGCCAACCAGCAGGGCCTGGCCCATTTCTCAATGGAGAGCCCCGCGCTGCGCCCGATGGTGCTGCGCTTCGTAGCGGGCGAGAGCCTGGACGACGCCGTGCCAGTCGTGCGCGACCTCAATAGGCAGGGCATCAGGGCCAGCCTCGACCATCTGGGAGAGAATACCACCGACCGCGAGACCGCCCGCGCCGCCGCGGACGCCTATAAAGAAGCCTTACAAACCATCGTCGCGCACGGGCTCGACGCCAACATCTCCGTCAAGCTTACCGCGATGGGTCTCGACATCGCGGACAGTGTCGCCGAGGAGAACCTGCGCGCGGTCCTGGAGCAGGCGCGTGGACACGATATTTTCGTGCGCACCGATATGGAGGCGTCCGAGTACACCGCGCGCACGCTCGAGATCGGTGAGCACATGCGCGCCGCCGGCTACGCCAATGTCGGTCCGGTCATCCAGGCCTACCTCTACCGCAGTGAAGCCGACGTGGAGCGCCTGGCGCGTGACGGTGTGCGTGTGCGCCTGTGCAAAGGAGCGTACGACGAGGCGCCCAACGTGGCCTTCCGCCGCAAGCGGGACACCGACCGCAACTTCGTGCGGCTGATGGAGACCCTGCTCGAACAGGGCGCCTATCCGGGCATCGCCACGCACGACGAAGAGATCATCGCGCATGCGCGCCGCTTCGCGCGCCGGAAGGGCATCGCGTCGGAGCGCTTCGAGTTCCAGATGCTTTACGGCATACGCCGCGACCTGCAGGAGGGGCTCGTGGCCGACGGCTACAACGTGCGCGTCTACATCCCCTACGGCGTGTCGTGGTACCCCTACCTGGTGCGCCGCCTGGCCGAGCGCCCCGCCAACCTCGCCTTCGTGCTTGGCAGCATGGCGAAAGACAGCCGCGATCCCGTGGGGGTAGGATAGTACATCGTTATGAAGGAGACACCGGATGGACACATCGACCGAGCATAATCCGTCCACCGACGACCGCCTCGTCGCGCTACGGCGCTGGCGCGGCCTGATCGCGGCGCGGGTCGCGCACTTCGAGCACCTGGTCGCGGCGCATCGCGAGGAGGCCGCGCGCGGGCTGCTGCCGCAGGGCGAGCTCGACTGGATGCAAAAAGAGATCCGCGGCTGGGGCCGCCACCTCGATGACCTCGACGGACGCATCGGCGCCCAGGAAGCGGAGCTAACGCCCGATACTCGATAAGCCCGGCTTGCGCGGGACGACCGATACGAGTGGGACAGCCAGGACATGCGGCGCCGCCTTACGGCATTACGCTTGCCCTGATGCGTAATACGCGCCCTGTATCCTTACGTCTGGTCTCGATCGCCCCTCACAGGTCATTGTCGCACCCCTGCAAAAACGCCTTACCAGCGGCTCAGGGTCTCCCGGAGCTTGCGGTCGTTCCACTTGGCGTAGATGCGCGTCGTGTCGAGCTTGGTGTGGCCCAGGTGGCGGGCCGTTTCCTCCAGGTCGCCGGTTTCGGCGTACAGGCGCGTGCCCGCGCTGTGGCGCAGCGCGTGCATCCCCTTCGGCGCGACACCCGCCACCGTGCAGAGCCTGGTGACGTGCTCCCAGGCCGTCTTGGGCGTGCGGTAGGGCAGCACGTAGCCGTCGGGGCGACGGGGTAGGCCCTGGAGCGCCTGCTTCAAGGAGGCGCTCATGCCCACCGTGCGCGTCTTGCCGCCCTTGGAAAGCCGGATCGTCAGGTCGTGGCGCGCCATGTTCACGTCACGCCACTGTAGGCGCACGCACTCGCCGGCGCGGAGCCCGCCGTGCGCGCCCAGGAGCACCAGCACGCGGTCGAACGAGTCGGCGGCGTTGTCGAGCAGCGCCGCGATTTCGTCGTTGTCGTAGGGCCTGCGCTTCTCCCAAGGCGGCGTCGGGTCGTGCGGCACATGCACGTCGGCGAAGGGGTCGTACATAGAGGCCCGCGCCCAGCGTAGGGCACTGAACAGGGCGCGCGCCGCCGCGACACGCCCGTAGATCGTGCCCGCCTTAAGGCCCTGTCGCTCCATCGCGCGGATATAGCGGGTCGCCGCCTCGGTGTCGGGCTTGAGGAGATCCTCCTCCGTCCAGGCCGCCAGGAGCTTCTTGATCCCGTGCGTGTGGTTCTCAATAGTCCCCGTGGCGATGGTCGCGCCCGCCTTGCTGTAGGTGCGCAGCCA
>JAABUQ010011446.1_pt1 | contig 11326 bp, 6 predicted proteins | sample 5560001 | NCBI WGS metagenome assembly JAABUQ01 (sample SAMN10711888, study PRJNA513371) | rock metagenome | isolation source: Antarctica rocks | place: Antarctica: Victoria Land, Finger Mt nord | collected 2015-12-18
TCTCCTTCATCTGATTACCCTATGCAGGGGATCAGGCGACCGTCGGTCGCCTCCATCGTGCGAGCGACCTTACGACCGCTCGCCTCTTCACTTCCACCTATTACTCTAGGCATATGTCAGTTGTTCTTGTCGGTCCTTCTCCGCTGCTATCATGTCTGCTGGTCCTGCCTCCGCAACGAGTGTGCGTGGCGCTTCGTTTTCTCGGTCCTTGATCCAGTATACCGCGAATGGCAGGGCCATCAGGATGAAGAAGTAGAGACCTACCGATTCGTTCCAGATGTCATTTGACTCGGCGGACTGTATACATACGTTGACAAAGGCCCAGATAGCCATCGCGATCAACAATTTATGGTCATAGCTCCCACCGCGCCATCTCTTCAACAGGCCGGCCGCGATGACGAGCAGTAGCGCGATGAGCATACCCAGCCCTATCAGGCCCTGGTCATACATCGTCTCCAGGTAGATGTTGTGGGCCACCGTCGCGATTACACCGCCTCCGAAGCCGACCTTCAGGTTGAGCAACAACTGGTCGGAGGCGCTGTAACCGCTGCCCAGCAGTTTGGTCGGGTCAAAGTGATCGAGAATGGCCTTCCAGAGCAGGGTACGACCATTGAGCGTGGTCAGGTCCTGGTTAAAGAAACGACTGAAGATGGGAAGTTTCAGGAATATTGCTACCGCCACAACCAGAACACCAACAAAGGCATACGCGGAGACCAGCATCCCTCTCACCTGCTTCGAAGGCAGGAAGAAGAGCATGACAATTGCTCCCAGCGGGACGCTAATCTGTGATCCACGATCAAACGTCAACCCGAGCGCCGCCAGGAATAGCAGCAGCATCCCCAGATATGGCAGCACGCGCGCGCCGCGTACCGTGAATATGCGATAGACCGTGAAGGGGATGATAATCGAAAGGTAGAGCGCGAGCGTTGGCGGCACATTGCCGAAGATAGACGCAATACGGAAATACCCGGTAGACGTATCAACGACACCACCATGCCTGGTCAGGTACCCCCAGATGCCATACCCCGAGATGAAGACCGCTGGCAGCAGGATCAGATCGACCAGGAGCAGCAGGCGTTTCCTCGTCGTGATTACCAGCACGACCAGCACACTCACCGCGAAAAGATCCATACGTGTTGTCCAGTTTGTAAGGAAGGTCGCCACCGGGAGCGGCGAGAAGCCGATGCTGAACAGTATCCAGAACTGGAATGCCAGCAGGATAGCCAGAGCGGGCATTAATTTAAACGACTTCTTTACTGGTAAGTAAAAGAGCAACAGGAGTAAGGGGAGCGTCAGTCCCGACAGGAGATTATTGCCGTTGAAGAGCGGTAGGGTAGAGCCAATAAAGACGTTGATCCCGGCGCATGCAAGCAAGAGGAAGTACTGGTAGCGCAGGAAGACAAGAACGAGGGTTGAACCCAGCGCGATACGCAGTGTCAATACATCGTTCGCAATCGTACCCGCCACGCCAGCGGCGAAGATGACCAGAGCGAAAACAACACGTGAAACTTGCTTGTAAAATGCATGGAGGCCGATGCCCTGTGTGACCAGATTCTCCTCCCTCCAGGTAATCCACTTGATATAATATTCACCCAGACCAAAGCGCCATATCACACCCAGCAACTCTCGTGGCGGAGTGAGTAGATTAAGTGGGCCAAGCTCCAGGCGCAGGCCGACGAGCAGGATGACCATCGTGCACATATAGTAGACCGAGGTCGCCAGCGCGATACCAAAACCACCCCAGGGGCGGGCGAAGATCACATCAAGGATTGCGTTAAGAAAAACGCTGAAAATGCTGACGCCCGTCAAGAAGCGGGCCTTGCCTAACGCTGTGAAGGCTTTCGCGAGCACAAAGCCGATGGTCATGGGGACGAGGCCGATCGCCAGACCCGTCAGGATACTTGCTGTCTGGTCGGTAGCCTGAGCGGTAAAACTGCCGTGCTGGAAAAGTATTCTGATCGCCAGGTGCCCAAAAAGGATCATGCCCACGGAGACGATCCCTGTCGCGATAGTCACGCCCCAGAGGTAGAGCCGCAGCGTCGCTTTGAAGCCTTTCCAATCTTTGATCGCCGCCTGGTTAGACAGGTAGGGGAGCGCGGCACGCCCCGCCGCCGCAGAGATGACCCCGGTAGGTACACCATTCAGCCTGTTCGCGTAATTGAGCGCGGAGATGACGCCAGTGACCTGGTAGGAGCCAACCACGGTGTCAACGTACGGACTGGCGAGAGAGACCAGGCTACCCAGGAGCGAGGGCCAGGCCATCCGCCACACCGCATGTAACTCCGGCATATGCAGGTCAATGATCGGACGGTAAGCTATTTTTGCCTGCCGCGCACGTAAGATGATAACAAACAATTGGAGCACCTGGCCGACCATCGTTCCCAGGCAGAGCATGACCACACCATATCTTGGTCCACCTATGATGACGAAGATAGCAGTGGTCAGCGGTGCCAGCAGGCCCGCGTAGGCTGGCCAGCCAAATTTGCCTTCCGCGTTGAGCAGGCTTTCCATAAAGCTATTGATGACCATGAGCGCCATCTGTGGAAAGATAAACGGTGCCAGTGCGACCGCGATCGGGATGAACTCCCCTTTGTCGCCCGGTGCGGTAGCTATAACTAATTGTTTGCTGAAGATGAGCATCAGTACGGTAAAGAATATGGAGGCGATAATAAGGATATTTAACATCGTACTGAAGAGTTTTGAAGCCTTTTCTTTTGCTTCTTTTGTGCGTACACGTGCATAGGTAGGAATAACAGAACCTTCAATGCCGCTGGATATCAATGATGCCAGCATCGCTGGTACCGTCAAGGCGACGAAATAGGCATCCATTGTTTTACCCAGGCCGAAGTGCGTGGTGACAAAGACCTGGTTGAGCAAGCCCATGATGCGAATGAGCAGGTTCGCCGAGGCCAGGCTTAAAAGCGCTTTAAAGATACTTTTATTGGCAGTTTTTAGTTTGACGGCGACCAGCCGCGCGCTAGTTGAACCTAGCGGCTGGCTGGTGCTGGTATCCATAGTGTCCGAAGATCGAGACATGTTTCATACCGTTCTCTCTCTAGTGACAGACGAGAATTATAGAAGGAGTATCTTGGCGTCGGAGAATCCCTTTGTCATATTGCGCGTGTCTACAATCGAACGAGCCTCGCGGACAACTGTAGAAATATCATAATAGCTGTGATCGGTGACCAGGACAACACAATCGGCTGCTTGCAAGAGACCGTTGCTCAGGGACTGTGAGTGCAGCGTCTTCCCTTGCAGCGTAAGCGAAGGGACGTAGTCATCATTGTAGAGCACAAGCGCCTTGCGTTCCTGCAAATGCTGGATGACCTCAAGCGCCGGTGACTCGCGCATATCGCTCACATTGCGCTTATAGGCAACGCCAAGTACCAGCACAGTCGAGCCGTTCAGGCTGCGCCGCTGCTCGTTCAACGCCTCGCTCACCTTATTAACCACGTAGTGGGGCATGCTGCTATTGACTTCGGCCGCCAGCTCGATAAAGCGTGCCGTATAATCGAGCGTTTTGAGCTTCCAGGAGAGGTAGTGCGGATCGACAGGGATGCAGTGTCCGCCCAGGCCCGGGCCGGGCAGGAAGCGCATAAAGCCGAAAGGCTTGGTCGCGGCGGCATCAATGACTTCCCACACGTTGATTTTCAGCTTCTCACAGATGATCGCGATCTCATTGACCAGGCCGATATTGACGGCGCGGAAGGTGTTCTCCAGCAGCTTGGTCATCTCGGCGACACGGGCGGAAGAGACCGGAACGATGGTCTCAATCGCGGCCCCATAGTAGGCCGCCGCGAGTTCCGTGCAGTCAGCCGTAATACCGCCCACCACTTTCGGGGTATTCTTCGCGCCAAAATGCGGGTTACCGGGATCGATACGCTCGGGCGAGAACGCCAGGAAGACGTCCTTGCCTACTTTGAGCCCTGTCGCTTCCAGTTCTGGCAATACAACCTCGTCGGTCGTTCCCGGATAAGTTGTACTTTCCAGGATGATGAGCTGGTCGGTGTGCAGGTGCGCCCGTATCTGCCTGGTGGCGGAGACAATATAAGAGATATCAGGGTCGCGCGTCTTGCCCAGCGGCGTGGGGACACAGATGCTCACCGCGTCAATATCCTCTAAAGCGGCAAAATCAGTAGTAAAATGCAATTTATCCGCAGCAATAAGCTTTTGTAAAGTACTGCTCTCAATATCAGAAATATAACTCTCGCCTTTATTCGCCAGGTCAACTTTCTGCTGGTCTAGATCGATGCCGGTAACGTGAAAACCTGCTTCCGCGAAGGTTGTGGCGAGCGGTAGTCCTACATAGCCAAGGCCAATCACTCCAACACGTAACTCTCGCGAAACGATTTTCTCCATAAGCTGATGCTTCATAAACTAATAACTCCTAGTGAAAGTAGAAAACGATGGTATGCATCTTCCGCTGACCCATGGTCATGGGCAAGCGGAAGAACAGAGTATACACTCCAAACCCTACACCCGGACGGACTATCTTTTGTTCGCTGGCAGGATGGCAGTGTTTGTGGCGTCCATTCTGTTGTTATTCGGCATATTTGGCGGCATGGACATAGTAATATCCGCGCGCGGCCGCTGCTGAATGTTACTGAGGTAATCCTGCACCTCACCGAAATCGGGCCACTGGCTCTTGTTGATAGCCACACCCAGGATGCGCGTCCCGGTTCTGCTCAGAGCCTGCTTGGCGCGGACCAGGGCCTTGCGCGGGGTCTTGGAAGCATCTACGACAAGGATCGTTACCTGCACATAGGTGGCCAGAATCTGGGCATCGGCGATGGGCAGCACTGGAGGCGCATCGAAGATGACGTAATCAAACTTCTGCGAATTCCTGAAGTGGTTGAACAGTTGCTGGGCCAGTTGTGATTGCAGCAGCTCCGATGGATTGGAGGGCAGCACCCCCGCCGTCAGAACGCGCAGCGAAGGGATCTCTGTCGGCTGACCATCCAGGCCGACCTCGACCTGCGCCCACATCTCAAGAAACGCGTTCGAGAGGCCCTGCCGATTCTCTAACTGGAAGTGTTGATCCAGTACCGGGTGACGCAGGTCCGCGTCTACCAGCAGCACACGCTTTCCCGACATCGCCAGGAACGAAGCGATATTGGCGGAGATCGTGCTCTTGCCCTCGCCGGCCAGCGCGCTGGTGACCATAACCAGTTTAAATGGGCGGATCATCTGCGCCATATTCAGATTGGCGCACAGGATGCGGCAGCCCTCGGCCAGCTCCGGCGTCTCTTCAGCATTCTTGGTGCGCTGTTTGCGCGAAAGCTCGGGGATGATGGTAAGCGCCTCAAGGCCCAGCAGCTTCTGCACTTCCTCCGGGCTTGATAGGCGATCGTCTATCCATTCGAAGATAACAATGATCGCCAGCGCCAGCCCCAGTCCAACCACCGCACCGATCAAGGCATCAGTTGTCGGTTTGGGTTGTGCTGGAAGCGCTGGCACGATTGCGGGAAGGACTTTACCTGTGACGTCCGCCTCATAGGTTTGCTTTAAATAATTTTCTGAAAAGCTGTTTGCAACCTCGTCAGCAAGATGCTTTGCTAAGGTAGCATCGCGATTGCTAACGTCAATTTGCATAAGTACCGAGGTCTGGCTTGTTCTGGTAGTGATCATGGCAGCCAGTTGCTTCACCGTTAAACCATACTTAAGGGCAACTGGTTGGAGTACCTGGTCATTGGTAATCACCTGATTAAAAGATGGGATTAAGGAAACCGCTGCCAGGGTATTGTCATTAGATGATTGAGACGTAGTTACTTTAATGACCACGTAGGTAGTGGCTACATAGGTGGGGGGTATAAGCTTTGTGATAATATACGTTGTACCACTGCAAATGGCGACTCCCAACAAGACAACCCATGCCCAGCGTTTGGCGAGTAATATATAGTGGCTTAGCGAACTCTGCATGTAGATACCATCCTTATCAAGAAATTAACAGTGTCGAGAACAACAACGTTCAAACCTTCTTAAAATGCCTATTTTGTAGTACTTATTGTGTAAGGGCCTTATCAACAGGGACAATATAGCAGCGCAATAGCTCTGGACTCCAGTATAAAAGATACACTCTTTTCTATGGAAAACCGGTTGTTACTCGTGTTGAGAAAACGTTGAGAACCATGTGCCTGTGTTGAGATAGCAACTCTCAAGAGGACGTGTCAAAACATCTCTCAAAGGTTCAGGATACTGCAAAATCTGTCAATTGTCTACTCCCACTCTGCACAGTTGGCAGTGCACTGGTGCTGTGTTTGTTGCATTTGTTTCTATCGACAGGCACCGCTGCTTTCTTAGAGTGTGTCTGAAGCCAGCTCATAATCAATATATCGTCTCATGCACGCGCACAAAAAGAGGGGAGGCAACCAGTAATAGTAAGGTAACGCTCCCATAAGTATCGCAAGGGGCGATCTCTTGCAGTTGCCTGCCTCCCAATATGTATCAATGTTTTTCTATATACCCTCTATTTTCTTGATACAATGCTTAGTATAGTGGATAATGATAGGAGAGTGTGAATAAAAGGAAATTTTTCCTACGCTGTGCTGCCTTTTTGTCCAGGAGGCAAACTATACCCCTGGCATAAAACACCAATTTCTCTACACATGCGGACAATGTTTCACCCTTTCTCCACCTCCATAAACATGTCTTCGCTACAAACTATATGGTATTTTTGTAAGGGATTACCCTCTAAAGTTTGCCCTATCTCCTGCGATACTATAGTATTGTAGAGTGTATCTATGTCAGTCTGTCATAAACTGCAAGATGTATATTACCCCTATATGTAAGTGTGTATATTTAAATAGATGAGCAGAATCGTGTGGAGGTTCCTGCATGAATACCAGGTTTGTTCTCGTCGTTATCACTACATGTGTCTTAGCAGGAGTGCTTCTGGGCTTTGTCTTCTGGGGTCCATCATTGTTCGCGGGGGCAAGTAATGTGGGGCCGGCTGCTGCTATACCTACAGTGCAGCCGACAGTGACAGCAAATAACCCGATCGCGCGCGAAAATGCGCTCCCGGGCTCATATAATTGGGAAATTCTTGCCAGCCGCAGCGCTACGACACAGATTCAGGCCTTTGCCAGTGCCACCTCTGTTGCCCCTGGTCAATCAATCAAATTCTATGTGAGTACATCCGTTGATGGCGCAAGCTATAACATCGAAATATATAGACTTGGGTGGTATGGTGGCGCTGGTGGAAGATTGATAACCAGTCTTACACATGCCAAAGGTGTAAACCAGGGCTACTACGATAGCAATAACCGTCGTTTAGGCTGCAAGTCCTGCACGCAGGATGCTGCGACCGGCCTGTTAGAGACACACTGGAAAGATACCGATACGCTGCAAATCCCTAACAACTGGACGACAGGCGTCTACCTGGCCAAGTTTGTCGATCCCCACGGCTACCAGACCTATGCACCGTTTGATGTGCTGGGCAGTACATCCTCTACCTATGTCGTGGTTACACCCGATACGACAGCCGCCGCGTATAACAACTGGGGCGGCGCGAGCTTGTATGATGAAGATGACGCTATGAAGGCCCCCAAATCTCCTGGCGCAGGTGTCTCGAAGGTTTCATTTGACAAACCCTATGCACAGGAAAGTGGTGCGGGCCTGAACCTCATTTTTAATATGCAGACCATACGCTATTTAGAGCGTCAGGGCTATGATGTCTCGTATATCAGCGATGTCGATCTGCATGTCAACCCCGCTCAACTGTTGACACACAAAGCCTATCTCTCCATTGGCCACGATGAGTACTGGACCAGGGAGATGCGTGATGGGGTGGAAAAGGCGCGCGATCAGGGCATGGGGATGGCGTTCCTGGGCGCGAATACCGCCTACTGGCAGATGCGTTTTGAGCCTGACAGCGCAGGTGTGCCGAACCGTACTGTGGTCTGCTATAAAGTGCAGAAAGGACTTGGGATTACAGATCTGGCCCGTGATCCTCTCTACGGTATCGATAACACGCGCGTTACCACGCAGTGGCGCGATCCTGTCGTCGGCCGGCCAGAAAATGCTTTGACCGGCGTGATGTTCTCCGAGTTAACCCATAAAGTGACTGCCTTCCCCTGGACGGTCGATCCACACGCCAATTCGCCGCTGCTCAAGGGGACAGGTCTGGATACTGGCAAAACCTATGGCTGCGCGCTTGTCGGGTATGAATGGGATCGCATCTTCAACCAGCCCGGTGATGCGCCCGAGTGGCAGGCGGCGACGCCTAAAGGGTTACAGGTGATCAGCAGTTCGAAGGTTATTGCTCACGAAGCTTCCGATCCTAATGCTCCCGATGGGAAACAGGAGACGAGCAACTCTGTCTACTATGTCGCGCCATCGGGCGCGCTAGTCTTCTCAACCGGGTCTATCCACTGGGCGCAGGGGTTAGATGATTACCGCGCCAGGTCGGTCCTCTCTTATTATAAGCAGTTAACAACAACGTGCCCTAACGGCAGTAAAGCCGTGCCGGGTATGCAAAAATTGATGAACAATGTCATGGACGCATTGGTAGTGAAACACCCCTCTGGGACTTTGTAGTGCTCTCTCACACTTTTCGCTCTCAGCCTGCTCTAACGGATGAAGCATGGCGTTAGCGGGAAGCGTGAATTTCACAAGGAGAACCTGTCAGTGCGTATGTCTACAAATGCTATCAAAATGCCAGGCTTTGTATCCAGTAACACGTACGATGTCGTTGTGGTTGGTGCTGGCCCGTATGGACTTTCTGTCGCGGCTCACCTGCTCGCACAGGGGCGCCAGGTAGCTGTTTTCGGGAAACCGTTACAGCTCTGGCGGGAAAACATGCCGAAAGGGATGTGCCTGCGCTCCTACTGGTGGGCGAGCAATCTCTCTGATCCACGTGGGCGTTATAGCTTTGCTAGATACTTCCAGCTCCATGATGTAAAGGCCAGCGCGCCTTTGCCGATTGAGACATTTATCGCGTATGGCCTGTGGTTTCAACAGCAGGCAGTTCCTGCTGTTGACGAAACATATGTAAGCAAGATTGAGCAGTATGAGGACGTTTTTCGCGTACACCTGGTCGATGGTCGTGTCGTCTATAGCCGTGCCGTTGTTATGGCACCAGGACTGAGTCATTATAGCTATGTTCCCGCTGAATATAGTCATTTGCCCGCTGAACTGGTCTCCCATGTGTCCGCTTACGCTGACTTCGCGCGTTTTAGTGGCAAGCGGGTCGTTGTCGTTGGTGGAGGGCAGAGCGCGCTGGAATCGGCTGCGCTCTTGCATGAAAATGGTGCGCGCGTGGATGTCATTTCGCCGCATCCTATCCATTGGCTCAATGAGGCCCCTGTCCTGGATCGGACTTTTGTGCAGCGGCTGCGCTCCCCCCGTGCCGGTATCGCGCCGGGATGGTTTAACTGGGGGCTGGAACATGTACCCTACGCCTTTCAACGTTTGCCACGCCCAACAAAGGACAGATTGTTACGTGGTCGTGGACGTTATGGTCCTGCTGGATCTCCCTGGCTGTATCCCCGCCTGGCTGGCAAGGTTGCGCTGCGCGAGGAACAGATGGTGGGACACATGCGGGAAAACGCTGCTGGCGTAACGGTTACATTGTCAAACAACGATGTTTTACATGCTGACCATATCCTGCTTGCCACAGGCTACCGTGTGGATGTCTGGCGTCTGCCTATGTTAGACCCGGCCCTGACGTCAAAAATACGGACTTACCAGAACGCACCTGTTCTCAATCACGACTTCGCCAGTAGCGTTCCCGGTCTGTACTTTGTAGGCATCTCCTCGGTGTTGAGCTTTGGTCCATTCTATCGCTTCGTTGTAGGTACGGATGCTGCTGCACGCCGTGTGACCCAGGCCATTACGCAAGAAATGGCAAAGGTGGGAAAAACAGGTCTATGCGCAGATACGCAAGAATACTTGTGGCAGCGTTCTTCTACTACAGCGGTTTAGTAGCTTTGTTTCGTTGGTTCATGCGCTGGTCAGGGCAGCGCCTGATTATTCTTAACTATCACCAGGCGAGCTATGGCGACCTCCAGCGCCATCTGCTCTACCTGCGTCGTCATTACCGGGTGCTTCATCTCGATGAAGCACTCGCTGAGCTCTATACAGCACGGGGCAAGAGAAAAAAAACGTCTGATCGGCGTACGCCGCTGGTGCTTACCTTTGATGATGGCTATCGCGATAACTATACACATGCTTTTCTGCTGGCACGTCAGTTACGCGTTCCAATCACCATTTTTCTTGTCCCTGGCTATATGGAGCATGGCGCCCGCTTCTGGTGGTTTGAAGCGGACCATCTCGTCCAACATGCTCAGGTAGATACGGTCGTCATCGAAGAGCGGATGTATGATTTGAAGCAAGTGGATGATCGGGTGCAGTTGCGCGACTTGATCGATCGGCGCGTGCGTTTCGCCAGTTCGGTCGCTCAACGCGAGGCGTTTCTGGATACGGTACGCAAGGTACTGGCAGTACCCGTGTCTCCTACCCTGGAGGAGGAGCTCGCCCTGCCTTTAACATGGGCGGAGGTAAGTAAGATGCAAGAGAGCGGCTGGGTCTCGTTTGGCGCGCATACGATGCACCATCCGATCCTGTCCTGTCTTAGCAACCCTGATGAGTTACGCTATGAGGTCACAAACTGTCGCCAGGTTATGGAGCAGCGGCTGGGCCTTCCCGTTCGCACTTTCGCGTATCCTATCGGGAACCATGAGCATATTGGTGCCGCAGCGGTCAAAGCTGTGCAAGAAGCTGGTTATGATTGGGCTGTAACGACTGAGCGTGGTTTCAATACTCCTGGCGCTGATCCCTATCATCTGAAGAGGGTGTTGGGAGATACGTCTCGTCACTGGTTATTAATGGCAGCCGAAATCTGTGGTATCTGGCATGTCTGCGCGCCTTTATGGAAGCCGTTCATTGATGAGAATAATGATATCTAGCTTATAAGGTAAATAGAACAATATGTTTAAACTAAAGAGGTACAAGTGGTAAGTAATTCATCGAATATAGAGGCTCAGGAGTTTGCGGTAGCCCATACAGGAGAGGGAGCCGCAACGAAAACATATGATGCCTGTGTCCTTGATGCTCAGCTCCGGCAATCTCTGGTAACTATCCGTTCACTTGGCAAACGCGGTCTCGCGGTCGCTGCCATGGAGACAAAAGCTGTCCCCGCTTTTGCCTCCCGCTGGTGCAAACAGGCGCGTGTCTGTCCGCCGCTGGATGGCACAGATGCCTACCTGACGTACCTGGAGCGAGTATTGGATCACAGCGGGGCGCGCGTCCTGATCACATCGTCCGATAGCACCGTCGCCCTGGTACGCCAGCATCGCGCGCGGCTGGAGCAGCGTACACGTATCGCCCT
>JAABUQ010011447.1_pt1 | contig 11326 bp, 9 predicted proteins | sample 5560001 | NCBI WGS metagenome assembly JAABUQ01 (sample SAMN10711888, study PRJNA513371) | rock metagenome | isolation source: Antarctica rocks | place: Antarctica: Victoria Land, Finger Mt nord | collected 2015-12-18
TGCTCCATCAGGTCGCGTATCCTCGGGCTGAAGGAGCGTGCGGTGCCGGTCAGCACGACCTGCGAGGGAATGATGTTGGGCGAGCCGGGATTGCCGCCCTCGATGGAGCCGACGCTGACCACCGCCGTGTCGGTCGCCGGGACGTTGCGGCTGACGATGGTCTGCAGCGCGAGGATGAAATGCGCCACCGGCAACGTCGCGTCGGTCGCCAGGTGCGCGCCGGCGCCGCCGTGCCCGCCGGTGCCGTGAAACGTGGCCGTCCACGCGTCGCTGGCCGCCATGAACGGGCCGGTGCGGGTGCGGAACTCGCCCACCGGGATGCCCGGCATGTTGTGCATCCCGTACACGGCATCGACCGGAAAGCGATCGAACAGGCCCTCCTCGACCATCTCCCGGCCGCCGCCCAAGCCTTCCTCGGCGGGCTGGAAGATGAAGCTCACCGTGCCGCCGAAATCCGGGTGCTCGGCCAGGTAGTGGGCCGCGCCCAGCAGCATGGCGGTGTGCCCGTCATGGCCGCAGGCGTGCATCTTGCCGGCGATCGTGGAGCCGTGCGCGCGGCCGGCGACCTCGGTGATGTGCAGCGCGTCGAGATCGGCGCGCAGGCCGATCGCGCGCTGCCCCGGACGGCTTCCCGTCAGGGTGGCGACCACGCCGGTCCTGGCGATGCCCTCGGTGACCTGCAGGCCCCAGCCGCGCAGCCGCTCGGCGACGATGCCCGCAGTGCGGGTTTCGGTGAACCCGACCTCCGGATGGCGGTGCAGGTCGCGCCGGATGTCGATCAGCTCGGGCTCCAACGCCTTCAGTTCGGCGATCAACGGGGCATCGGTCATGCAAAATCTCCGATCGGGTAAGCGTCATTACGGCAGCGGCGGCTGTCCCGCCAGACCGCGCAGGCGCGGCAGCAGGGTCAGGTCCCAAGGGCTCGGCATCTCGCCCACCGGCACGTGCACGAGTGCCGGGGCGTTCAACGCGAACGCGTCGCGGACCGCGCGCTCCAGTTCGGCGGCGGTGCGGGCGCGGAACGCGCGCACCCCGAAGCTCTCGGCGAATCGCACGAAATCCGGGTTGGCGAGGTCGGCCGCGATCTGCCGGTTGCCGTAGGCTTGCTGCTGGATGCGGCGGACGTTGCCGAAGGCGCCGTCATCAAACACCACCACGACCACCGGGAGCTTGTGGCGCACCGCCGTCGCCAGCTCGCCGGCCTGATACATGAACCCGCCGTCCCCGGCGATCGCCAGGACGGGGCGGCCCGGCGACGCGGCCTGCGCCCCAAGGGCGGTGCCGTAGCCCCAGCCGAGGTTGTCCTGGTAGCCCGGCGAGAGGAACGTGCGCGGCCGGGTGACCGGGAAGGCGAGGCGGGTGACGAACCCGATCTGGGTCACCTCCTCGACGAAGATGCCGTCCGCCGGCAGTGCCGCGCGCATCGCGCGGACGAAGCCCATCTGCGGCTCGAGCCGGGCCAGGCGCTCGGCGAACCAGGCGCGCACCGAAGCCAGGTCGCGCGGCGGCCGGGCGGGGCGGGGCGGCAGTGCCGCGAGCAGCGCGCGAAGCGTGGGCGCGGCATCGCCCACCAGCGCCACGGCGGGAGGGCGGAACCGGCTCGGCTCCTCCGGGTCGATATCCAGGCGCACGACGGGCAGCTGCTCGTCGACACCCCAATGGCTCTGCTGCCAGTAGAGCCGCGTGCCGACCGCCAGTACGGCGTCCGCGTCCCGCCACAGCCGGTGCCCCTCGGGGAACGAGACGGCGAGGCGGTGCGTCGTCGGGATCGCGCCGCGACCGCGCCGGAAACTGCACACCGGCGCTTCGAGCGCCTCGGCGATGGCTTGCAGCTCCGGCCCGGCGTCGAGCGCGCCCGAGCCGGCGACGATGATCGGCCGCTCGGCCCGGCCCAGCAGGTCGGCGGCCCGCGCGATCGCTTCCTCGTCGACGGGCGGCAATTCGGGCGGCTCGATCGCCGGGAACACGACCGGGCCGGCCGCGCCCCAGACGTCGATCCCGCACTCCAGCGCCACCGGCCGGGGCCGCCCGCTGCGCGCCGCGCGGATGGCGGCGGCAACCGCCCCCGGCGCCTCGTGCGGCGCGTGGATGCGCGCGGCGTGCTTGGTCAGGTGCCGCAGCAGGCCGATCTGGTCGGGGAGTTCGTGCAGGTGGCCGTGTCCGCCGTCGATGGCGAAGGACGGGATCTGCCCGGCCAGCGCCAGCACCGGCGCGTTCATGCCCCAGGCGGTGAGCAGTGCGGCGGCGGCGTTGAGCACGCCCGGCCCGGGTACCGTCGCCACCGCCTGCGGCCGGCCGGTCACCAGCGCCGCGCCGAGCGCCATGTAGCCGGCGGTCTGCTCGTGCCGCGCATGGAGCACGCGAAAGCGCTCGCCTGCCCGCGCCGCCGCGTCCAGCAGATGATCGTTATGCACGCCGGGAAGCGTATAGAGCGTATCGATCCCGTGCCGGATCAGGCTCTCGACGGCCGCTTCTCCCGTGGTCATCCGCTGCATCGCCGGTTCCTTGACAGGGTTCGACGCACTTTACACCCGGCGGCGTTCGCGGCGGGAACGGTCATGCGCTCCCTGGCGGCTCGCGCTCGCCGTGTTGATTGCGTTTGCAACCGCGCCCGTCGTCCCGGCCGGACGCTGCCGCGGGTTGCCCCGGAGATGCGCCGCGTGGCTTGAGCGGCGCATTCCGCGCGGCCTTCCGCGCCGCACGTGAGGGGCTGCACGAGATCGTCCTCACCCGCGGCGTCGCCGACATGTCGGCGACCAGTCACAACGGCTTCCGCGACTGGGCGCGAGTGATGGTCAAGGTGCACGACGGCGGCCGGCTGCTGCTCCGCTAACGGGGAAGGCCGCGGCTTCAGCGCTTATGCAGTGCGTCCGGCTTGTGGACGGCTTCCTTGCCGCGCTTGTCGCTTTTCACCAGGTATTCCGGATCATCCTTGGTCGGCTTGGCGACATGGCCCTTCACGCGCGTGGTGGAGGTCACCTTCTTCTCAACCTCGCCGTGCGTCTCGCCTTGCGATGTGTTCCAAGTCACCTTGTCGCCCGGGTTGAGCTTGTCGGTCATCGCTTGATCCTGCTGTTGACACCCGCTCGTGCAACTCGCTCGCGCGGCTATCGTTGCAGCCGGTCAGCGGTCATCCCGACAGACGGGTGATTCAAGCCCTTCTTCGATGCGACCGGAGGCACGTGGAGGGAGGGCAGGACGTGGCCAATCGGATCAACCGGGCGATCGAGCTGCTGAAGCAGGGCCAGGCGATCTACTATGACGGCGCGCATAGTGGCCATGTGCTGACGTACGAGCAGGGTCGCGCCGACGTCGGCACCTGGGCGGACTACATCAATGTCGGCATGGAGCACGGCGCGTTCGACATGGCCGGGCTCGCCGAATACATGCGCGGCATGAGCGAGGCAAACCTGACCCGCTCGGGGCATCGGACGCCGACGGTGATCGTGGAAGCGCCGGTCAACGGCACGGACGCCGCCAACGTCCGCTTCAACGCCTGGCAGTTCCGGCAGATCCTCGGTCGCGGCGTGCACGGCGTCCTGCTCTGCCAGGCGGAGAGCGCCGATGCGGTCAAGGCGTTCGTCGAATCATGCCGCTACCCGCACCAGTTGGCGGGCGTCGATCCCTCCTTGCCGTCCCCGGTCGAGCGGATGCGCGGGCCAGGACGCGAAGGGCCTACGCGGGGAGGCGCCGAACCGCTCGGGACAGGCACGCGCGGCCGCGGCTCGGAGAGCAGCGCCGGGCCAGTGTGGGGCCTTTCGGACGCGGAGTACCTGCGCCGCTGCGATGCCTGGCCGCTCAACCCCGATGGTGAGTTGCTGCTCGGCGTGAAGCTCGAAAGCCCGGAGGGGATCGCGCGCTGCGATGCGATCCTCGCCGTCCCCGGCATCGGCTTCGCGGAACTCGGCCCGGGAGACCTCGGCCTGTCGCTAGGCTACCTCGATGTGCAGCGCTTTCCCTACCCGCCGGAGATGCGGGACGCGCGCGAGCGGGTGCGCGCGGCGTGCCGGCGCAACGGCGTAGCCTACCTCGAAGCCTGCACGCCGGAAACCGTCGCGGCGCGGATCGACGAGGGCGTGCGGGTCGTCGCCGGCAACCGCGAGGACACGGCCCGGACCGGGCGCGCGTACCAGCGACGGGCGATGCCGGTGTAGCTGACTCCCTCGCCACAGCACCGGACGGCAGTCGCGCCCGCAACAAAATGTCGTTTCGCGGGAATTGAATCAACGCAACGCAGGCGCTCACCCCTCGGTCTCGCGACGACGTGATTGGCGAACTTTCAAAACGCCCAATCTGCGAGTGAGCAGTACGGCGGAGTTACGAATGTCAGGAGTTGAAGGTAGACGGCAACTGGGGCTTGCCGTGGTGGGAGTCGGGGGCGCGGTCGCGACCACGGCCATCGCGGGAGTCGAGATGCTGAAGCGCGGCGGAAACCGCGCCGACGGCCTTCCATTGGCTGACGTCAGCGTGCCCGGGCTACCCGACTACCGTGACATCGTGTTCGGCGGCTGGGATCTCAACGATGCTGACTTGCATGTCGCGGCGCGCGAGCATCGCGTGTTGCAGGACGGCATGCTCACCGACCTTCGGGCGCCACTCGAGGCGATACGCCCGTGGCCTGCCGTCGGCAGCAGTGCGTTCTGCCGCAACGTGATCGGGCGCAACATGCACGTTGCACCGAGCCATCGCGCGGCAATCTCGGCCATCGGGGATGACCTGCGACGGTTTCGTGACAAGTCAAACCTGGATGGCTTGGTGATGGTCAACCTTGCTTCCACGGAGCGTTGGCCGGATGACGGCGAGCTGTTCGCATCGCTCGACGCGTTCGAGCGCGCGCTCGATGCGGATGACGAGCGCATCGGCCCCGCCATGCTGTACGCCTACGCGGCGATCGCGGCCGGTGTGCCGTATGCCAACTTCACGCCGTCCCTGGCGGCGGATGTGCCGGCGCTGATCGAGTTCTCGCGGCGGCGGAACGTGCCCATCGCAGGCAAGGACGGCAAGACCGGCCAAACCATGATGAAGACGGTGATCGCGCCCGCCTTGCGCGCGCGGGCGCTGCATGTGGACGGTTGGTTCTCCACCAACATCCTGGGCAACCGCGACGGGCTCGCGCTCGACGATCCGGCCAGTCTCAGCTCCAAGCTCAAGACCAAGGGCCGGGTCCTCGACTCGATGCTGGGCTATCCGGTCGAGGATCATATCGTCGACATCCGGTACTATCGGCCGCGCGGCGACGACAAGGAGGCCTGGGACAACATCGACGTGACCGGGTTTCTTGGTCAGCGGATGCAAATAAAGGTCAATTTCCTTTGCAAGGATAGCGTGCTCGCCGCACCCCTCGTGCTTGAGATCGGGCGGGTGCTCGACCTCGCGCAGCAGCGCGGGGATGGTGGAGTGCAGGAGCAGCTCTCGGTGTTCTTCAAGGCGCCGATGGTCGCCAACGGCCATGCCCCGGAGCACGCGCTTCACGTGCAGCAGCGCGATCTCCTGGAGTGGCTGGGCACGGCGCAGTAGGCGAGGCGATTGTGCTTGAACGCCCGCGGGCGGAGCCGTCCCTCGACGTGTTGCGCCAGATCGGCGAACTGAAGCGGGTCCGCTCGGCCGGCCGGGACGGCAGTATAGCGACGAGGTTGTTCGCATCCGCGTGGCGGCGGGAACTTGCCGGCGAAGCGGACGCAGCATTCGCGACAACCGCTGCGGCGCTGGCGGCGGCGAGCCTGGGGGATATCGATGTCCCGACGCTGAGCGAGCTGGGCCTCGCCGCCGGGGTGGCGGCGCGCGTCCGTCACGCCGCGCTGGACGGGCTGGCGGAACGGTTCGAGCCAGCCCTGCGCGTGCGCTTGGCCCGCGCACTTGAGGCACCCGAGCCACACGTGGTGCTGCCCGGCTTCGTGGAGCGCTTGACCGAGCAGCCGCGCGCCGGCGTGACCTGTCCGGGACGGCCGCGGATTCTTTTCGAGCCGCCGGAGAACCACGCGGAGCATTGCCTGATGGTCGCCGTCTACGGTGTGCTGCTGGCCCAGCGTTACGGGGCGGACCCGGCGATCGTGTTCCTCGCCGGGCTGGCGCATCATATGCACAACGCGCGGCTCCCGGACAGCGGATTCACCGGGGAAGCGTTGCTCGGGTCTGACCTCGCGTTGGTGGTGCGCAACGCGACGGCGCTCGCAATGGATGAACTTGACGCCAGCGTGCGGGCGCGCGTGGCCGCTGCACGCGAGATCCTGGTCGATGCCGGCACGCCGGAAGGTCGGGCGTTCCACGCCGCCGACGCGATCGATCGCGTGCTGCAGATCGAGCAGCACCTGCGTCCCGGGCAGGTTTCCATGCGCACCGTGCTCCATGACATGGCGCTTGTGCACGAGGGGCCGGTCAAGCGGTTCCAGGACGACGTGCTGGCCGAAATGGGGCTGGCGGCGTGAGGCTGCGTTCGCCCGTGTCGGGCTCGGCGCTGGTGCCGGACACGGCGCATTCGCTGAGCGACGGCCGCACGCGCTGGCCGGTGGTGGACGGCATCCCCTATCTCCGCGTGGAACGCGACACGTTGCGCGCGCAAGCGCTCGCTTGTCTCGACCGAGGCGACGAGGCCGCGGCGTTGGGCTTGCTGCTGGCCGACCAGGACGATTGGTGGCGCGGCCCGCATGCGCAACCGGACGATCTCCATCGCTTGGCGCGCGACCGGGCGCGGCTCAGTTTGCGCGAGGCGATGGCGCTGCTCGCCTGGGGGCCGGTGGCCGACTATTTCGCGCATCGCTGGAGCGACCCGACCTTCCTCGCCGGCTTGTCCCTGGTGCAGTCGCATTGGCACCAGCCGCGCGACTGCTTCGAGCTGGCCTGCGGCATCGGCCATCACCTCCGTGCCCTCGGCCGCTGCGGCGTGCGCTGCACCGGCGCCGACGTGGTGTTCGCCAAGCTCTGGATCGCCCGCAACTATCTCGCCCCCGAGGCCGACCTGCTCTGCTTCGATGCGGCGCACCCCTGGCCGATCGCCGGCGCCGCCTTCGCGCTCGTGGCCTGCCACGACGCGTTCTATTTCCTGGAGCCGAAGCAGGATGTCGCGCGACAGCTGCGGGCGGCGCTGACGGACGATGGCTGGCTGGCGATCAGCCACGTCCACAACCGCGATTGGCCGAACCTGTCGGCCGGCCGCGCGGTCACCCGCGCGGAGATCGCGGCGTTGTTCCCCGATGGCGTCGTGTATGACGACGCCGAGCTGACCCGCGCGCTGGTCGAGCGCCGGCCGCCGTCGTCGGGCTCCGGCGCGGCGTCGAGGCGTTCTCGATCGCAGTGGGTCCGGGACTTCCGCCGGCCGGCGTGGCCAACGGCACACTCACCGTGCCGCCGGCCGGTGTCAGGCTCCGACGCAATCCGCTGTACGGCGCCGATGGCGTGATCTCGTGGCCCTCGCCGCGCTACGCCAACGAGTATGGCCCGCGCGCGACCTATCCACGGCGCACCGATTGCCCGGAGCACGCCGTGTGCAGCCCGGCCACTGCGGATTGGGCGTTGCGGCGCGAACTCGTCGATCTGCCGGAGCGCTGGTGAGATGGCGGGCGGGTTCGGCTGGGGGATCGTCGGCTTCGGCTGGGTGGCGCGGGATTTCGCCGTGCCGGGCATCCTCGCCTCGGGCGGCACCGTGCGCGGCGTGTGCGATCCGTGCCCCGAGGCACGCGGTGCGGCGGCCGCGATCTTCGCCGGACGCGTCCACGCCGATATCGAGCCGCTGCTCGCGGACGAGGCGGTGCGAGCCATCTATGTGGCCACGCCGAACCATCTGCATCGCGCCGTGACGGAGCGCGCGTTGCAGGCGGGCAAGCCGGTGCTGTGCGAGAAGCCGATGGCGGCGAGCCTCGCGGACGCCGAGGTGATGGCCGATGCCGCGGCACGGACGCGCGCACTCTACGGCACGGCGTTCGATCAGCGTCACCACGCCGCGCACGCGACACTTCGCGCTGCGATCCGCGACGGCCTGGTGGGCGATGTCACCGCCGTTCGCGTCGTCTACGCATGCTGGCTCGATGCCGGCTGGCGGCGTTATGGCAGCGGCGATAACTGGCGCATCGATCCGGCGCGCGCCGGCGGGGGCGCGCTGATGGACCTGGCGCCGCACGGGCTGGACCTGATCGACTTCCTATTGAACGAGCCGGTTGCCGAGGCCGTCGCGCTCACGCAGCGACGCACCCACGGCTATGCCGTCGACGACGGCGCCATGCTGATCGGCCGCACCGGCAGGGGCGTGCTGGCCTCGCTGCACGTCGCCTATAATTGCCCCGAAACGCTGCCCCGGCGTCGGCTGGAAGTGGCCGGGACCAGGGGCCTGCTGGTCGCCAACGACACGATGGGGCAGGACGCCGGCGGCCGGGTCACGCTCACCGACGCCGACACCGGCGAGACGCGCGTGCTCGCCGTCCCGGAGATCGGCACCAGCCCGTTCGCCCGGCAGATGGCCGCCTTCGCGCGCGCCGTCGAGGCCGGCGACCCGGGACCGTTCGACGCCCAGCGGGACCTGCACACGATGCGGCTGGTCGCCCGCGCCTACCGCGAGGAACCGCGATGCCACTGACACCGTACGCGTGCGGGAACTGCGGCTTCTGGCAGCGCCATTTCGCGCCGCCGCCCGACTGCCCGGTGTGCACCGACGTGCGCAACGACCTGCCCGAGGACGGCTGGCATTTCCACACCGAGAGCGACGTGCGCGATCGGTTGGACGGGCATTGGCGGCGGCTCGAGCGCGCCCTGGTCGCGTTCTCGACCGCGCCGCCGTTCGGGCTCAACGGCATCGGCTGGCTGCTGCTGCATCCGGATGGCAACGTCGCGTTCGAGGCGGCGCCGTACTACACCGACGCCATGCTCGCCGAGATCGCCCGGCTCGGCGGCATCCGCTACCTGGCGGCGAGTCACGCGCACGGCTACGGCGCGCTCTGGCAGCTGCAGGACGCTTTCGCCCCCGAGGTGCTGGCGATCCAGAAGGACGACCTGGGCATGACCAAGGCGTTCCGCGTGACGTGGCCGTACGACGACCGGCTCGAACTGCGGCCGGGCCTCACGTTGCATCACGTCGGCGGACACTACGAGGGCCAGGCCGTGCTGCATGACCGCTCGCGCCGCATCCTGTTCTGCGGCGACGCCTTCAAGGTCGATCAGGACGCGGCGGGCAACAACCTCGCGGTCTCGACGCACAAGGCGTTCCACAAGGCGATCCCGCTGTCCGCGAGCGAGGTTCGTCGCTATCGCGCGGTGATCGCGCCGCTCGACTTCGACACGGTTTGCACGCCGTTCGAGCACGCGCCCGGCATCGGCCGCGAGGTCGCACTCGCGGTGCTCGACGACCAGCTCGCGCATCGGCCGTCGGTGCGCCATCTCCCGGTCGCCGACCTTCCCCACTCGCACGGAGCCGCGTCATGAGCAGCGATCTGCGCGCCGTCGCCGATGCCTTCATCGCCAGCATGCCCAAGGCGGGCCGCGTCGACGTCTTCCGCATCGACGCGCTGGACCGGATCGGCGTGCCGGTCGTGCAAGCAAGCCTGATCCTGCCGGACGAGCCGGCAACCATCGGCTATGGCTACGGGCTCGACGCGGTCGAGGCGGAAGTCGGCGCCCTCGGCGAGTTGTGCGAGGAGGTGCATGTCGGCCGCTGGCTCGCCGCCGCGCCGCGGGTCGTCGCGAGCCATGCCGAGCTCGCGCGCGCGCACGACGCGGCGGCCGTGGCCAATCCGTTGACGCTCTGCCTCCCCGCGGGGTCGGCCTACGCGCCCGACATGCCGCTCAGCTGGGTTGCGGCGAAGCGCTGGCCGACGAACGAGACGGTGCATGTGCCGCGCGAATGGGTCGCGGCGTACCCGTATCAGTTGAAAGAACCCGCGCGGGTCATCATGCCGATCACCAACGGCCTCGGCGCCGGGCTTGACCATGCCCACGCGATCGCGCACGGCCTGATGGAATTGCTGCAGCGCGACGGTAACGTCCTGACCTACCGGGCGCTCGATCAAGGCACCGTCATCAATATCGACACCGACGAAGGTCCCGCCGTCAGGGGACTGCTGGCGCGGCTGGACGCGCTTGGGATCAGCGTGAAGGCTAAGCTGGCCTGTACCGATTTCGGGCTCACCAACCTCTACGTCGTCGGCGACGACCAGGGCGAGCCGTTCGCACCGATCCAGGTTACCGCGTGCGGCGAGGCGTCGCATCCGGACCGGTCGCGCGCGCTGCGCAAGGCGTTGCTCGAACTGATCGGGTCGCGCGCGCGCAAGGCGGCGACCCACGGCCCGATCGAGGTGCTGCGAACGATGCTGCCGCCCGAGTACGTCGACCGCCAGATCAAGGTGGCGCTGGTCGAGGAGGAGGAGAACCGTGCCCTGGAAGCGATGGCCGAATGGGTCGGCCAGGAGGCGGGCGAGCTGCGTCGCCGGCTGGCGGGCTCCGTGTTCTCCGACCGCCGGCATGTGAAGCTCTCGTCGCTGCCGACCGTCTCGGCCGCAACCATCGCGGACTCGACCGCTCGCCTCGCGTTGCTTGCCGATCGGCTGCGGGCCGAGGGGTTGGACATCCTATGGGTGGATTGCTCGCCGCCGGACAGCCCGGTCAAGGTCGCCAAGGTCATCGTGTCGGGGTTGGAGAGCGAGACGATGAGCTATCACCGCATCGGCTGGCGCGGCGTGCGGCGGCTGCGCACCCGCGACGACGTCTTGGTATCATCGGAGCCGAAACCTGGAGCGAAGCGCGTCCTGCTGCGCCCCGAGGACGAGGCGCGCGCCGGCGGGCCGGCGTGGTTCGACGCGGCGGCGGCGGATGAGATCGTGGGCAAGCTCTACGCGCTCTACCGCGAAAGTGGCCCGTTCTCGGCCCAGCTCATGCTCGCGCGCAAGCGCGGTGCCGCATGATCCGCTTCGCCTACAACACGAACGGCGCGGCCAATCACCGGCTCGACGACGCTCTCGGGCTGATCGCCGACGCCGGCTACGACGGCGTGGCGCTGACGCTCGATCATCACCATCTCGACCCGTTGCGGCAGGGCTGGGAGCGACGAGCGGAAGAGCTGGGCCGCCAGCTGGAGACGCGGCGGCTGGGTTCGGTCATCGAGACCGGCGCGCGGTTCCTGCTCGACCCGCGCGCCAAGCACGAGCCCACCTTGATAACCGCCAATCCCGCCGGCCGGGCCGTGCGCGTCGCGTTCCTCAAGCGCGCCATCGACATCGCCGCGCTGCTGCGCGCCGAGGCCATGTCGTTCTGGGCCGGCGTGCGCAAGCCCGAGGTCGATCCGAGCGACGCCGCCGCCTGGTTGCGGGACGGGGTCGCCGCCATCCTCGGGTATGCCAGCGAACGC
>JAABUQ010011449.1_pt1 | contig 11324 bp, 8 predicted proteins | sample 5560001 | NCBI WGS metagenome assembly JAABUQ01 (sample SAMN10711888, study PRJNA513371) | rock metagenome | isolation source: Antarctica rocks | place: Antarctica: Victoria Land, Finger Mt nord | collected 2015-12-18
CGACAATCGATGGGTCAACGCCCAACGCATCGAAGTCTCGGGCGGCGCCTATCTTTGAATCCGGCCGGGGCCCGCTCGCGGGCGGGCCCCGGCGGTCGGCCGATCGATCGACGCTCAACCCTGGTTGGAGGGCGAAGCCTGGCCCGTCGGCGCGGCCTGCTGGGCCGGGCCGACCTGGGGCGCGGGGGCGACGGGGACGACGGCGACCATCCGCTGGACGGGGATCATCCGGGTCTCGGCGACGGTCTCGCACACCGGGAACGGGACGTTCCGGGTGACCTGCTTGGGGACGCAGCGGAAGTTGACGACGGGGATCCGGTCGGTCACGACCTCCTGGACGATCCGGCAATTCTGGACCGGGACATTCTCGACCCGAGTCTCCCGGACCATCCGGACCGTCGTCACCGGGACCTGGCGGGTCTGGACCTCGGAGACCATCTGGGTCTCGACCACATTCTGGGTGACCGGGACCGGGGTGTAGCAGGTCCGGGCGACGGTGACGCAACCGCAGGCGATCCGGGCCTTGCCGCAGTGGCCGCAGCGCTGGGCGGTGACGGGCACGGTGACCAGGGTGGTCGTCGGCTGGTAGGCGTAGGTCGTGACCTGGCGGGTCGTCGAGACCGGCCGGCAGACGTTGACGGCCTGGGTGACCATCTGGGTCTCGGAGACGGGCCGGCAAGAGTACACGGTCCGCTGAACATAGGTCGTGTCGAAGACCGGCCGGCAGACGACCCGCTGGCGCTCGACGTAGGTCGTGTCGGCGACTCGGGTCATGATCGTCTCGGTGATCGGCCGGTATTCCATCCGGGTCCGCTGGTGATACATCGTCTGGGGGGCCATCTCGGTCACGCATTGGTAGGCCGGGGCCGCGACCAGCACGCAAGGCGTCTGGCGGCACTTGTGGCACGCCGAAGCCGTCCCGGGCGTGGAAACCAACCCGACCAAGGCCGCCACCAGGGTCCCCGCCGTTCGAAGTCGCATCGCTGTCTGTCTCCGTTGCCAATCAGGAGGGAAGATCAAAACGGGCAAGGAGATCATAATCGATGGTTCGGGTTGAGTCTATCGGATAGGCAATATAGGCGGAAAGGGTCGGATGTAGACGGCTTGCCCCGCCGAGGGCCGCCCCCGCACGACGGAAAAAGGACCACCCCTCCCCTCGGCTCGATCCCGAGCCGGGGGAGGGGTGGCTTCGATTCGAATCGGCCGACCCCGCCGTCAGAGTCTGCCGGCCCTGCTCAGTTGGTCTACTTGCTGGGCGGACATCCCCTTGCCGGCTTCTTCGTGCCTGGCCCGGAGGCGAAACAAAGCCAACGACCGCCCCTGGAGGTCGTAGGGGCTTTCCCCTTCGGCGAAGCTCGCCTCGGCGTCGGGTTCGGCGGTGTCGAGCAGGCGTTCCCAGTGCTTCTCGCGCGGATTGGGCGGGAGGGTGAAGGGGACCGAGTCGTGGTGGGCGTTGAGGAGGATGACGACGGTCTCGCCGACGATCCGGTTGCCGTCGTCGTCCACCTCGTCGATCAGGTCGCCGGCGAGCCGGACGCCGATGCACCGGACGAACTCGACGGCCCAGTCTTCCTCGCCCATCTCGTTGCCGTCGGGGGCGAGCCAGGTGATGTCCTTCACGCCCCGGATCGGCCGGCCTTTGAAGAACCGCCGGCGCTGGAAGACCGGCTGGGTCTTGCGGATCTGGATGATCTTGGCGACGAAGTCGAGGAACTTCTTCCGCGACTCGTCGAGCGACCAGTCGAACCAGGTGATGTCGTTATCCTGGCAGTAGGCGTTGTTGCTCCCCCCCTGGCTGTGGCTCAGCTCGTCCCCGGCGCAGATCATCGGGACCCCCTGGGAGAGCAGGAGCGTGGCGATGAGGTTGCGCTTCTGCCGCTCGCGGAGGGCATTGATCTCGGGGTCGTCGGTCGGCCCTTCGACGCCGCAGTTCCAGCTCCGGTTGTCGTCGGCCCCGTCGCGGTTCTCCTCGCCGTTGGCCTCGTTGTGCTTCTCGTTGTAGCTGACGAGGTCCTGGAGCGTGAAGCCGTCGTGGCAGGTGATGAAGTTGATGCTGGCGTAGGGCTTGCGGCCGTCGTCCTGGTACAGGTCGCTCGACCCGCTGAACCGGGTGGCGAACTCGGCGACGGTCCCGCCCTCGCCCTTCCAGTAGGACCGGACGCAGTCGCGGTACTTGCCGTTCCACTCGGTCCAGAGGACCGGGAAGTTGCCGACCTGGTAGCCGCCGGGGCCGACGTCCCAGGGCTCGGCGATCAGCTTGACCTGCGAGATCGTCGGGTCCTGGTGGATGATGTCGAAGAAGGTGCCCAGGCGGTTGATCTCGTGGAGCTCGCGGGCCAGGGTGCTGGCCAGGTCGAAGCGGAAGCCGTCGACGTGCATCTCCTCGACCCAGTATCGGAGGCTGTCCATGATCAGTTGGAGGACCCGCGGGTGCTGCATGTTGGGCACGTTGCCGCAGCCCGTGAAGTCCATGTAGAACCGCCGGTCCTCGGGCGAGAGCATGTAGTACGAGGCGTTGTCGATCCCCTTCATCGCCAGGGTCGGGCCGAGGTGGTGCCCCTCGGCGGTGTGGTTGTAGACCACGTCGAGGATCACCTCGATCCCGGCGTGGTGCAGGGCCTTGACCATCGCCTTGAACTCGGCGACCGGGTTGTCGATCCCGTAGTGGCGGTCGACCGCCAGGAAGCCCAGGGTGTTGTAGCCCCAGTAGTTGACCAGGTCCTCTTCGAGCAGGTGGCGGTCGTCGAGGTGGTAGTGGACCGGCAGGAGCTCGACGGCGGTGATGCCCAGCTTCTTGAGGTGGGCGATCGAGGCGTCGCTGGCCACCCCGGCGTAGGTGCCCCGCTCGCGCTCGGGGACCTCGAGATTCTTCCTGGTGAACCCCTTGGGGTGGACCTCGTAGATGACCGTCTTGTGCCAGGCCGTGTAGGGGCGGCGGTCGTCGCCCCAATCGAAGCTGGGGTCGACCACCCGGGCCAGGGGGGCGAACGCCGCGCTGTCGCGGTCGTCGAAGGCGAAGTCTTCCTCCTCGCCGCCGACCTTGTAGCCGAAGAGGGAGTCGTCCCAGATCACCTCGCGGCCGATCGTCTTGGCGTAGGGGTCGAGGAGGACCTTGTTGTAGTTGAAGCGGTGGCCGTTGGCCGGGTCGTAGGGGCCGTAGACGCGGTATCCGTAAAGCTGGCCGGGGCGGACGTCGGGCAGGTACACATGCCAGACCAGGTCGGTCTGCTCGAACATGAAGATCCGGAACGACTCCTGCTTCGCCTCCGGGGATTCGAAGAGGCAGAGCTCGACCTTGGTGGCGTTCTCCGAGAAGAGGGCAAAGTTGACGCCCTGGCCGTCCCAGGTGGCGCCGAGTGGATACGGGGTCCCCGGCTTGATCTTCATCGAGAAGCGATCTCCATGCTCGGGCCAAAGATTCGATCGGAGCGTCACGTCGGCAAGTGATGCGCCGATCGTCAGGCAGCAACTCTTGCGCCGGTCTGGACGCGGCGCCAACCGCGGCGGGACGAACCCAACGACCGTCCGCCCGGGGCCAGGCCCGGGGAAAAACGAACCCAACCCGGCCTCCTCGGCCCCGGCGTTTGCCGTGACGACCCCGATGACGGGATCGCGACCCCCCGATCCGGCCTTGGCCGGGCCGATTTGATGTCGAGTCCCGGATCGGATCGTTGCCCCGTCGCGCCGCTCCCCGCATTTTGTTCAGGGGAGGTTCAGGCCATGTACGGCCCAGCGTCCGCGTTCCGAGAGCAGGCTGATCGACAAGGAGAGGGTATTGTTCGCGTTCGCCAGGTAGGACTGGATGGTGGCCTGGGACCCGCCGTTCGCCGCGTACATCCGCATCTCCTGGCTGGTCCGCGTGGTGGCCTTCGTCAGGGCGGGATACCGGTCGATGACGGCCCGGAATTGCTCGGGGGTCGTCATCGACCGGAAGGCGAGGCTGGTCGATTGATAGGCGGCCTGGACCTCGCCCCGGCCCAGTTGGTCGAGGAAGGCGTCGGAACTCGCGGCGGCGGGGAGGTCGCGGGCGACGGTGAACGCGAGGGAGCCCAGGCCGCCGCACGCGAGCACGACGAGGCCGGAAGCGGCGAGGACGCTGACCAGGACGACCTTGCTGGTCCGGGTCACGGGCGGCAGGCCCATCGGGGGGAGAATGAGCGAAGGCAGGGCCGACCGCCCTGCCCCGCCCTCGGACTTCGATCCGCCTTCCGACCCTCGACCGATCGGGATCAATACTCGCGGTCGACCTTGATGCCGGGCTCGGGCCAGGGGTAGTGGCCGGTGGCGGGGTTGACCTGGAGCGGCGCGGGGCCGTCGATGACGAGCTTGTCGACGTCGGGGGCGAACTCGTGGTCGCAGGCGAGCATCTCCTCGAAGGTGACGACCTGCCCGGTGTGCGTGGCCATCCGGCCCATCGCGGTGACCAGGCTGGCCTCGGCCCCCCGCTTGACCTCGTTGTAGGGCTTGTCGTCGCGGATCGCGGCGATCAGGTCGTTCCATTCGAGCTGGTAGGGGTTGGGCTCGGGCTGGGGGGCGGCCCAGACGATGTCGGCCTTCTTCGACATGTCCTGCCCCTTGTAGATCCGGCACTTCGAGGGGGCGTGCGAGCTGGTGGAGATGATCGCCGAGCCCTTGGTCCCGTGGGCGTAGCTGGCGAACTCGCTCTTGCACCCCTCGATGATCCGGCCTTCGAGCAAGAACTTGGCGCCGTCGGCGAAGGTGTGCTCGACGGAGTAGGTGTCGAAGTTCTGGTCGATGTAGTTGTCGCGGTAGGTCCGGGCACCGGTGCCGGACGCCTTGACGGGCCAGGCATCCTTCATCCAGCAGCATTCATCGATGTTGTGGATCAGGAAGTCGCTGTAGCAGCCGCCCGAGGCCCAGAGGAAGCCGTGGAACCGCTGGACCTGGTACATCAGCTCGCTGATGCCGGGGGGCCTGGGCTCGACCGGGACGTTGCCGACCGGGCCGGACTGGCGGTAGGCCCGGAGGAGGATGATGTCGCCGATCGCGCCGTCCTGGATCCGCCGGAAGAGCTCGCCCCGGGCCTGGCAGTGGCGGCACATCAGGCCGACGCCGACCTTGAGGTTCCGCTGGGTCGCCGCCTCGCCCAGGGCGAGCATCTTCCGGGTGCTCGGCCCGTCGACGGTGATCGGCTTCTCCATGAAGACGTTCAGCCCTTTGGCGATCGCGTAGCCGAACTGGACCCAGCGGAAGGCCGGCGGCGTGGTCAGGATGGCGATGTCGCCCGGCTTGAGGGCGTCCATCGCCTGCTTGTAGGCGTCGAAGCCGATGTGCTTGCGGTCGTCGGGGACGTCGACCTGGTCGGGCTTCTCCTTCTTGATCGCGTCGTAGCTGCTGTCGAGCCGCTCCTTGAAGACGTCGGCCATGGCGACGAGCTTGATCGGCCCCCCCTGGACCGAGAGGCCGTTGAGCGCCGCGCCCGAGCCCCGGCCGCCGCAGCCGATCAGGGCGACCCGGATCGTGTTGTCCTCGGCGGCGTGGACCATCGGGATGGCCACGTTCGCCAGGGCCGAGGCCGCCGCGACCTGCCCTGTCGCCTTGAGGAAATCGCGCCGGGTGGCTCCGGCGCCGGGGTTCGGCTCGGTCATGGGGTCGCCTCCTTCGAAGGGGAGTTCGAGGTCGGGTCGGTTTAGGTTGATCGATCGATGGGGGCGGGGGGCGGGCGTCAGGGATCGGGACGGCCTACTCCCAAGGTAAACACCGTCCCCGCCGGAGTCCAGCGGCTACCCCGGGCGGGGCGCGATGGCGTGACCACGGCGATCGAGTTTTTTTTCCGGGAAAGTTGTCAGCGAATGGCCGGCTCGCGACAGTACCTCGGGAATCCGAATCGATTCGAGCTATCAGGAGGTCGAGGATGCTCCGCTGGATTTGCCCGCTGATCTGCTGGGTGGCCGCCTGCGGCGTCGAGGCGGCCGGGGCCGACGAGCCCGGCCGGCTCAAGGTCCTGTACGCCGGCAACCCCGGCTCGGATCGCGAGCGGGATTACGTCGATTTCCTCAAACAAACCTTCGCCCGGGTCGATGCGGTCGACTACCGGGCCTTCCGAGAAGACATGGCCGACGGCCACGACGTCGTCATCTTCGACTGGACCTCGATCGACAAGCGAGACGCGGCGGGCCGGAAGATCGACCTCGAATCGGCCGAGGGCGGGATGAATTATCCCAAGCCGACCCCCCACCTTTCCGAGGGCTACTCGCGGCCGACGATCCTCATTGGTGGGCCCGGAGAGAGGGTCGTCCGGCCGCTCAGGCTCAAGATTGATTGGGGCTGCCTCTGCCTCGAAAACCACGCCCACGGGATGAAAACGTCGCACCCGATCTTCCGCGAGCCATTCCCGGTCGACCTCAAGCTCGAAGAGGTCCCCACGCCGCCGGAGTACAAGCAGACCGCGGACGGCAAGCCGGTGGGCCCGATGACGCAGGCTTGGCGGGTCCAGGCCCCGCGATTCTTCGACGCCGACTATGGCCTGGTCGCCCGGGGCGACGAGTTCGAGGAGGCCCCCGACGCCGAGGCGATCTCCTCGGGCATCAACGGCAAGAACCCGGCGATGGTCGCCCTCGGCCGCCAGGGGAATTACTTCCTCTGGGGCTTCGCCTCGCCGCCGAGCGAGATGACGCCGGAAGCCCGCAAGTGCTTCCTCAACGCCGTCTGCTATATCAAGGGGTTCGACGGCCGGAAGCCGGTCGTCCGCAAGCCCAAGGGGGAGGTCATCACCCGCAAGCAGGTCCGCCGCTCGGCCGGATTCGCCTCGATCGCCTTCGACCCCGACGGCCTCCGCAAGGCTTACGCCTATTACTCGCTGTACACGGCCGACAAATATCGGGCGATCCGGGACATGGAAATCCAGTACCTCCGCAAGTCCTTCCCCGCCGAGGTCAACGAGCGGGGGACGGCCGACCCGGGGGCGTACCGCGCCTGGGTCGAGGCGAACGAACGCTGGCTCATCCCGGGCGAGTCCGACGAGACCAGCGGCGCCCGGGCCATCGCGGTCGATGAGGACCTCAAGGCGCTGGGCATGGACAACCGGGAGGTTGCGACCCTCGACGCCTGCGTCGCCCTGCTGGCGGGCGGCGATCGGTCGGGGCGGGCCCTCCGCGTGCTCAAGCGGTACACCGGCCTGGACCTCGCCAACGCGGGGGCCTGGAAGGGTTGGCTCGACGCGCATCGCGACCGCCTGGTCTTCACCGAGGTCGGCGGCTACCGGTTCGTCGTCGTCGACTCCGCCAGCGCGGCCCGGCCCGAGGGCGGGGATCGGCTCCCCTTGAGCCCCCCGGGCCCGGCCCGGGCTCCGTTCGAACCGGTCAAGTTCTCGGGCTCGGTCGAGCCGAGCCGGGCCTCCGCCGGCCAGGTCGCGACGGTCACGTTCCGGATGGAGATCGCCGCGAGGTGGCACGTCGCCGCCAAGGCCGGCCGGGCCGGGGCCGAATTCCCGGTCTATCTCAGGCTGACTCTGCCCGCCGGGCTCGAACCAGTCGGCGATTGGGCGATGCCCGAGGCGACGTTCGACGCCGAAGGCCACGGCCGCTACGAGGGCCCCGTCGAGTTCCGCCGCCAGGTCCGGGTCGCCGCCGACGCCCGGCCGGGCAAGGCCGAGATCACCCCTTCGGCCTACTACCAGGCGTGCGACCCGGCGTCGTGCCGGCCCGCCAGGCTCAAGACGGTCGACATCCCCTTCGAGGTCGTCGCGCCTTGAGCCGGAGTTGACCAGTCGCCGGCGGCCCCGATCAGGGCTTGCCGGCGACCTTGCGGATGTAGTCGACCTCTTCCTGCCGGTAGGGGGTGCCGTCCTTGCGGAAGATGTCGTGGAACCAGACGGGGGGCTCGGCGGCGTAGGGCTTCTGCCAGGAGTCCCAGGGGTAGATCGTCTGGGACTTGCCGTCGACGAAGCCCCAGTTGTAGGCGCCGATGTCCGCGTCGCGGAGGTAGCCGAGGTTGGGGTTGAACCGGCTCCCGGCGGGCCTGGCCATGTACTCGGTGCAGAGGATCGGCCGGCCCAGCTTCTTGAGGATCGCCACCCGCTCCTGGAGCTGGGGCAGCCCGTCGTAGTTGTGGACCGAGAGGATGTCGGACTCGTCGAGCTGGAGCTTGGCGGTGGGGGAGCACTTCTCGGGCGACCAGTCGCCGGCCCAGACGCCGGAGGTGAGCGGCTGGGTCGGCCCGGCCGCGCGGGCCCAGGCGTAGGTCTTCTTGAGCAGGTCGAGCGACCGCTCGACCTTGTCGGCCGGTTCGAGCTTGCCGTAGCTCGACCGGTTGGTGTTGTCGGGCTCGTTGAAGAGGTCCCAGGCCAGGACCCGGGGGTCGTCCTTGAACCGGCCGACGACCCCTTTGACGTAAGCCTCCAGCTCGCCCCAGCGCGAGGGGTCGGTCAGGATCGCCTTGCCGGGGGACTGGACCCAGCCGGAGTTGTGCAGGCCGGTCCGGGGGGCGTGCTGGACGCCGAGGGCCGGGCTCGGGTCCCAGCAGGAGTCGAAGAGGACGAACAGAGTCCGGATCTTGTGCCGCTCGGCGATCGCCAGGTACCGGTCGATCCGCCCGGCGAACCCCTCGCGGTCGCCCGACCAGGGGAGGTCGTGGAGGAAGACGCGCATGCTGGTGAAGCCCAGCCCTTCGGCCCAGCCCAGTTCGCGGTCGATGGTGGCGGGGTCGAAGGTCTCGGCCTGCCACATCTCCAACTGGTTGATGGCGGTGCTCGGCAGGAAGTTGGAGCCGACCGCCCAGGGCTGGCCGGCATACCAGGCATTCGCCTTCTCGGCCGACCACCGCTCGGCGGCGTCGGATGCGTGGGGGAAGGCGAGCCATCCGGCCAGGAGGAGGCCGAGGAGAGTTCGGTTGCGGATCATTGGTGGAGAGGGCCCGGGTCAAAGGGTCGAAGGAAGACGCCGGCCTCGCCCGGTGACGGGCCGGGGCGACCGGCCGGCCCTTCCGGTTGTAACCCGGGCCGACCGCGCGCTCAATGAGGCGCCACTACGCCCTTCTCGGCAATCGCCGGCTTCATCAGCAGGACCAAGGGCAGCGCCATCAGCGCCATCACCCCGAAAATGAAGTAAATATCCATATAGGACCAGAATCGTGCCTGATTATAGACCATCTGCCGGAGCAAGCCGAAGCCCTGCTGATCGGCGTCGTACTGGCTCAGGCCGCCCCGGGCCATCCGGACGCTGGAATAATATTGGGTCCAGCGGTCGACCATCGGGTTGCCGCTGACGACGTGCTCGGTCAGCCTCGACTGATGGAACTGGGCCCGGCGGTCGACCATGACGGTCACGACCGCGATGCCGAAGCTGCTCCCCTCGTTGCGGAGCATGTTGAAGAGGCCCGTGGCGTTGTTGATCTGGTCCTTCTGCAGGTAGCGATAGGCTGCGCTGTTGAGGGGCACGAAGAGCATTCCCATGCCGAACATCTGGACGCACCGGGGCAAGTTCAGGGCCCAGGGCGAGGCGTTGAGGGTGAAGCTGCCCATCCAGAACGCGCCCGCCGCCAGGCAGATGAAGCCGAAGGGCATGATCAATCGGCCGTCGACCCCCCTGCCCAGCAGGAAGCCGACGACCGGCATCATCGCCATCGTGAAGAACGCCGCGGGCGACATGATCAGCCCGGCGCGGAAGGCGTCGTAGCCGTAAAGCTCTTCGAGCATCTGGGGGAGGTTGATGTTCGCCCCGTAGAGCACGGCGAACACCAGGTAAGCCGCGAGCCCGCACGCCAGGAAGTTCCGCTCGCCCAAGAGCCGGACGTTGACCATCGGGTTCGGGTGGCGATACTCCCAGATCACGAACGCCGAGAGGCCCAAGGCCGCCCCGACCATGAAGACCTGGGCCCGCCAGAACGGGTCGTTGTACCAATCCCACTCCTGCCCCTTGGCCAGGATCACTTCAAGCGACCCCAGGCCGATCGTGACCAGGCAGAGCCCGACGTAGTCGATCCTCCCGGCGGTGGCCCGGGAGGCCTTGATCCGCTCGGCCATCCCGGGCGGGTCCTGGACGACGAAGTGGGTCAGGATCAGCGAGAGGATGCCGACCGGGATGTTGATGTAGAAGATCCACCGCCACGAATAGTTGTCGGTGATGTAGCCGCCCAGGGTCGGCCCCAGGATCGGCGCCACCACCACGGCCACGCCGTAGATCGCCATCGCCATCCCGAGTTGGGCCTTGGGGAAGGTGTCGACGAGGATGCCCTGCTCGCTCGGCTGGAGCCCGCCGCCGGCGAAACCTTGCAAGAGCCGGCAGAGGATCAGGATCTCGATGCTCGGCGCCGCGCCGCAGAGGGCCGAGCTGACCGTGAAGAGGAACACGCAGGTCATGTAGTAGCGCTTGCGGCCGATCAGGCCGATCAGCCAGCCCGAGAGCGGCAGGACGATCGCGTTGGCGACCAGGTAGCTCGTCAGGACCCAGGTGCTCTGGCTCTTGCCGACGCTCAGGCCGCCGGCGATGTACGGCAAGGCCACGTTGGCGATCGAAGTGTCGAGCACCTCCATGAACGTCGCCAGGGTCACCGTCAGGGCGACGATCCAGTGGTTCACCGGCGGCTTGACCGCCGGCGCCGAGCCTTTATCCGCCTCGCTCATGGCGTGCCCCTCCGGGGGGCGACCGGGGCGACCCGATTGTCCGGCCGGCGACCGGCGGGGCCGCCGCCGATGTCGGGGTGCTGGCGGTAGTCGTCGGGGTGGATGCGTTGGCCGGCGTCGGGTCCTTCGAGCGGCTCCTTGAACTTGACGTAGGGGACGACCGAGAGGCCGACGAACAGCGGGGTATCCTTGGGGTTGGGCTCGACCAGCTCGATCCGGACCGCGAGCCGCTGGGTGACCTTGATGTAGTTGCCCGTGGCATTCTCCGGCGGCAGGAGCGACTCGGACAGCCCGGTCCCCGGGAGGAAGCCCGACACCCGTCCCTTGAACAACTTGCCGGGGTAGGCGTCGACGTACATGTCGACCGGCATCCCGATCTTGATGTGGTGGAGCTGGGTTTCCTTGTAGTTGGCGTCGACCCAGACGTAATCCGACCGGATCGAGAACATCGTCTGGCCCGGCTCGACCCGGCTCCCTGGGTTGGCCTGCCGGTCCTGGACGTAGCCGGCGATCTCCGAGCGGACCTCGGTCCAGCTCAGGCGGAGCTTGGCATTGGCCAGGTCGCTCTCGGCCTTGGTGACGGCCGCCTTGGACGCCTGGACCGCCGGGGCCCGCTCCAGGGTCAGCGCAAACTAGCATGTTGATACGGTGACGACTTCCAGCAGGAACGCTTCGCTCCAGCCGCAGCCCCGGCGTTTCATGGCCAGGCTCTGCCGGCCAGGATGCTGCTTCAACAGCGATA
>JAABUQ010011450.1_pt1 | contig 11324 bp, 11 predicted proteins | sample 5560001 | NCBI WGS metagenome assembly JAABUQ01 (sample SAMN10711888, study PRJNA513371) | rock metagenome | isolation source: Antarctica rocks | place: Antarctica: Victoria Land, Finger Mt nord | collected 2015-12-18
CGTTCAAACCCGCTGTCATCAGCCGTCCGCCATTACCGTCTCGCACGTCACATGCCGCGGCGCAGCGCATCGACCGCCGGCGCGAACGCCGCCAAGGGTTGGCGGCAGCTGGGATAGCAGGGGTGATACCCGGCAAACGGGCGGCGCCACCCTTCCAGCACGCGGCCGAGGCTGCTGTCAGTGACCTGCGCCTTTTTGGTGCTTGCTTTGTGGCAGGCGTCGCCTGCCTTTGCGGGCCCTGGGCGGCGAGCGCTGACGCCTGACGCACCTTGCGCTGTTGAACCCGGGTCGTCCGCTCGGGCGGCGTTAACGATGGCAAGGATGATGCTGCCACGGTGGCTGTAACACACCAGCCTAGAAGAAGCGGAGATCGGCACCGGAGAAAAATTGCCCAGAGCGTTGTCGCGCGCGTGACGTGACGCCTCGGGTTTAAGGCTGTAACGGAGGCGCTGACCGCCGCTGCGACAGTGCCAGGAGCGAGTCTCAGCCCGTCACACGGAACGAATCGCCATATTCCGTGCTTACCTCGATCCCGAGGCCTGGAACGTCGTCGGCCAAGTGGATAAACCCCTGATCGGCCTTCGGCTCGCCTTTAAACAAGTACCAAAACAGCTCGTTGCCGACCTCGACCGGATGCTGCGGGAAATACTCGGCGATCGGGCAGATCAACGAGGACATGGTCAAGTGGTAGTTATGCATCTGCCCCGCGTGCGGGACCACCGGTACAAAGAACGCTTCCGCCATCGCGATGATTTTCCTTGCCTGGCTGATCCCGCCCACGCGGTTGGTGTCAAACTGGATATAGTCGACCCCCTTCCCTTCCAGCAGCCGCCGGAACCCATAAATGGTGTGCTCGTGCTCGCCGCCGGCGATCGGGACGCATCCCATTGCGCGCAGGTCGATATAGCCGTCCACATCGTCCGCGATCACCGGCTCCTCGATCCACCGGAGTCGGTATGACTTCAGCATCGGGATGATCTGGCGCGCGTATTCCAGTGTCGAACCCATGTAGGCGTCGACCATCAGATCGACATCCGGCCCGATCGTCTCGCGCACGAGAGCGATCGACGCTTCGTTGCGCCGCATTCCCTCCATCCCGTCCATGGGCCATAGCCAAGGCGCATCTTCACCGCCTTGAAGCCTTGCGACATATACAGGGCCGCCTCGGTCCGCAGGGTGTCGTGCGGCTGGTTGTAGAGCTTGCTGGCGTAGACTGGGATGCGGTCCTTCACGCGTCCGCCAAGCATGCGGAACACCGGCAGCCCAAGCAGCTTGCCTGCAAGATCCCACAGCGCGATGTCCACCGCGCTGATCGCCGCGAGCGTCACGCCCTTGCGTCCAAAGGGGATGGTGTGGCGGTACATGCGCTGCCAGAGCGACTCGATGTCGAAAGGGTTGGCGTCCTGCAGGATTGGGGCGAGATACCGGTCCAAGATCGCCTTGCAGATGTGAGGCGCGAGGGCGGCGTTGCCGATGCCGATCACGCTGCTCCGCGTTTCTACCTCGACGACCAGCCAGGCGTGAAAGCTGAAGCCCCGCATCCGGTCCGCGTCGCCGGTCAGCATGTCGGTCGCGCTGAGTGATATCCGTTCCGGCAGCGGCGCGGTGGGCCCGGTCCACTCGTAGACACGGGCGCGCACCGCGACAATGCGTTCAAGGTGGCTGGCCACCGGATGGGACGGATCGCCTGGCGCTATCGCAACGTCCATGGCCGGACTCCTTTTTCGGGTTGCAGCCTCAGCCGGCGGCGGCGGCACGCACTGGGTCCGGCATCTCCTCGACCCGGATCCGCCTTCGCTCCAGTTGGGCTGTCGCACGGGTGCGCAGGCTGTCCAGCAGCACCGCGAGGAAGATGATGGCTGTCGTGATTAGCGGATAGACGTAGGGGTCGGTGTCGGTCATCACCAGCCCGCTTTCGACCGTCTGGATTAGCACCGCGCCGAGAACCGGGCCGAACACGCCGCCGCGGCCACCGAACAGGCTGGTTCCCCCCAGAACGGCGGCGGCGATGGCCTGGAATTCCTTGCGCTCGCCAAAGGTCGACGACGCGGCGGCAATCTGGGAGAGCGATATGAAGCCACCTAGCGCCGCTAAGGCGCCGCTGAGGCAATACAGCACGAACACCTTGCGTTCGACCTTGATGCCGGCCCTGCGCGCGCCTTCCCGGTCGGCGCCGATGGCGAAGACGTAGCGACCGAACGGCGCAAGCCTGAGCAGGAAAAACGCAAGCGCCATCACGCCGAACGCGAGGAGGATCGGCATGGGTACGCCCAGCACCGGCTTGCGCGCGAAAGCCATGACCGACGGTCCCGCGAGCACGGTTTTGGTATCGGAAAGGAACAGGCCGACACCGCGGCCGACAAACAGCGTCGCGAGCGTCGCGATGAACGGCGCCATGCGCAGCACCACGATCAGGAATCCATTGACCGCGCCGAACGACGCGCCGACCGCGAGCACCGCGGGCAGGCACAGCCAGGGGGGCAGGACGGTCAGGTACAGGCTGAGCAGGACGCTGACGACGTACATCACCGCGCCGACCGAGAGGTCGACACCTGCCACCAACAGCACGAACGACATCCCGATCGCCAGGACCGCCAAATGAGCGGATTGCAGCAGAATATTGGTGAAGTTCGCCACACTTATGAAACGATCCGGAAGGCCGCCGAACACCAGCACGACCACGGCGAAGAACACCACCGGCAGAGTTTGGAGCAGCCGCGATGCCCAGCGCGCGACGGATGGGGAGAAGGTCATGGCGCCGCCTCCCCCATGGCCGCGCGCATGATCGCCTCGCGGCCGAACGCCCCGCGCCGGAACATTCCCACGAGCGCGCCGCGGCTCATCGGCAGGATGCGGTCACAGAGCCCAATCAACTCTTCCAGCTCCGACGATATGACGAGCACCGCCATGCCCTGCTCCGAGAGCCGTGAGATCAAGCGGTAGATCTCCTGCTTGGCGCCGACATCGATGCCCCGGGTCGGTTCATCCAGGATGAAGACGCGCGGGGTTCTCAGCAGCCACTTGCCGATCACGACCTTCTGCTGGTTTCCGCCCGACAGTGTCCTGACGGCCGTGCTGCCCATGTCGTGGGTCTTGATGTGGAGGTGCTCGCGCATGGTAGCCATCCGTCCGTCCAGGGCGCCGTCGTCGATCCGGCCGCCCCGCCGCGCGTGCAGCGGCAACGCCGCCAACCCGAGGTTGGCGGCCACGGTGCCATCCATCATCAGTCCTTCGTGCCGCCGGTCCTCGGTCAGGAACGCCATGCCCATGTCGATGCAGGCCCGGGGATCGCCGGGCGGGACGGGGCGGCCTGCCAACGTGATCTGCCCGCGCTCGTACGGGTCGAGGCCGAACAGGATGCGCGCCAGTTCCGTCCGGCCCGACCCCATCAGCCCGGCGACACCGACGATCTCGCCCTCGCCGACCGAGAACGTCATGTCGCGGAGGGTCCCGGGATGGCTCAGCCCGCGGACTTCCAGCATCGGGCGGCGTCCGGTGCCGGGTTCCTGCCGTTTCGGAAACAAAGTTTCGATCGAGCGGCCAACCATCGCGGTGACCAGGTCTTCCGGCATCACCAACGCGACCAACGCGGTTGTCGCTCAGACCGCAGAGCGGGTGCTGGCACGCGCCGGGTATCGCCTGCTGCTGGGCAGCACCGGATTTGACGTGGACCTGGAGGCGCAATTCCTGCAGTCGTTCCAGCAGCACACCGTCGACGGCCTCATCGCCGTGCTCGCCGACGATACTGCCCCGAGGACCCATGCGCTGTTGAGGGAGTCGAGGGTTCCCGTCGTAATCATCGACCGCGACCTGCCGTTCCCGGTCGACACGGTGTGGTCGGACCATACCACGAGCATGGTCGGGCTGGTCCGCTACCTTACCGGGTTGGGTCATCGGCGCATCGGCCTGATCATGTCCCCGATGTCGATGCGGCCCGGTCGCCACCGGATGGCCGCCTTCAACCAAGCCATGCAGGACGCTGGCCTCGCGCCGGATCCCTCTCTCGTGCGGTGGGAGCGCCAGCTAGTCGGGGACGGCTACCGGGCCGCGCTTGACTTGCTGCAGCGCCCGCAGCGCCCGACCGCCCTGGTGGTGGGAGCTAACCAGCAGACGTTCGGGGCCTCGCAAGCGGTACGGGAACTGCAGCTCCGCATCCCCGACGACCTGTCTTTCGTTGGGGCCGACGAGAACGTCACGACATCGCTTGTCGAGCCACCGCTGACCGTGATCTGGCGCGATATGGAACTTGTGGGCCAGCACGCGGCGCAGCTGCTGCTGGAGCGGCTCGCAAAGCCGGCGCGGACCGAGGTTCGCACGGTCACGGTCGCCTCAGAGATCATCCTACGCCGCTCCTGTGCGCCGCCGCCATGATACCCGCCAAAGGGTCGCCAACCCTTGTCTAGCTGCCGATCGATGGGCGTGCTCGACCCTTTGGATCGTGTGTTCGCTGGCTCCGGTGCAAATAACCGATGTGGACAGGCAGCTTCCTGCAGCACCGTGATATCGTCAGCTTGCGGGCACCGAACTCAGACTGCGGGCGCAGCTTGGCCTTGAACGCCCGGGCAACCAAGGCGAACTATGCGGTGTATCGAACTCGGACGCTAAGCTTCGCAGAGGCCTAAAAAGGGCTAACGAACCGCTAACCGGCAAAACGCAGCTCGGGAAGACCACGGATGCCGAGATCATAAATCGCGAACAGGCTGCCGCGCAGGGTGCCATCACCGGGGAACCTGGGGAGCGGCGGCTTCGCCATGGAAGTCACGAAAAGGATATCGAGGTTCGGGCCGCCGAACATCACGCTCGTCACCTTCTTGACTGGCATATCGATGATCCGTTCGACCCTGCCGTCGGGTGTGTAGCGAACAAGCTTGCCGCCGTAGACAAGAGCACTCCACACGCAGCCCTCTGCATCGACGGTCGCGCCATCAGCCGCGCCGCCATTGCTTGTATCCACCATCGCGAAGGTGCGCCGATTGCTAACGCCGCCGGTCGCAAGATCGTAGTCATAGGCCCATATCTCGCCTGACCAAGTATCGGTGAAGTAGAAGGTCCGACCGTCGGGGCTCCAGCACGGGCCGTTGGAGCAGACGATGTTCCAATCGAGCCGGGTGACCTGGAAGTCCGTTGAAAGGCTATAGAGCGCGCCGTTGGGTCCCTTCTCCATGGCATCCATCGAGCCTGCGACGAAGCGACCACACCTATCGACCTTGCCGTCGTTGATGCGGTTGTTGGCAAATCCGGGTTCCGGATCGTGGACCAGTGTCACCTCGCCGGTCTTGAAATCCAGCAGGTGGAAGCCGCGCTGCAGGGAAACTACGGCGCCGAGGCCGTCCTTGCGCAGCGCCATCGAGCCGATCTTCTGAGGCACGTCCCAGGCGCGTAGTTCCCCGCCGTGGACGGTCGTGCGGAAAACGCGACCGTCGAAGGAATCTATGAAATAGAGCCGCTCCTGCTCAGCATCCCACAACGGCCCTTCGCCGAGCGTCGTCTTCACATCCAGCAGAACTTCAATACGCATGGTGGTTTCCTCCTCGTTGCTGTCGGACGGGATCAGCCGGCGAACGGTCGAGCGTACCATCGGGCCGGAAGCGGAGTAGCCGGCCTCGATAAACCTCGCAGGACCAAAAGCAATTATCAGCGTCGACCGTGGCCCTGTCAGGATAGCTTGAGAACCCCATCGCAGTGAAATCCACGAAGGTGCGGCGGTTCGCGACGCTATCGACAGTGACGTCGTAATCATAGGCGTAGATCAGCCGCTTACTCATGTCGGCGAGATAGAGCATCATGCCATCAAGGCTCCAGCAGGGTCCGCTGGAACACACGATACCGTCGTCGAGCGGGGTCACTCGGAAATCGGGGTCGAGCCGGTAGAGGATGCAGAGCGGATCGCGTTCCTCGTAGTTCATGGCTCCGGCCAAGATCGCCATAACAGTACTTCCTAATGTCCAATGTCAGTGGCAGCTTTGCGCTTGTGGGCGAGAAGCGCCATGAGTCGGCGGTCTCGCCATTTCTGGCGTTCGACCAGCTTGTCGCGGTCGAGCCTCCGGGCACGGTCGCCTTCAACGGTCTCCATCACCGGCCCGGTCCAATCAATGCGACGCTGCACGGACGGGAAGATATTGGAGTAGATGCCTTGGTAGCGTTCGGCATAGTCGCGCACGCCGCCCGGCGCGTTGAGGTCGATTGTTTCGAATGGCCCCATGAAGGACCAGCGCAGCGCAAGCCCGTCGCGAAGCCCGATATCGACATCTTCGACGCCCGCCACTCCGTCGGCAACGAGTCGGAATGCTTCTTCCAGAAGCGCCCCTTGCAAGCGGTTCATGATAAAGCCGTCGATTTCGCGTTTCATGACGAGCGGTGCCTGACCGCAGCCACGTAGGAAGTCCGCTGCCCTCTCGATGGCCTCGGGCGACGTCCAGGGCGAAGGGCAGACTTCGACCGCGGGGATCAGATAGGGTGAGTTGATTGGATGGCTGACAAGGCAACGCGCCCGGCCGGGTATGTGCTCGACGAAGGTCGACGGCAGAATCGCCGAAGTGGAACTTGCCAACACTGCATCAGGCGGCGCATACCGATCGAGTTCGGCGAAAACCTGACGCTTCACCTCGACCCTTTCGGGCGTATTTTCTTGGACGTAGCCTACGCCGTCGAGCGCTGCGGGAAGATGCGTCACGAGGTGCAGCCGGGACATAACCGCTTCCGGCGTATTGCCGTTCAGCAGATCGTTAGCCTGAAGGTCGGGTAAGATATCTCCAACGAAGTCGAGCGCTTTCGGCAAAGCAAGCGGGTCAGCATCCCAAATCTGCACTTCGTGCCCGGCCCGCGCAAAACTAATTGCCCAGGCACGCCCAATGAAGCCAGAACCGATGATCGCGGTTTTCATTGATGTTTCTCCAAGTTTCCTCTAAGCGCCGGCCGTGGTAAAAACCGCTGGTTCAGGGTGAGGACGACGCCGGCCATGCGGTCTTCTTCAACTATTCTTTTCGCGCAGCGCGACAACGGCGCAGAGCACGACAGCGCCGTAAAGGATCGCGCGGGTCGCATAGGGCAACGTCGTGCCGGCGAGCAGTGTTTGTAGCGCGGTCAGCAACAGCACGCCGCCGAGTATCCCGATGTAGCTGCCGCGCCCACCCGTGATAAGTGTCCCGCCTACTACGACGACCGCAATCGAGGGCAGCAAGTATTCGTCGCCCATGCCGAGGCTGCCCTGACCCGAGAAGCCGGACAGAAGGCAGCCGACGAGCGCAGCGCAAAAACCAGACAGCATATAAACCTTGACGGTCGTGCTTTTCACGGGGACACCCGAGAGCTCGGCCGCACGCACGCCGTTGCCAATGGCATAGACCCGGCGGCCAAAGGGGGTTCGTCCAAGTAGCACCACGGCCCCGATCACGAACAACACCATGAGGAACACCACCGGCGTGATGCCCGCGATTGCGCCAGTCATGAACCAACGCAGGCCTGGTGACGCGAAGCCGTCCGGCGTGCCGCCCGAGTAGACGAGCGCGATGCCTTGCAGGATGCCGTTCATCGCGAGCGTCATCACGATGGGGGAGATGCCGAGTGCTACGATGCCGAGACCGTTCAAGAACCCGACCAGGGCGCCGAAAGCCAAAACGGCCGGCAAAGCATAGACCAGGGCCGCGTCCGATCCCTTGAGAAGACCGGCGCAGAGAATTCCGCAGCAACCGACCGTCCAAGGCACGGACAGATCAAGCCCACCGGTAAGGATCACAGTGCCCTGTCCGAGCGCCAGAATGGCCAGGAAACTGCCCAGCACGATCAGGCTGTCGTAGTAGTGCCAGGACAGGAGGGAGTTACCCAGCACGAATTCGGTGGCGAAGAGTACAAGGACGAAACAAACAAACGCCGGCAGTGCGTTGCGGAGGTCTTCGGCATGACGCAGCCAGAAAGCGGGTCGCTGTATGATTGGGATTGGAGCTGGAAGACTGAGGCGGTGTTCCTTGAGGTTCAGCTGGCGCGGCAGCGTCCCGGCACTTCGAGCGGCGAGCCGCCGGCGCGCCGTGCGCAACGTCGTTGCCAACACCGAGGAGTGGGTGATCGACGCGCCCAGAACAGCCAGGATCAGGATCAAGCCTTCGACGACCGACGAATAGAAGGCCGGCACGTTCAGCACGAGGAGAATGTTGACCACCAACATCAGCACATAGGCGCCAAAAATCGTCCCGACCGGGCCACCGCGCCCGCCGCCAAGCAGCGTGCCGCCCACGACCACTGCGGCGAACATTTGCAGCAGCATGGGATTACCGACCAAGGGGTCGGCCGAGCCTGTCTGAGCACTGATGAAAATTCCCGCGAGGCCATAGAGCGCGCCGGCCAGCACATAGACGGAGAACTGATTGCGGCGGATCTCCAGCCCCGCAGCGTGGGCGGCATCACGATCCGAGCCGATGGAATAAATGGCTTTGCCAAATACCGTGTTCTTGAGGAGCAGCCAGAATCCGACCAGGATCGCGAGCAGCAGCACCGGCACTGGCAGCAGGCCAGGGATCGCGTCGCCCATGAGGAAGGTGCTGAAGCCGGTCGGGATTTGTCCTCCAGGCTTGTCCATGACTAGCAGGGTCACGCCCTGCAGGATGAACATGGTAGCCAGCGTCACTACGATCGGCTGCAATCGCAGGATCGCGATGAAGAAGCCGTTAAAAGCGCCGGCCAGCGCTCCAATGAGCAGCCCGCCGACCGTCCAGAGCGCGATGCTCCCGGCTGTGTCCTGCATATGGCTTGCGAGGGTAACATTGACCAGCGAGATCACTGCGGCGGCCGAAAGGTCGAAGCCGCCTGAAAGAATGACAATCGTCTGGCCGATCGCCGCAATCGCCAGCGTGGTTCCCCCCGCGGCGAGTGTGCTAAGCTCGTAATACCCGAGCGTGCCCCCGCTCACCGCCTTGACCAACCCCAGACAAATCAGGAAGGCAAGGATCGCAATGATTGGACTGCGGTGACGCCTAAGACGCAGCCGATTGCGCGAGCGTTGTACGACTCTCGGCCCGTGGAGGCTAGCGGCACTCATTGCAACTCCAGGCTTGTGGGAGTGCCACCAAGCATTGCCCGCAGGATTGCATCTTCGGAAATCCCATCGCCGACGAGGTCGGCCGCGATGCGGCCCCGATAAAGTACCAGGACCCTATGGGCGAGGTGATCGAGTTCGGGAACCTCGGTGGAGTAGAACAAGATCGCACCGCCGGCAGCCGCGTATTCCTGCATTAGTGCATAAATCTCGTGCTTGGTGCCGACGTCGATGCCTCGAGTAGGGTCGAACAGCAGCAGCACGCGGCTCTGAGCGAACAGCCATTTGGCAATGGCAATCTTTTGCTGGTTGCCGCCCGAAAAGGCTTTCACGCTGGTCCAGAGTGCCCGCATCTGCACGTTCAGGCGCGCCAGCACGCGCGAGACCTCCGCCTCTTCACGCACGCCGTCGATCAAACCGAAACGGGTATAGCGATCGATGACTGGTATCGAGACGTTGCGCGTGCCATCAAGCCTCGGGAAAAGCGCTTCGGTCTTGCGATCTTCTGGTACGAGGCTGATGCCGATCCGCGCGTCGGTGGCATCGCGCGGCGACGTGAAGGTCACCGGCTTGCCTTCGACCCTGATTTCGCCAGTACTTTCCTCAATGCCGAACAGCGCGGTGAAGAGTTCGAGCTGCCCCATGCCCTGAAGTCCGGCGACCCCGAGGATCTCACCGCGGCGAAGGTCGAAGGAGACATCCTCAAGACGGTTCGCGGTTGCGAGCGAGCTGACGCCGAGCACCGGATCACCCGATAGTGACGGCACGCCTAGCTTTGGCGGAAAAGACCGACCGAGCGCCTTGCCGACGATCATGTCGATCACAGCCTCGTCGCTCACGTCGGTCAACTGCTCGGTCGCAATATATTTGCCGTTTCGAAGAACCGTGACGCGATTGCAGAAAACCCGCACCTCGCGCATTCGGTGAGAGATGAACACGGTGGTGACGCCTTCAGCACGGCGCTTCTCGATCAGTTCCCCAAGCCAATCGATGTCGCGACCTGACAACGTGGAAGTCGGCTCGTCGAGCAGCAGGATTCGGGGACGGCGGATCAGTGCGCGGGCGATCTCAATCTTCTGCCGTTGGTTAAGATCAAGGTCGCGCAGTTCCGCCTGCGGATCGATGTCCTCGAGACCGAGCTGCGCTAAGTGAGCGTCGACCTGCCGCCGCGCCTCGCGACGCTGGATTTGCCCAAACGCGTTTCGGGGCGGGTAGGGCATCAGCATATTGTCGAGGACTGTCAGATCCTTGACCATGGTGAGTTCCTGGAATGCCGTCTGGATACCATGCGCGTGAGAAGCCTTAGGCGAGTCGAGCGTGACGGGCTTGCCGAAGACGGACAGGTTGCCCGTCGTGGGCACGATCAGGCCCGACAGCAATTTGACCAACGTTGACTTGCCCGCGCCGTTTTCGCCAAGCAACGCGTGGACATCGCCGGCTTGAATTTCAAACGACACGTCGTTGACTGCGATCGTTGCTCCAAACACCTTGCGGATGTTCTTCGCAGAGATCGCCGTGATTGAGAGGCTCGGCTGGGGAGAAGACATGGCGAACTCCAATCACCGCGAGCGACCCACCCTGCATTGAGGGACCGCCTTGGGCGACGCGAACGTTTCGCCCGCGTCCGAAGCGACAGCGCGTGGCTGCCTTGGAGGAAGCTGGGGATCTCCCGCACCAACTCCTTTCAGTGTTCAGGCTGTCCTGCCAGAGCGGCGTTGAGGCCGACTTCGGGTGTCTCACTGGAGAAAATCGAGGCGAACCAGCCAGGGTTCGACACGAGCGAAGGCTTAAAGGTATTGCAGCCCGCCTTCATCTCGGCCCAACTACCTTCCTGGCAAAGTTTGATGGTCTCGTTGGTGACCAGTGGCAACGGCAGGGTGGTGTGTTGCGGAATGTCCTTGCCGTCGAGCTTGTCGACCACGAGCTTGAGCGCCAGCGCGCCGGAATAGGGCGGTGACGCGTAGGAGATACGCGGCGCGCCCATTGGCTTGTAGGTGCCGTTGGCACCCTCGACCTCGGTATTCAACGGCAGCATCTGGATGCGACCGCCGTTCGAGCCTTCGCCAGCGCAGGGCTTCAGCTTGTCGGGCGTCGCTCCGGCTTCGAGCTGCATGGTGTTGGCTGTGTAGCATCCGACCTGCATCCAGAGCCCATCGATCTCACCCCACCTGCGGGTCGCAAGGATTTTAGACAACTCAGTGCGGGCAACTGCTTGGCTCCACATGCCGACCGCCTCGTTGACAATCTTGATGCCTGGATATTTGGCGAAGACTTCCTTAGCGGCCTTGGTCCGCTA
>JAABUQ010011451.1_pt1 | contig 11323 bp, 9 predicted proteins | sample 5560001 | NCBI WGS metagenome assembly JAABUQ01 (sample SAMN10711888, study PRJNA513371) | rock metagenome | isolation source: Antarctica rocks | place: Antarctica: Victoria Land, Finger Mt nord | collected 2015-12-18
GCGATAGCGTCCGCCCTGGCCGCCGAAGCCGCCCCTGCCGCCAAAGCCGCCGCGTCCCATCATGCTGCCCATGTCCATGTTGTCGGCGACGGTTGTCGCGGTGAACACGCCGTCATCGCCGGTCTGCCCGGTCGCGAGAAGCTGGTCGCCGACCTTGATGCCGCTCAAAGTGATCGTGGACATGCGGCTGATCTTGGCGGTCGGCGCGAGCTTGAGTGTGATGTTGGTGTTGTCCGGCGCGATCAAAGTCAGGGGGTTGAGGCTGAGCACGCTGGCCGTGATGGTCATGGTGCTGGTTCCCGCCCCGCCGCCGAACCCTGGTCCACCGCCCGGCCCGCCGCGCCCATTACGGAAGCCGCCGTTCTGTCCGCCCGGCCCGCCACCGGGGCCGCCAAGTTGACCACCAGGCCCGCCGCCCTGTCCGCCAAAGCCGCCGCCCGGCCGGCCTCCCCCTGGCCCGCCCAGCCCATTGGGCAGGCTGCCTGCGACAATCTGCGAGGCCGTGATCGTGGTGGGGATGCCGGACACGCGCACCTGCTCGCCCACCCGCAGGCTGCCCACGGTCGTGTCGGTCTGGGTGACCACAGATGCACCTGCCCCCATCTGGATGACCTGATCGCTGCCGCCGCCGCGCGGCGTCAGGGTGATGGTATGGGCAGAAGTATCCACGGCGCTGACGACCCCGAAAGCAAAGCGCCCTCCGAAGCTGCCGCGTCCGCCCCCTCCCCCGCCGCGCCCGAAGCCGCCGCCCGGTCCTCCCTGCCCAGGAGGCGGGGGGGCGTTGTCGGGGGCTTGCGCCCACAGGGGAGCGGACAGCAGAATGCCCGACAGCACGAGGGCGCTGCGGACGATAGCGTTGCGTTTCATGTTCTTTTCTCCTTGAAATAACAGCCGATAGGTCAGCGCTCCGACATTTGGGAACGCGGCAAAGTTCAGCAGTGTTAATTTACCGTGTCATTGTGAATATTGCATGAAGACTTTTGCAAATAATACCCTGTTTTTATGTCCTGTATGCGGGCGCGAATGCGGGCTGTCCGAGGCCAGCCGCCATCATGTTTTACCCAAAAGCCAGGGCGGGCGGGAAATAGAAATCGTCTGCGTGGAGTGCCACCGGCAAATCCATGCGCTGTTTGGCGTCAAGGAGCTGGCGCGCAAGTTTGACACGTTGGACAAGCTGGTCGCAGAGCCGGAAATGCAGACGTGGATCGCGTGGATCAGAAAGCGTCGTCCCCGGCAGACGCGCCGGGCAACGCCTCACGACCGGGTATAACAACACTATGAAAGCACTACTGGCAAGCCCGCGCGGTTTTTGCGCGGGCGTAGACCGGGCGATTGATGTGGTGGAGCAGGCTTTAGAGATATTCGGTGCACCTGTCTATGTGCGGCATGAGATCGTGCATAACGAACATGTGGTCGAGCGTTTGCGCCGCCGGGGGGCCGTGTTCACCGACGACCTGGATACGGTGCCTGCGGGGAGCGTGCTGGTGTTTTCGGCGCATGGCGTGGCCCCTGCCGTGCGGGAAGAGGCGCGGGCGCGCGGGCTGCGCGTTGTCGATGCGACCTGCCCTCTGGTCACCAAGATACATCTAGAGGTGCATAAGTTTCTGCGGCGCGGCTACGGCATTTTTTATATCGGGCATAAAGGGCACGTGGAAACCGAGGGCACACTGGGCGAAGCGCCGGGCCGTCTGCACCTAGTCACCAGTGTGGACGAGGTGGCGAACCTGCCCGACCCGCCCGAAGACAAGCTGATCTACCTGACGCAGACGACGCTGTCTATCGACGAGACGGCGGACATTGTGCGCGCCCTCACCTTGCGGTTCCCACGCATGGAAGCGCCCCCGGCGGGCGACATCTGCTATGCCACACAGAACCGGCAGGACGCGATCAAAGTGATCGCCCCGCGCAGCGACGTGGTGCTGGTGATCGGGTCGCAAACGTCGTCCAACACCAAGTCTTTGCGCAACGTGGCGGAAGCGTTGGGGGCGCGGGCGTTTCTCATTGGCGGGCCGGAAGACATCACGGATGCCATGCTTGCGGGGGCGCAGACGGTCGGCGTGACTTCGGGGGCATCCGCGCCGGAAGACCGCGTGCAGGCGGTCTTAGATGCCCTTAAAGGGCGTGGTGTAGACATTATTGAAGACGTGCATATCCGCGATGAAAACGTCGCCTTCACCCTGCCGCGTGAATTGATCCAATTGAAGATGGCCCATGCTGCCCGGTAACCTGCTGGAAGGCAAAGTCGCGCTGGTCACGGGCGCGGGGCGCGGCATCGGGGCGCAGGTCGCGCGCTTGTTTGCGTCGCAGGGGGCGCGCGTTGTCGTGCATTACCATACCAACCGGGACAGCGCCGAGGCGTTGGCTAAAGAAGTGGGTGGCCTGGCTCTGCGCGCCGATCTGACCGACCCCCTCGCCGCCGAAGCCCTGGTCGCCGATACTCTTTCCCATTACGGGCAGTTGGATATATTGGTCAATAACGCCTCGTCGTTCGCGCACGACCTGACGCTGGAAACGGCGACCTGGGACGACTTCCGCGCGGAGTTTGACGGCGTGGTCGGCACGACGGTCAACCCGACGCGCGCTGTTGTCCCTGTTATGACCTCGCAGGGCGGGGGGCGGATCGTCAACCTCGTGGCGACTTTGGTGCAGCGTCCCGCGCCGGAGTATGTGGTGCATACGACGGCCAAGAGCGCCTTGCTCGGCCTGTCCCGCAGCCTTGCCAAAGAGCTGGGGCCGCACAATATCACGGTCAACATGGTGTCGCCCGGCATGACGCTGACCGACTACTCGCAATCCCTGCCCACTGCCGTTAAAGCGAGCGTGGCAAAACAAACTCCTTTGCGCCGTCTTGCTACGGCGGACGATGTTGCCCATGTCGTCTTGTTCTTCGCGTCCCCTCTGGCTGATTTCGTCACGAGCGCCAACATTGCGCCCGATGGCGGGCTGGCCTTGCTGTAGTCTTCCTTCCCTACTCTACGCTTAGTATCAGGCACTTGAGGTACTCCGATTCGGGGGCGGACAGGAGGACGGGGTGGTCGGCGGGCTGCCCTCTTGTTTCTATGAGGCGCAGGGTGCGGTTGGCATCGCGGGCGGATTCCTGCACCACGTCGCGGAACTCTGTTGATGTCAGGTGGTGTGAGCAGGAGCAGGTGACCAATACTCCGCCGGGACGCAAGAGGCGCATGCCCATGCGGTTGATTTCATTGTAGCCGCGCATGGCACCGTCGCGGGAGGCACGGCTTTTTGTGAAGGCCGGGGGGTCGAGGATGACCATGTCGGTCTTGTAGCCTTTGGTGTCCAGGACGCGCAGGTAGTCGAACACGTTGTCGGTGACGGCGGTGTGGGGGATGGTTAGATTGTTGCGCGTCCATTGCTCGTTGTCCAAAGCAGTGAAGGCGGGGCTGATCTCGACATTGGTGATGCTGGCTGCCCCGGCGTGGGCGGCGCGCAGGCCGAACAGGCCGGTGTAGGAAAAGCAGTTGAGGATGTCGCGGCCTTTGGCTTCAAGGGCGGCGGCTTTTTGGTTTTCGCGCTGGTCTAAAAAGAGGCCGGTCTTGGCCCCGGTCTTGATGTCTGCTATCAAGGTGGCCCCGTCGTCGTGCCATTCCAATAAATCAGGGGGAGTTGTGCCCGCCAATGTCCCGGTTTGTTCTTCCAAGCCTTCCAGTTTGCGCACGGCGCTGTCGGAGCGTTCGTAGACACCTTGAATGCCGGGCAGTTGCATGAGGGCGGCGATGATGGGGCCGCGCCAGGATTCCAGTCCCAATGCAAGGAACTGGGCGACGGCATAGCCTGGGTAGATGTCTACGATTAGGCCGGGCAGGCCGTCGGCCTCGCCGTGGGCGAGGCGGTAGGCGGGGGGCAGGGCGTTCTGGGAGGCGTAGCGGGCCTGGCGGTAGGCATAGGCGCGCTGGAGGCGATTGTGCCAGAAGTGGGTGTCGATGTGTTCGTCAAAGCGGCGGGTAAGGAAGCGGACAGCGATCTTGCTGGCGAGGTTGGCGTAGCCTGTGCCCAGGGTGCGCCCACGGGAGTCTTGGATGCGGACAATGCCGCCGCTGGCAAAGCCGGACTGGGGGGCGGCGGCGATTTCGTTGTCGTAGACCCAGGGGTGGCCGATGCGTTCGGGGCGCTGGGGTTTGAGCTTGATGGTGGGCGGGGTCGTCTTGGCGTTGGGGCGGGTGCTGGGCGGGTTGATGGTGGGCGTGGTCATGCCGTGTATTGTACCTGAGGGTGTGCCGGGGGTATGAAGCGGCAAGCGGGGGCTTGTGCCGGGGGTGTAAAACATTTGGCAAGGCCAGGCCCTCGCGGGCGCAGGAGTTTGTATCGCTGTCTTTCTGATGTCCGGCAGGACATGGCTTTTCTTGTGCCGGGGGGGTTATGCTCCCGGCGTTTTTGCTGTCGTGGGCTTGCTGGAAAGGGGCGGGGGCGATAGGCAGGTGGGATACGGCGGCGGCAAGGAAGGCTGGGCTGCGCAGGCCCGCGTCGCTGACGGCGACAAGGCGCAGGGGGATTTCCGCGCCGACTTCGGGGGTGCCGTAGCGGGCGGTGTACAAGTCTGTGATGGTGTTTGGGCCTTCGGCAAGGCTGGGGAGCGTGCCGATGGGCTTGAAGGCGGACGGGGGGGCAGAGGTGGGGCTGCCCGGCACGCGGGGCGGGGCGGCCTGGAGGCAGACGGCCTGGCCGTAGGGCGCGGGGGATGTGAGGGTGAGGACAAACGCATCGCCTCTATGGGTGGCGGTGAGGGTGACGGGCGGCAGGAAAGGCGGGCCGACGAGGGGCAAGACGGGTTCACTGAGAAGGGGCAGCCGGGCCGCTATGCGGGCATGGTTGACGGTGGCAAAGGCGTTGGCGGGGGTTATTTTGTGTCGTCCCGCGCGGTCTTGGGCGGCGTTCATGGCGTTGGCGGCTTGCTGCCATTGGCCTTTGTGGGTCATAGGAAGGGCCTGGTACATTTGGGCCAGCCCGGCGAAGTTTTGCCGCGCCTGGGAGGTAGCCGGGCTGACGGCGGTGCTTCGCTTTGCCGGTGTGGTGGTGGTGTGTGCGAGGGTGCGTAAAGAAGCCATTGGGTATGCCTGCCTTTGCCGTGGTCAGTAATTTGCCGTGGTCAGTAAACTGTTTGGACACTGGTATTATTGGCAGGTGGGCCGGGGTTCTTTAGGGTGATCTGGATATATTTAGCTGTAAGTTGTATTGACCCAGGTCGTTAAATCTGCTGCAAGTTTTGCGTATTCTGGGAAGATCAGCAGGGATGCGTGTACTGTATCTTGAGTGACCGGATCAATACTGGATGGATGACCGGCATCATTCCTAGCTAACCGAATCTGACCTGTGAACGCAGACCAAAAAGACCAATACGTTTCACGAAGTGGTTGTGGCATTGTGTTTGTCTTTGCGTCTAAGATACTGCTGATAGTTCTTAAAACTCGGCTTATGCGCCAATCGATAAGGTCATTAGGAGGAGTCTGAACTAATGCTCTCATACGTGTAACAAGATTGTCACGTAGCTCCAGGCTCACGCTTTCCGCAGCACAGCTTACCATAACAGCAGTTGCTTTGAAGCAGTCGGAGTTGTATGTATGTAGTGCCTCTTTGATATAAGAGGCAGCAATAGGGTTCAAAGTAACTTGGGCAGAGAGATAGCTCAGGTAGCCATCGGGATTTAGAGGGTCCCGGCTAAGATGCTGAAGTGCTGTGCGCCCCTGTTCGGTAATGTGAAACCAGGGTGCATCTGGATTGTTGATGTCCAATCCCCAAGCAAGATGCCCTGTGCGGAATAGGTCATTATAAACTGTGAGAAGGCTTTGCTGTGCATCCTGGTTGTCAAAGTGGAGATTGGTGGCTGCTTCACCCAGTATTGTTCTTGAATTCAATCCCCCGCTACTACCAGCATATCTTTGTATAACAGTTAGCAAAGTTTGCCGAATAGTTGCACCATCCACGTTGCTGTTCTGATTTGATGGATTGTTTTGGTTTAATGGCATATAAACCCTTTCCGTTTACATAGCCAGTTTGACCAGTTATACCTGTGGTCTGAGGTAAGGTGATAGTTTATACCTTTGTTTATTAGTGTGTCAAGCACGGCGCAAGCACGGCGGGACAGGGTGAGGGCGTGTTGGGGAGGGGAACGGCAGTATGGGGACAGCAGGCGGACAGGGCGTACTGACGGGAGTGGACGTGCTGGCGAGGGACGGGTTTGCTTTGCTGGGTGGGCTGCGGGTCGGGCTGGTGACTAATCCGACAGGACGGACGCAGGCGGGGCAGGCAACGGCTGATGTGCTTTGGAATGCACCGGGTGTGTATCTGCGGGTTTTGTTCGGGCCGGAGCACGGCATACGCGGGGATTATGACCAGCCTTTGGTGGACGATGGAACGGACAGCGCGACGGGCCTGCCCGCCTATTCGCTGTACGGGGCGCGCACGGCTCCGAGTGCGGAGCAGTTGGCCGGTATAGACTGCCTGGTGTTTGACATTGCCGATGTTGGGTGCCGCTTTTATACTTATATCAGCACGCTGGGACATGTGCTGGAAGCCGCCGATGCTCATGGCCTGCCCGTCTTTGTGCTGGATCGGCCTAATCCTATTACGGGCACGCACTGCGAAGGGCCGCTGCCTGATGGAGACAAGCTGTTGTTTACGGCTTATCATTCGCTGCCTGTGCGGCATGGGTTGACGGTGGGGGAGGTGGCGTGGCTGATGCACGCAGAGTGCGGGCTAGCCTGTCCGCTGACGGTGGTGCCTTGTGAAGGCTGGTATCGCGGGGATTGGTATGACAGGACGGGCCTGCTGTGGACAAACCCTTCGCCCAACATGCGCAGTCTGGCGCAGGCTACTTTGTACCCCGGCGTGGGCTTGCTGGAGATGACCAACGTATCGGTGGGACGAGGCACGGACACGCCGTTTGAGATTGTGGGCGCACCGTGGCTGGACGGGCGGGGCTTGGCAAGCCATGTGAACGCGCAAGACTTGCCGGGTGTGCGCGCCGTGCCTGTGGAGTTTACGCCCACGGCGAGCGTACATATGGGCGTGTTATGTGAGGGTGTCAATTTGCTGGTGACGGACAGAGGCGTGTTTGACAGCGTGCGCTTGGGGCTGACGCTGGGGATCGTTTTGCGCGCTTTGTACCCGCAGGAATGGCAAGCGGAGAAGTTTAAGACGCTGCTTGCAAACCGTGCGGTCTTTGATGGCGTGATGGCAGGGCGGAGTTACGAAGAGGTTGCCGCAATGTGGGCGGGTGACCTGGCGGAGTTTGGCAGGCGTGTCCAGCCGCACCTGCTGTATGAGTGATGCTTAACAGCGGAAAGCCAAACTCTAGGGCAGCAAGCGCGAAAGCACGGCCTGTGTCAGGCGGGCGAGGTTGTCTATGGCATCGCGGTGCATGATCTCGTGGCCGTGGGAGTTTTCCGCCCCGAAGGCAAGTGTGATAGGACGGGCCACAAGCCCTTGTGCGGCGGCGCAGGAGGCATCGCTGCCGCCGCGCGCAAGAGCCTGGAAGTGCGGGGCAAGTCCGATGCTCTGCGCGGCTTCGGCCACCAGGGCAATGTCGGCAGGGCGCATGGCGCTGTACGAATCGTTGACCCAGACGGTCGGCTGGCTGTCTAGCGCGAAGGGGGCTTCGGGGACGTTGGGGCCGACTTCCAGGGCCAGCCCGATCTCCGGCTGGTACTTGCGGAGCAGGTACAGCGCACCATGCCCGCCCACTTCCTCAGCGGCAGTGGCCGCAAACAGCACCCCACCCTCGCCGGCGTCACTCCCCATCCCACCTGTCCATTGTTCCAGGGTCAGAAGCATAGCCGCCAGGTCCGCGCGGTCGTCGAGGAACGGCGCGCTTGCGTAGTCCCCAAACTCGGAGAGCACGCGCCGGGATGGGTGCAGGGCTGCCCGCGTGCCGGGACGCACGCCCTGTGCCGCGAGAGCGTCGGCACTCAGGCCCGTAAAAATGCGCGCCATGTCCCAGGTCAGGGGTTCGTCGCAGGCGCGCACGGCACTGTTGCTTTTGGCGCTGCTGTGGATGGAGCCGAACGAGAGAATGCCCGTGAGCGGACTGCTCGGCGCGAGGATGGTGACCGGCCCTTCGCCCCATTTCCACGGGTATGCGCCGCCCATGTTGGTCACGACCAGCTTGCCATCATCCTCCACGCGCACGACTAAGAGAGCGATCTCGTCAAGATGGGCCATGACAATCACGGACGGCTTGGCGGGCAATGCTGCTGCGCCGGGCGGGGCGATTAAGAGGTTGCCGCGCGCGTCGGTGGCATGCACGCAGCCCAGGCGGGCAGCGTGGGCGGCGACGGCATCGCGCACGGCATCCTCCTGCCCAGGTGGGCCGGGGATGGCAACCAGTTCACGTACCAGGGCCAGGGCGTCTGTCATGAGTGCTTCTTTCTACTCCCCATCCAGCAGACTTTCGCTGTCCGCATCGTCGTCGCCGACGGGGGTGACTTGCCACCAGTTCAGGCCACTTTTGACTTCCACTCCCAATGGCACGTCCAGGGGGAAGGCGTGCTCCATCGCTTCTCGTACCAGGGCGGCCAGGCGCGGCACGTCGGCGGGGGCGCAGTCAAATAAAAGTTCATCATGCACTTGCAGTATCATTTTGGCGTCCAGGGGCTCGTTTTGCAGGGCGAGATGGACGCGCAGCATGGCGAGTTTGATGATGTCTGCGCTGGTGCCCTGCACGGGCATGTTGGCGGCTTCGCGCTCCGCCGTTTGCCGGAACTGGTACACGCGCGAGTTGACATCGGGCACGTAGCGTCTGCGGCCCAGCAATGTCTGCACGTAGCCCTTTTCGCGGGCATCCACCAGTATCTCTTCCAGGTAGGCGCGCACGCCGGGATACAGCTCCAGGTAGGCTTTGATGAGGGCGGACGACTGCTTCTGGTCGATGCCCAGCTCGTTGGCGACACGAAATGCCCCGGCCCCGTAGACAACGGCGAAGTTGGTGGTCTTGGCCTGGCGGCGCTGGTCGGGGGTGACTGTTTCGCCCTCAGGCACGCTGAAGATGCGGCGGGCGGTCTGGGCGTGGATGTCCTCGCCGGACGAGAACGCCTGCACCAAGCCGGGGTCTTTGGTGACATGGGCGAAGATGCGCAGCTCGATCTGCGAGTAGTCTGCGGAAACAAGCACATGCCCTGTGTCGGCGACAAAGCCTTTGCGTATCTCGCGCCCGACAGGTGTGCGGATAGGGATGTTCTGCAAATTAGGGTTGCTGGACGACAGGCGGCCCGTGCTGGTGACGGTCTGGTTGAGGGAGGTGTGCAGCTTGCCGGTTTGGGCGTTGACCAGGGCGGGCAGAGCGTCGGCGTAGGTGGACTTGAGCTTGCTCAGCTCGCGCCACTGGATGATCTTGCCCGCGATCTCGTGGCCTTTGCTTGCGAGGTCTTCGAGCACATCTGCGCCGGTCGAGTAGCCGGTCTTGGTCTTTTTGCCGTGGGGAAGATTGAGCTTGTCGAACAGGACTTCCTGCAACTGCTTGGTGCTGCCGATGGCGAACTTTGCGCCGCCTGCCAGGGCGTAAATCTCTCCCTCCAGCGCGGCGATTTGTGCGCTCATGGTTTCGCTGACGCGGCCTAGCAGGACGGTGTCGATGGCGACGCCGTCTTGTTCCATGTCGGCCAGGACGGGGGCGAGGGGCATCTCCATGTCATCAAACAAACTGAGCAGGCCGTCGCGCTCCAAACGGGGGCGCATGATGTCTGGCAGGGACTGGACGGCGGCGGCTTCGTCCATCAGGGCGGCGGGCAGGTCGGCGGGGTCGGGGACAAGGTCGAGGCCGGCCATGTCGGCGGCGATGTCCGCGAGGGGGTAGGAGGCGCGGCCTGCCGCGAGCAGGTAGGCGGCCAGCAGGGCGTCGAACGCGCCGCCACGCAGGGACACGCCGTGTCGTGCCAGCACGCCGGTCGTGAACTTCAGGTCGTAGACACTTTTTAATGCGTGGGCGTCTTCCAGATAGGGCACGAGGGCGGCTTTGTGGTCGTCCCAGGGCGCGTAATAGGCGGCGTCGGGCAGGGCGAAGGCCAGGCCGTGCAGGGTGGCTTCCATCAAGGAGGCTTTGGGCGGGAGGGTGTGCAGGCGCAGGCCGGGCGGGGCGTCGGCGGCCCGCAGGCGCAGCAAAAGAGCGGTCATGTCGTCCGGGGCGGCGACGGTGTGATGGGGCAAAGTGGAGGCTTTGTTTGCTTCGCCTTCTGCGCTTTCTTCGGCACTGCCGCCCCCCGGCGTGCCATTGCCTGCGATAGTCTTGGCGCGCTGGATGCGCTCCAGGTCGGGCAGGCGCTTGGCGAGCGTGCGGAACTCTAATCGGTCGAACAGGGCGCGGACGGCATCGAAGTCCGGCCCGATGGTCTGGTAATGGGGGGTCAAGTCTACCCAATCGGGCAGGGGCACGTCGCGGACAATGGTGGCGAGGCGCTTGCACTGGACTGCCGTATCGGTGTGGGTAATCAGGGCGACTTTGGTCTTTTCGGGCAATTCATCGACATGGAACAGCAGGTTTTCCAATGTGCCGTAGTCTTTGAGCAGCTTGGACGCGCCTTTTTCACCGATGCCGGGGACGCCGGGAAGGTTGTCGCTGCTGTCTCCTTTGAGGCCCTTGAAGTCGGGTATCTGGGCGGGGGACAGGCCGTAGCGGGCATACACGGCGGCGTTGTCGTAGGTGACGGTGTCGGTGACGCCTTTGACGGTAATCATGGCCTGCACCGCGCCCCGGCCTTCCAGGGGGCTGCCGTCGTCTACCAGTTGCAGGGCGTCGCCGTCGCCGGTGACGATGAGAACGTCATAGCCCAGCAGCTTGGCGCGCTCGGCCAGCGTGCCGCACACATCGTCCGCCTCGAAGCCGTCCACTTCGACAACCGGCACGCGGAAGGCTTCGCAGGCTTCGCGGGCGGGTTTGCGCTGGGGCTTAAGGTCGTCGGGCATGTTCAGGCGCGTGCCTTTGTACGACGGCATTTCTTTATGGCGAAAGGTAGCCGTGGGCGGGTCAAAGGCGGCGAAGATACTGTCGGGCTGTTCGCGCTCCAGGATGGTGAGCAGCATCAGCACGAACGAGTAGACGGCATTGGTAGGCATGCGGTCGGAGGTGGTCAGGGCGCGCATGGCAAAGAAGCCCCGGTAAAGCAGGCTGTTGCCGTCCAAGATGACAAGCTTTGGCATGGGGTGATTATACCCGACGGGGAGTGTGCCGGGGGTGCAAGCAGGTCGTACCGTTCGTGACGTAGTCGTACCGTAGTCGTGACGTGGTTTTTCCTATAACATATTCACGGCGCACCTATGGCGTTCCCAACACTGAGCAAGCGCGTACCGACGACGGAAGAAAACGTTCCGTTGTTGG
>JAABUQ010011452.1_pt1 | contig 11323 bp, 13 predicted proteins | sample 5560001 | NCBI WGS metagenome assembly JAABUQ01 (sample SAMN10711888, study PRJNA513371) | rock metagenome | isolation source: Antarctica rocks | place: Antarctica: Victoria Land, Finger Mt nord | collected 2015-12-18
ATCGGGCAGCGGCGGAACAACCATTCGAAGGTTGAATCCTCCTCACAACGTCCCGTCAAGCCCAGCCGTGAGCCACAGCTCCCAGCCCCATGACCGAGCCCCGCCCAGAGCCGGATGAGCAGTTACTTCTCGCGAATGTCGGATCGACTTCGATCTGTCGGCGAGCCATGCCAGCATTGACGATGCCGGGCGCTACCACATTCACCCGGATGCCATGCTCTCCAAGTTCGAGCGCCATGCAGCGCGCAACCATCGCAGCTGCTGCTTTGGAGGCGCAATAGCCGGTGTTGTCCACGTTCGGAACATCCTGCACCCAGGAACCTGTGACTACGATCGAGCCTCCGGCACGAGCATCGACCATACGGCGCGCGGCGGCTTGGGCGAACAGGAAGACGCCTGTCGCGTTCACGCTGAGCATCAGACCCCAGTCGGCGGCCGACAGGTCGAGAGCCCGTCCCCCTCGATGGACGCCCGCATTGGCAACCGCGATGTCGATTCGTGGAAGCGAACTCACGACACTCGCGAGAGAGGCCGGGTCAGTCACATCGACCTCGACGAAGCGCATGCCAGACTCATGAACCTGCGGGGCGACGTCGGTGGGCAGGGCCCGATCGAGAAGAGTGATCGAAGCACCCTCGCGTGCGAGGCTGTGAGCGATCGTCAGGCCGATCTCCCCTGCCCCGCCCGTGATTACGGCATGTCTGCCTGCGAACCTCATGACAATTCACTCCGGGCTTCCGACAATCCCGCTCCCGACCCGCTGAACCCGCCACTCGCCGAGTTCGGGCGGCCTACTGCCGCTTGCAAGGATTGTGGCCCGCCGTGAAGCGCCAAGCCTCCATCCACCAGCACGATCTCGCCGGTCATGTATTTGGCTGCCTCGGACGCGAGGAAGGAGATGACCGAGGCGATCTCCTCGGCATAGCCGGGGCGGCCGAGCGGTATCACTGGACGCGGTACAGCCGCGGCGTCGACGGCGGTCGCGAAGTTCATGGGCGTCGCTGTTTCCCCCGGAGCGACGCCGTTCACGCGGATGCCGTGGCGGGCAAGCTCCAGCGCCATGACGCGCGTCAGCTGCCTCAACCCTCCTTTCGAAGCGCAGTACGCTGCGCCGCCTCCCAGCGGCTCGCGCTCGAGGATGCTCGTGACGTTCACGATCACTCCGCCGCCTCCCTGCGAGACCATTCGCCTCGCCGCGGCTTGCGCGCACGCGAACGCTCCTGTCAGGTTGGTTCCGATGACCTCCAACCACTCGGTCATGGGCAGGTCCAGGAAGTCGCCGCGGTGGTTGATGCCGGCGTTGTTGACGAGAACGTCCAAGCGTCCAAGCTCGCCGGCGAGCTCGTCGATGGAGTTTGCGATGGTATCGAGGTTGCGGAGGTCCAGCTTACCGGTCGAAGCGCGAGCGCCAAGCAAGCTGATTTCCTGCGCGACGGCAGCGGCACGGCTGGATCCCTCGTTGAAGGTAATGCCGACATCGTACCCGTCCGCCGCGAGCTTCATGGCCGCGGCTCTGCCGATGCCCGAGCTGCCGCCTGTAACAATAGCCACAGGCCTCATCGGGTCGCCTCCAGCCGCACCTCGTAGCCGGCTTCGTCCAAGTTGCCAGGGCCGAAGTAGCCGAACAGCGTCTTGGTCAGCACACCCTCCTCGTTCTTATAGCCGTGGTACTCGCCGGCTGGGATGTATGCGATCTCGCCGGCGGACAGCGGCACCGCGCCGTCCTCGGTCAAGTGCTCTCCGCCGCCTTCCAGAATGAATAGGAATTCGTCGCCATTCGGATGGCGGTGGTGCTCGTGCAAGCCACCCGGCTCGAACGTGCTCGCCCCAAGCAGAAAGCCGTCCGAGCCGATGCTGTCTTTGGTCGCGAGCCAGAACACGCCCAGACCGATGAAACCGGCATCCTCATCGAGAGCGGCATCCCCTTGCATTTGCGAGAGGCTGGTCTTCGCCACGCTTGGCTCACGCGAGCTGTTGATCTCGCCCGTGTAAGTCTCGTATCCCGACTCCGATGGCCTCGCGGCGGGACTGTAGATCGAGACAAGGACAGCCTTCTCAACGCCCGTGTTCCGAAAGCCGTGCCACTCGCCCTTTGCCGCATGGGTTGCGTCGCCCGCGTTGACCGGCACGGGTCCGTTGACCGTGAGGTGCTCGCCCCGGCCGCTGAGGAGGTAGGAAATCTGCGCGGAGCCGGGATGACGATGCAACTTGTGCTGCCCACCGGGCGCGAACTCCGCGATCGACAGCATTCCCCGGTGCGACCCGACGGTATCCGCGTTGATCAGCATTCGAACCGTCGCGTTCGTCAGGTCGGGATGAACGTCGGTTACCGCCGGAGCGGCCGCGAGAGAGACTTTCTTCATGGAACACCTATCTGATCGTGTAGCCGCCATCGATGACGAGTTCGGCACCGGTTACGAATGCCGATTCGTCGCTTGCGAGATAAAGGGCCGCATAGGCAACCTCTCGGGGCTCCGCCATGCGTGCTAGTGGAGTGTCGGCGATCAACTGACGATTGATAGCATCGTCCTGCTTCTCGATTATGCGGGTGAGGATCGCACCAGGATGCACGGAGTTGGCGCGAATGGTCGGGGCATAGGTCAGCGCCGCGTTCTTCGTCATCGTCGTGACCGCGCCTTTGCTGGCTTGGTAGGGAGCGACGCCCACTGCCCCGATCAACCCCCAGATGCTGGATATATTGACGATCGAGCCGGCGCTGCCGAGCTGCATGAGCGGAATGGCATGCCGCATGCCGAGGAAGAATCCGGTCTGGTTGACAGCGATGATCCGGTGGTAGTCTGACATCTTCACGTCGGTGATGGTGTCGTATGTGCCAACGATGCCGGCACAGTTCACGAGCACGTCGAGCCGGCCCTGCTCGTGCTCGACACGGTGAGCCAGAGCATTCCATTCGGCCTCGACGCTCACATCGTGAAGGACAGAGATGATGCCTCGCCATCAGGGCGGTGGTCGATGTCCGTTGCGTAGATGATCGCGCCATGCTCGGCGAACAGGTCCGCCGTGGCCTTGCCGATCCCGCTCGCGGCGCCGGTGACGATGGCCACCTTGCCTTTCAGTCTCATACGGCCTCCCCCGCGAACTCGATCACGTATTTGGGCTTGCTGCGATTGGGCGAGACCATCGCCTGGAACATCGCCGGCGCGGCACTTGGTCGGTCTACTCTTGCGATCAGTTTCGTCGGGTCCACACGACCTGAGGCGAAGAGCTGCACGGTCTGCAGGTAGTAGTCGAGGCCGTGCAGGATGCCGTGGAACGTCTGGTCCTTGAGGGTAACCAGGGAGGGAAAGAACTCGCGAGCCGGCTGGTTCACCACCCCGATCAGCGAGCAACGCCCGCCGAGATCCAGGATACGCGCGACCAGCCCGGTGCTCGACGGAGCACCCGAGGCTTCGAGCACGACCGAATACTCGTCGTCTCCAACCTCTTCCGGTCGGCGCACTCGGTCGGCGCCGAGCGCCTTGGCGAATTCGAGCTCGCTCTGCTCGACCCCGATCACGTCGACGCTTTGAGCCGTCAGCTTGGCGATCAGCAGGGCCAGAAGGCCCAGCGTGCCTGTTCCGATCACCGCCACCTTGTCGTCGGTTCGAATCCCGGCGCGTTCCACAGCATGGTAGGCGGTCACAGCAGGCTCGACCAACGTGGCGGCCTTCAGAGAGAGAGCATCGGGCACTCGCGTGACCGCATAGGCAGGCACGCAAAGATATTCGCTCGCAGCCCCGGGAATGTAGCGCAGTCCCACCTCTTTGAGGTTCCGGCAAAGATGGCGCTTGCCCTTCCGGCAATTGTCGCAAACGTGGCACTCGACCATGCAGTGGCCGACGATGCGATCGCCTTCGCGGAAGCCGTCGACCCCGCGCGACATCACAACGGTGCCGGTATACTCGTGGCCGAACACGAACGGATACTCCAGGTAGCCGTGATCGTAGTAGAAGCTTTTGCCTTGCCAGAGATGCACGTCGGTTCCGCAAATGCCGACAAACGCCGTCCTGATGAGGAGTTCGCCCTCCTTTGGCTCAGGAACCGGGAGCTTGGCATGCACGAGTGTGTCGGGCGCCGTGATCTGAAGCGCTTCCATCGTCGCTGTCATTGTTGTCCTCCGTCGTTCTTCGCCGCCCGCGACCTTTGGTGCGCGGTCAGGCGATCAGGTTGTTCGTCGCCGCGTCGTAGAGGAGCAGCTTTTGGGGTGGGAAGCGCAACGCAAGCCGGTCCTGGGGCGAGCAGGATAAGGGCTTGAGCCGCGCAAGCGTCTCGTGGCCGCCAAGCTGGAAGAAAGCGAGGTGGTCCGACCCGGTGGGCTCGACGATGTCGACCGTCACCTGGACGACGTTGTCGGGGCTCCCGCCGTTGACTTGGTCCTGCTGCACCGCCTCTGGCCTGATGCCGAGAAGCACCGAAGTGCCGAATGCTCGTCCGACTGCTTGCGCCCTGTAGCTCGTCGCCAGAGTGACCGCCTCGGTTCCTTCACCCAACCTCACGGTCACGGCCCCGCCCGCGTCCACCAAGGTGCCTGGAAGCAGGTTCATCGCAGGAGACCCGATAAAGCGTGCGACGAAGGTGTTGGCCGGCCGGTCGTAAATCTCCTGGGGAGCTCCCACCTGCTGAAGCACCCCGCCGTTCATGACGGCGACTTTGGTGGCCAGCGTCATGGCCTCCACTTGGTCGTGAGTGACGTAGACGATCGTGGCGTTCAGACGCGCGTGGAGCCTCTTCAACTCGGTGCGCATTTCCACGCGAAGCTGCGCGTCGAGGTTCGACAGGGGCTCATCGAAGAGGAAGATCTTCGGGTGGCGCACGAGCGCGCGCCCCATCGCCACGCGTTGACGCTGGCCACCAGAAAGCTGGGCCGGCTTGCGCTCCAGCAATGGCTGCAGCTGGAGGATCCGGGCGACCTCGGCGATCGCTTTCGCCCGCTCAGGGGCGGGCACGCCGCGGACCTTCATGCCAAATGACAGGTTTTCCGCCACGGTCATGGTTGGATAAAGGGCATAGGACTGGAACACCATGGCGATATCCCGGTCCTTCGGCTCGAGGGCAGTGACGATATGTCCATCGATGACGATGTCTCCGGACGAGCAGGATTCAAGTCCCGCGATGATGCCGAGCAGCGTGGACTTGCCGCAGCCCGAAGGTCCGAGCAGCACCAGGAACTCGCCTGCACGCGCCTCGAGATCGATCTTGTTGAGGACTTGGACTACGCCGAAGCGCTTTTCGACAGAGGCAATCTGAAGCACGCTGCTAACCCTTCACCGATCCCATCGTCAGGCCGCGAATGAAATACTTGCCGGCGACGCCATAGAGCACGAGCGTCGGCAGGGCAGCCAGCAACGCCGCAGCCATATGCACGTTGTAGGGCCTCTCGCCGGTACTCGCGTTGACGATGTTGTTGAGCGCCACCATGATTGGCGCTTGTTTGCCGTACGTCAGGGCTGCCCCAAAAAGGAAGTCGTTCCAGATGTTGGTAAACTGGTAGATCACGGAGACCACCAAGATCGGTAACGACAGGGGCAGCATGATGCTGGCGAAGATCCGATAGAAGCCTGCCCCGTCGACCTTGGCTGCCTTGCTCAGCTCCGGCGGCACCGTCAGGAAGAAGCTTCGCGCAAATGCCGTGGTGAACGGTATTCCGTAGATCGTGTGAACCAGCGTGAGCCCGGCAAGGCTGCCGGCGAGACCGAGATGGCCCAGCGTCTTCGCAAGCGGGATCAGGATCGCCTGGTATGGTGTGAAGGAGCCGAGCAGGATCAGCCCGAAGACAAGCTTCGGGTGGGGGAAGTTCAATTGCGTGAGGGCATAGCCATTCAGCGCTCCAACCATGGTCGACACCGCCACGGCCGGGACGGCTATGATAAAGGTGTTCCAGTAGAAGCCCCTGATGCCCACGCACTCGACGCCGACGCAGGCCGCCGACCAGGCCACCCGCCATGGCTCGACAGTTGCCGGGCTCGGCAAGGACAGCACGGTTCCTGTCTGGATGTCCGCCATCGTCTTGAACGAGGTCAGCAGCATCACCACGAGCGGCAAAAGATAGAACGCGACGAAGAAAACAAGCACGCCGTACACCAGGATACGGCCAACCCGCTTGCCGCGCTTGACGGCTGCGGTCGAGCGCAGCGCGTGGTCTTCAACGGTCGCGGCGAGGCTCATTGCGCAGTTCCGACATGATGAAGGGGAGCATGACCGCCAGCACCATGATGAAGATCATGATGCCGCTGGATGCCGCGAAGCCTAAGCGGCTGCGGCCAAATGCGAACTGGTAGAAAAAATTGGTCGGCAAGTCGCTGGAGAAGCCTGGACCGCCGCCCGTCATCGCAACCATCAGATCGAAGCAACGAAGGGCCAGTGCGACCTGCACGATCACCGCGGTGAACAGGGCCGGACGCAAGAGCGGCAGGATGATGCTCCGATAGGTCTGCCAAGCCGAGGCGCCGTCGATCTTGGCGGCCTTGATGATCTCGTCATCGACGCCCCGCAATGCTGCGAGGAAGATGGCCATAGCAAACCCTGAGCTTTGCCAGATCGCCGCTATGGCCAGCGTGTAGATCGAACGGTCCGGATTGACGATCCAGTCGAAGGTGAAGCTTTCCCACCCCCAGCTGTGGACGAGCCTCTCCAGGCCGAGGCTCGGGTTGAGCATCCACTTCCAGGCAGTCCCCGTCACAATGAAGGAGATCGCCATTGGATAGAGATAGATCGTGCGGATCACGCCTTCCGCACGCACCCGCTGATCGATGAAAACAGCCTGCAGCAGCCCGACAAGTGTCGACATGACGACGAACACGATGCCGAACGTCGCTAGATTCTTGAGGGACTCGATCCAGCGGTCGTTCGCCCACAGCAGCGCATATTGCTGGAGGCCGACAAAGTCGTAGACCGGAGCGATGCGCGAACTGGTGAGCGAAAGAACGAAGGACCAGAGGATGAAGCCGTAGACGAAGAACAGCAGCAGGAGCCCGCTCGGCAGGACGGTCAGGACGTCGAGCCGCCGCGCGAGCCATCTGGCGGGCGCGGCGCTCCGAGGCATTGGTGCATCTAGTGTGGACATGATCGTGGGGTCGTTGCCTTGTCTGTCACCGGATGGCGATGTGCCAGGGCCTTTACCGCCAGCACACGCCCTGCTTGTCAAAGCGACTTGAGGCCTTTTGAGATTTTCTGGACCGCGGCCTCGGGCGTCATCTCCGGATCGTTCCCGAATTGATTGACGACATCCTCGAAGACGCCCCGCACCTCCGGCGGTTGCCCCCCCGAATTCTGAGCGACCGAACCGATCATGCCGCCCGACTTCAGCGCCGCCTCCCGATCTGACACCGACTTCAGCCCGCAGCCGGAGAAGCCGGCCGTCCCGACGTCGATGCGGGACGGGCTGGAGCCTTTCAGCACGTTGAAGTCACGCTGCACCGTCTTGTCGAGAGTGACCTCGGCGAGCCGGTGCTGGGCCGACACCTTGCTTGCGTCAAGGCCGCGGAAGAAGCCCCAGAAGTCGGCATTCCAGAAGAAGATGCCTGCGGTACCCGGCGAGTTGGTGCAGAGATAGTCTTTGTCGGCGACCTTGCCGGCCTTGAGGAATTCACCGTTCGCCCAGTCGCCCATCAGCTGGAACGCCGCGTTGCCGTTGATGACCATCGCGGAGGCCAGGTTCCAGTCGCGGTTCGCCCTGTTCCGGTCGGTGTAGCTCAGCACCTTTCGGTAGGTTTCAAAGGCGTGAACCATCTGCGGGCTGTTCAACGCTTCAGGCTTGAGCTCCATGAACGCGGCCTTGTGGAAGTCGCGGCCCTGTGACCCGAGGAGGACGACCTCGAAAAGGAGCAAATCCTGCCAGGGCTGCCCGCCCGACGCCAGCGGGAGGATGCCGTCCGACTTCATCTTGTCGGCCATTGTGAAAAACTCGCCCCAGGTGGTCGGCATCTTTCCACCGTAACGGTCGATAATCGCCTTGTTGCCCCAGATGTAGTTCGAGCGGTGCATGTTGAAGGGCACGCCGTAGAAGTGCCCTTCGATCACGGAGTAATTCAAGAGATCGGGATCGATTACCTTGTCCCAACCTTGCTTAGCAGCGAGATCAGTGAGGTCGAGTAGCAAACCGCCCCTTGCATATTGCTTGATCTGCTCGCCGTGCATCTGCATGGCCGCCGGCGGATTGCCTGACGCGATGCGAGACTGCAGCACTTGATAGGCATTCATGCCTGAGCCACCGGCGACCGCCGCATCCTTCCACTGAAGGCCTGCGCCTTCCGCAGCCTTCTTTATAATATTCATGGCGGCAGCTTCGCCACCGGAAGTCCAGAAATGCATTAGTTCGAGTTCTTCGGCCTGAGCCGATCCGATGCCTAGGTCGAGCGCTATTGCGCCGGCGCAGCCGAGCAGCTTTCGATGCATGTTCATCGTTTCCTCCCGTGTGCAGTCTTAGAGTCACCCTTGAAGCCTTCAGCCGGGCATTACGGGTGTCAGATCGAGGCCAACCTACAAAAGTGGATTTCAATGTAAATAATATTTTTTCTTGATGCATCTCAATTTTCGGTGGTAGTTAACGTGTGAGCAATGTCTCGGGGAGGCCGACGTGGGCAGGGATGATGGGTTAAGGATCGGCATCGTAGGCTCGGGCTACATGGCCAAGATGCACAGCTTGGCCTTGCGCAACATCGGCTCTTATGCTTGGCCAAACATCCCGAAGATCGAGATGGTTCGCATGGCGGACATCGACCGTGGCTCGGCGGATGCCGGCGCTCAGCGGTGGGGCTGGCGGGAGGCCTGCAGCGACTACAGGGAGGTCACGCGCGCAGATGATGTCGACGTGGTCGTCGTCATCACGCCGAACGACAGCCATGCTGAGATCGCCATCGATGCATTCGAGCACGGCAAGCATGTACTCTGCGAGAAGCCGCTTGCCGAAACGGTGAAGGCGGCAGAGCGCATGGCCAATGCTGCCGAACGATCAGGCAGAGTCGGGATCGTCAACTTCGTCTACCGTACCTGGCCCGCAGTCGAACTCGCTCGACAATTGGTCATGGAAGGCGAGGTGGGAGAGGTGCTGCACTTCGATGGCCACTTCTTCCAAGATTATGCCGCAGATCCGGCGCTCCCGTTCTCTTGGCGCTTCGACAAGAAGGTGGCCGGTGCGGGGGCGTTCGGCGACATCGGCTCACATCTGACAGACATAGCCTGCGCACTCCTTGGTCCCATCAGGCGTGTTGCTGCGGTGTCACGGCGCATTCAACCTGTCCGCAATGGGCCGGGTCAGTCGTCGAGTGAGGTCACTGTCGATGATCTAGCCTCGGCGCTCGTCGAGTTCCGCAGCGGTGCGGTGGGTGCGCTGCACGCCTCCTGGGCTGCCACGGGGCACAAGTGTGATCTGGGCTTCTCCATCATCGGTACCAAGGGCTCGTTGCGCTTCGATTGGGAGAGGAGCAACGAGCTTCACTTCTTCAGTGCAGGCGACCCGCAGGGAACCGGCGGCTTCCGGCGAATCATGCTCGGCGGGATTCATCCTGGTGCCGAGCACTTCTGGTACGCGCAGGGACAGGGGCTTGGCTATGCGGAAGCGTTCGTGATCACCCATCAGCGTCTCATCGAGGCGGTGCTGGTCGGCCGAACGGACGTCCGCCCAAGCTTCCAGGAAGGGCTCCACGTCAGTCGCGTCGTGGATGCGGCCCTGCGAGCCGCCGAGCTCAGCGCATGGCTCGAAGTCCCCCCCACCGACGCATTTACCTGACGCTCGCTGGCCCGTGTCGGGCGATGTGAGGGGTGCGCGCTGAAAAGGATGTGAAGATGAAGAAGGTTTCGGTGGCCGTGCTCGGAGTATACGGCTGGATGGGTCGGCTTCATTGCAATGTCTATGCGAGCCTGCCGCGCCTCTTTCCCGATATCAGTGCCGAGGTGAAGCTGCGCTGGGTCGTGGGAAACGTGCAGGACAGCACCCGGGCGGCGGCGCAACAGCTTGGGGCCGAGAGGCACGGGGTGGATTGGCAGGCCGCGATCGCAGATCCCGATGTCGATCTCATCGATATCTGCTTACCAGACGCACTTCACTTCGAGGTGTGTCAGGCGGCGCTCCAGGCCGGCAAGCATGTCTACTGCGAGAAGCCGTTTACCGACACCGCAGCGGAAGCAGAGGTTCTCGTCGCCTTGGCGGCCGCGAAGGGCGTGATCACCCGGGTAGGCCACAACTTCCCGATCAACCCAGTTCACGCCCTGGCCAAGAGCATCATCGATTCCGGAGAGATCGGGCAGATCACCATGTTTAAGGGGGACCAGCATGTCGATAGTCTCGCCGATCCTCTCGCGCCGTTCATCTGGCGCCTCGATGGTGAGCGCGCTCGCACGGCATCGTGGGTGACACGGGTTCGCACGTGTTCAGCTTCATGGACTACCTCGTCGGGCCGGTCGACGAGGTCGTGGCGCACTGCCCCGTCATGCATGAGAAACGCCCCGATGTGGCCGGAGCCAAGTATGGAGACTCTGCGCGAGGTGGGACGGGAACCTGGCCGACAAGAGCCGTGACGAACCCGGACGTCGGGATGGTCGTCTGCCGGTTTGCGTCCGGCGCCGTGGGCGCCGTCGATTTTAGCCGGATCGCCAGCGGGCGACGTTTCATGCAGCGCTACGAGATCTACGGCACGAAGGGCGCCATCGAATACAACTACGATCAGATCGCTCGCCTCAAGGTCTACACGTCCGCGGATCCAGCGGGTAAGCAAGGCTTCAGGTCGATCGATGTGGGCCCGGAGCAACCGGGATATGCCCGGTTCCTGCCGCTGGCGAACTTCGGGATCGGTTTCAACGAAGTCAAGGCTCTTGAAATTGCGGAAGTGATCGAGTCGGTCGTGACCAGGCAGCCGAAATGGCCAACGTTCGCGGACGCAAAGAGAATCAGCCAGTTGGTCGACGCATGTATGACTTCTCACGAGTCGCGCCAATGGGAGAAGGTTGGCGGCTGAGGTTGGCTGGCCTGCACGCGATACCGCCATCTTGCCTAGTGATGTGTCTCTAACGGAGGATCCCACCAGGCTGAGGATGTGCGAGTCTCGTTGAGCTATGCGGGAATTTGGGTGACGATGGCCTGAGAAAGGCGGCGTATCGAGGCGGGTGTCCAAGCCTGCCAGAACCTCTCCGGAGAGAGCGATACGCCTATGGAACAGTCTACCAATGTTGTCCGCCTTCGTCAGCTCGATGACGTCGACGATCCCCTGACGGAGGTGCTGCGGGCCGGCGCCCGCCAGCTTTTGGCCCAGGCCGTGGAGCTGGAGGTCGAGGCCTTCCTGGCCGAGCGAGCAGATCTGAAGCTTCCCGATGGTCGGGCGCGCCTCGT
>JAABUQ010011454.1_pt1 | contig 11321 bp, 10 predicted proteins | sample 5560001 | NCBI WGS metagenome assembly JAABUQ01 (sample SAMN10711888, study PRJNA513371) | rock metagenome | isolation source: Antarctica rocks | place: Antarctica: Victoria Land, Finger Mt nord | collected 2015-12-18
CAAATCCAATTTTAAACATTATTTAGATAATTATTAAACACAAGTCCAATAGCAACAGCATTCAGGATGAAGGTTTTATAAGACTGGGGGTTACAAACCCCGACTAACGGGATTTTTGTAATAGCAGGATTAAAAGTCTTTAGTTCCAAGGAACAGATTACGAATTCCTCAGCAGGGGAACCATTGTTGTAATTTGCTTTCATTCTTTGAACAATTGATACTTGGAACAACTTTTATGGCCCGCTGGTCGTCATTTCTAATTCCAATCTTTAAGTAATGGGTTTTGAGTACAGCATGAGGAACCAATGGAATATATTAATTGACAATTACGGCTTAAACAAAAATAATTTATAGTCCTAAAAGAAGCACCTTCTTGCGATAGTTAAACTAGAAAATAATCAACACGTATATAAAATCAGGTTTTTGAGTCAAAAAAACCAGTGCTATTTGCAGAAACTATTTTTTACACTTACTTGTTGATTTATCATGAACCATAACGTATTTCTTTTAATAAAGGACCCAAAAAATTCCTGCCGGGACATCATCCGCTCCAGAGATACAGACCTTAAAATTATGGTTTATTGTTTGAATGAAATTGATTTTAAGCCGCATCCTGACGAGATCCAACTTTATGCTGATGACCGCGGAAACCCGCTCGCTTTTGAGACCATCAATATTAAAGCAGAGGATGCGCTGGATATGGCTTCGGCCATTCAATGGTACGCCAAATATATCGGTTACCCGGAAATGGAGATCCTGCCCGAAGACCCGCGTTCGGAATATAATTTGGACTGATGCTTCTTTTAGCATAGTTTTTTCTGATTGTTTCTTTAACCAAAAGATTGCTTCATAACTGCAAACAGGCTTAACAAAGCAGTATGAAAATAACGTTTAACAGCTTTCGTTTCTCAACTTGTTAATATTGTCCGGTTTAATATCTTTGTTTAGAAGCTAATTACACCCGCAAAAAGCAATAACCGAATGAGCATCTTGATTTTATGCTATAAAAGAAGCATCCATTCCGGCTATGTTAAAATTAAGTATTATAAATAAATCAACTTGAAATGTCCAACAATTTTTCCCGCGTGCTAAGTGTGTTATTGCTGCTTGGCGCAACTTTAAATTCCTGTAAACAGGCATCGACCCAAAATCAGCAGACGGCTGCTGCTGCCGATACCACCGGAAAAGCTTGGTGGAAGGAAGCAGTGGTCTATCAAATCTATCCGCGGAGTTTTAAAGACAGCAACGGCGATGGTGTGGGGGATTTGAACGGCATTACTTCAAAATTGGATTATATAAAAAGTTTAGGGGTGAATGTAGTCTGGCTCAACCCGGTCTATTCTTCCCCCAACACCGATAATGGTTACGATGTCAGCGATTACCGGAACATTATGAAGGAGTTTGGCACAATGGCGGATTTCGATACAATGTTGAAAGCCATGCACCAGCGCGGTATCAAATTAGTAATGGATTTGGTGGTGAACCATAGCAGTAACCAACATGAATGGTTTAAGCAGTCCCGCAGTTCGCGCAATAATCCCTACCGCAATTATTATCATTGGTGGAACGCCGAGCGCGGAAAGCCAACGCCACGCTACAGTTTGTTTGATGTAAACCATGATGCCTGGAAATATGATTCGCTCACCAATGCTTATTACCTGCATTATTTTTCTTTGCAGCAGCCGGACTTAAACTGGGAAAACCCGAAAGTCCGTCAGGAAGTGTACGGCATCATGAAATTTTGGGCTGATAAAGGTATTGATGGTTTTAGAATGGATGCCTTTCAGTTTGCGGCCAAGGATACTACTTTCCCCAAATTTCCGGCTGGTTACGAAAAGGATTTTATGAAATATTACGCTATCGGGCCGCATTTGCATGATTATCTAAAGGAGATGAACCATGAAGTTTACAGCAAATATAATCTAATGAGTGTGGCGGAAGGTGCCGGAAATTCCTTTCAGGATGCGCATGACATGGTTGATGCCGACCGGCACGAACTAAATATGGCTTATGCATTTGATGGAGTGGGTATTGCAGGGCCGAACGGTTACAGCCTATTGGATTTTAAGCATATTTTTAGCCGTTGGGACAGTGCTTTTGCAAAGAAAGGATGGCTGTCAGTTTTTCTTTCCAACCATGACCAGGCAAGGTTGGTAAGCAGGTTTGGAAATGACAGTCCGGCTTTTAGGGCTGTTTCTGCAAAAATGCTGGCTACTTTTCTCTTGACCATGCGTGGTACACCTTATATTTTTAACGGGGACGAACTGGGCATGACCAACGCCGGCTTCACCAAAATCCAGGATTACAACGATGTAGCTTTACTGAATGAGTATCAGCATACCAAAAACATCGGAGGGAATTTGAACGGGTTTTTAAAATTGGCTCAAAAAGAGAACCGGGACAATGGCCGTACACCTTTTCAGTGGGACAATACTGCCAATGCCGGTTTTACAACGGGTACTCCCTGGTTAAAAGTAAACCCGAATTACAAGTTCATCAATGCTGCTGCCGAAGAAAAAGACCCGAACAGTCCGCTCAACTATTTCAAAAAAATTGTAAAAATGCGCAGGGACAACCCGGTTTTGGTTTATGGAAAATACACACTGCTGGATAAAAATAACCCGAACATTTATGCTTATACCCGGGAACTTGACGGTAAAAAAGTGCTTGTATTGCTTAATTTTAAAAGCAAAGCAGCAGAAGTAAAAACTGGCATCGATATGAGTAAAGCAACAGTTTTGGCAGGCAATTATCCGTCTCCTGCCCAGGATGGAAAGTTGCGCCCGTATGAAGCCGTGGTTTATCAGTTGTAATTTGGGGAAGTAATTATATAAGCCGGAATCAAGAGCTTGTTTAGATTTGTACAAGATCCTTCGATATGCTCAGGATTGATGGCAATACTTCTTTTACCCTATAAAAACTGGTGCCTGTCGCAATCAAATAAACCAACATCAAGTACTTGCCCTTTTTTAAGTGATAAAAGAAGCATGGAAACTTAATCAAGCAAATTTAAAACATGCTCCAAAAGCTAAATATTATATAAAAATATTTTAATGTCTGAAATCCGGTTTTTAGAGGCGGAGTGGCGAAACCTCGTTATGCTGAATTATGAAGTTGACCCGGAAATATTAAAGCCTTACCTGCCGGCAGTAACCGAGCTTGATCTTTGGCAGGGAAAAGCTTTGGTGAGCATGGTTGGCTTTATGTTTTTGAATGCCAAAGTTTTAGGTATAAAATGGCCATGGCATGTCAATTTTGAAGAAGTAAACCTGCGCTTTTATGTCCGGCATTTTGATGGAAAGGTTTGGAAGCGCGGTGCTGTTTTTATCAGTGAAATAGTCCCGAAACACATCATTCCGATTGTTGCCAATACGATTTACAACGAACACTATAAAGCTATGCCGATGCGGAATGCTAAGGTAAAATTGGACAATCAACAGACAAAATATTTATACGAATGGAAGTTCAAAAATCAGTGGAACCAGCTTGGTGCAACAGTTGGGGCCGAACAATTTGAGATCGAAAAAGGAAGCCCTGAGGAATTTATTTTTGAACATTATTGGGGATACAATCGCCTGAACGACCATAAAACAGTGGAGTACCAAGTAGAACATGTTTCCTGGAAGATCAGGCCTGTAATTGATTTTGCATTCAAAGCAAACGTAACAGAACTGTATGGCGATGTATTTGAAACATATTTGCGGCAAGAACCTTATTCTGCATTTTTTGCCGAAGGTTCTGAAGTTAACGTCCGGGTTGCAGGTAAAATTTCAATTTAAATATTTTGATTGTTAGAGCCTGTTGAAAATATGTCCCATATATTTTCCATGCTTCTTTTATCACCTAAAAAATGGCAGGCATTTGGTTTATTTAAATTGGTGCAGACACCAGTTTTTATTGGGTAAAAGAAGCATTAACATTTTTTCTTGTATAAATTTAAACAGGCACTTAAAATCTAAGAAATAAGTTTTACAAGCAGTCCCATTACAATTCCAAAAAGAGTCGGCATAATTCCAATTTGCCATTTAAAGTTACTGTCTATTCTGGTAAGCAACTCAATTTTATCGTCTTTGGTCAACAAAATATCTTTTTTGGTATTGATTTTTTCTTCAACAATTTGCTCAATTTGTTCAACAACTATTTTAGCATCTTCAGAATTATTGAAATGTTTATTAAGTGTTTCGTAAATTTTAAGGATTATGAAGCCGTCATGCTTGTCAAAAACACAGATTTATGTGATTATAAAAAGATAAATACTGAAAAACTATATTTTCTACTTGCATCCTAAAACTTTCCTGATCGCACTTGCTTTCAGCATACATTCTTTGTATTCTGCTTCCGGTTCGGATTGAAAAGTAATGGCACTGCCGACTTGGAAACTCAGATAATTAAGTTCAGCATTAAAAAGTATGGTGCGGATGACTACACTAAAATCAAAATCATCTTCCGGAGAAAAATAACCCACAGAACCGGCATAAATGCTTCTTTTACTGCCTTCAATTTGTTCCATCAATTGCATAGAACGGATTTTGGGTGCGCCTGTCATCGAGCCAGGCGGAAAAGTATTTTTAACGGCATCAACCGCATTTATGTTTTTACTTAAAGTTGCGGTGATCGTCGAGATCATTTGATGAACGTGGCTGAAACTATAAATGCCAAATAATTCTTCTGCTTTTACCGTTTTAGGAACAGCGCTTTTGGTCAAGTCATTTCGTACCAAATCCACGATCATTGCGTTTTCTGCTTTTTCCTTGATGCTGTTTTTAAGGCTGTTTTTTTGGTGTTCGTCTTCCTGGGGAGAAGCTGATCTCGGTGCCGTGCCTTTGATTGGCTGACTAATCAATTTTTGATCTCTTTTTGCCAGAAACCGTTCCGGGCTGGCAGACAAAATGTATTTGTTTCCGGCTTTAAAATAGCAGGCAAAAGGCGTAGGGGAAACGGTGTTTAGCTGATCAAAAACATAAGTTGGGTCAATTTGGGCATTTTCAGCATAAAACTCCTGACAAAAATTAGTTTCGTAAATATCGCCCCGGACAATATGCTGCCGGATCTGTTCCGCTTTTTGCAGGTAACTTTCTTTACTGATCCTTGCCTGGGTTTTTACGTTATTTTTCAGTATTAAATTGGGAAGGGAAGTTTCGTTAATCAGCTCAAAAACTTCTTCAGCCTGATCAGAAATAATTTCAAGCTGATTGTTCTTCATCAAAAGAACATGCTTTGGGACAAAAAAATACAGGTCAGGAAACTGTAACAGATCAAAGTTTTCGGAAGTCAGGTTCTCGGTTTCGTTTTTCAGGTCATAACTTAAAAAACCCGGCAGCCATTTGCCGCAATGTTTTTCTTTGAATGATTTTAGGTCGATAAAAGAAGTACCGGCATTTGCTTTCAGTTGATCTGTAGCATCGGCAGCAAGCATGAAATCGAACTTGGAATAAGCATCGGTAAAAGTATTGGAATCAAAAACGCAAGCCGTATCAAAAGAAGAAGCCCAGTAAAGGGCTTTTCTTTTGAAGGTTTTTGTATCTTGAATGAATGCTTCTTTTATCAAGCAAATTTGTTAATGCAGCATCAAAGTTTGTTTCCTGTCCGGGCCGACTGAAAGATATTTTATTGGAACGCCTAATTCAGCTTCCAGGAAATCAATATAAGCTTTCAATTTTTTAGGGATTTGATCGATCTCTGTGATGCCGGTCAAATCTTCGTGCCAGCCATCAATTTCTTTCAATACCGGTTCTGGTTTTACCGTGCAAATATCATAGGGCATATAATCTATGGTCCCGGTTGAATAAGCATAACATGTACAGGCATAAATTTTTTCAAAACCGCTTAATACATCCGCTTTGGTCATCACCAGTTGTGTTACACCATTCAATAAAATTGCATATTTCAAAGCAGGTAAATCAATCCAACCAGTACGGCGTGGCCGACCGGTTGTTGCGCCAAATTCGTGACCAATCTGGCGTAATTCTTCACCAGTTTCATTTTCCAGTTCAGTTGGAAAAGGACCGCTACCTACGCGTGTGCAGTAAGCTTTAAAAATACCGATCACCTCGCCAATGTTTTTCGGGGCAACGCCCAAACCGGTACAAGCACCGGCAGCAGTTGTGTTAGAGGAAGTTACAAAAGGGTAGGAGCCAAAATCAACGTCCAGCATCGCGCCTTGTGCGCCTTCTGCCAAAACTGTTTTTCCTTCTTTCAGATATTTGTTCACCAAATGCTCACTATCTACATGCGGAATAGCTTTCAAAAGTTCTATCGCTTCAAAAAATGCAGCTTCTTTTTCAGAAAAATCAGGTATCTCACCATGATGAACCAGGATGGATTTATGCTTTTCAACTAATTTATCATAACGTTCCTTAAAATCCGGCAGCATCGTATCGCCAACGCGCAAACCGTTGCGGCCGGTTTTGTCCATATAAGTTGGGCCAATCCCTTTTAAAGTAGAACCTATTTTATTGGCGCCCATTTTACTTTCAGAAGCTGCATCCAGCAACTGGTGTGTTGGTAAAATCAAGTGTGCTTTGCGGGCAATTACCAGTTTACCTTTTGCAACCGGGTCAAACCCTGCTTTTTTTAAGTTGTCCAGTTCGCGTTTTAAAATAATCGGATCTATTACCACACCGTTGCCAATCAGGTTCAGGGTTTTCTCATTAAAAATACCGGAAGGAATGGTGTTAAGCACATATTTTTGTCCGTCAAATTCCAACGTGTGCCCGGCATTCGGGCCGCCCTGAAAGCGTGCAATCATATCATATTGCGGACAAAGTACATCCACAATTTTACCTTTACCTTCATCGCCCCATTGAAGGCCTAACAATACATCGACAGCCATTTATTTAGTTTATCGGAATTTAATTTTTAGAATAATATTCGCAGGAGCCTGCTGCTTTTAGCCGGGAACAATCACCGTACATATTCATCGAATGATGCTTGATTTCAAATTTCAACAGATCGCCCATCATGTTTTGGATTTGGCCGATGCGCGGATCGCAGAACTCGACCACCCTGCCGCAATTGAGGCAAATAATATGGTCATGCTGTTTGTAGCCGTAAGATTTCTCAAACTGGGCCATATTTTTACCAAACTGATGCTTGGCAACCAAATCGCACGACAGTAGGATTTCCAGCGTGTTGTAAACTGTTGCCCGGCTTACCCGGTACTTTTTATTTTTCATGTGGATGTAAAGCGATTCTACATCAAAGTGATCACTGCGGGAGTAAATCTCTTCGAGAATAGCAAAACGTTCCGGTGTTTTACGAAGACTTTTGTTTTCGAGGTATGCCTCAAAAATTTTTTTAACCATTTCTATGGTTTCCTGTTGGGCCATGCTGATTATTTATCAGATCAAAGTTATTAATAAATCAAGAAAATGCGAATACTTCCTCAGGAAGCCTTTTCCATCGGCGAGTCAAAACGGGACACCGTGGTTACGCCGCGTACCAATTTTAATTTCTTGATCAGGTTGTCCAAATGTTCTTTATCGTGCACATAAACCATAATTGTGCCTTCAAAAATACCATCGTTGCTGTCAACCGTCAACGAGCGCATGTTCACTTTAAAATCATTGGAAATAACGGTCGTTAGCTTGTTGATCAAGCCCACATCATCAATTCCTTTGATACGCAAACCGGTCAAAAAAGCCAGTTCCTGCTGGTTGGTCCATTTTGCTTTTACAATGCGGTAGCCGTAGTTCGACATCAATTTGGTTGCGTTCGGGCAATTGGTTTGATGGATTTTAATGCCTTCGCCAACAGTAACGAAACCAAAAACATCATCGCCCGGAATTGGGTTGCAGCAACTTGCCAAACGATAATCAATCTTTTGCATGTCCTCGCCAATTAGTAAAATATCGCTGTCTTTAGTTTTGACGTTGCGGATCAGCGTTTGAATCTGTTCTGCATCGATCTTTTCCTGCGGCCGGTTTTCTACTGTTTTTTCGGATAGCAAATACTCTTTCAGGTCTTTTAAATCAATTAATCCTTCTGCTACATTGTAAAATAAGTCTTGGGTAGATTGCAGTTTGAAAAAGTACGACAGTTTGTACAAATTGTCAGATGTGTAGGAAATTTTCAGCGATTTTAGTTTTCGTTCCAACATCTCTTTCCCGTTCTCGGCAATCTTACGTTTTTCTTCTTTTAAGGCTGATTTAATTTTTGATTTCGCTTTCGCCGTCACCACAAAGTTTAGCCAGTCCTCTTTTGGCGTTTGCTTTCCCGACGTAATGATTTCCACCTGATCGCCGTTTTGCAGCTTGTAACTTAACGGAACTAATTTGTGGTTTACCTTGGCACCGATACAACGCGCACCAACATCCGAGTGGATTTCAAAAGCAAAATCTAACGCAGTAGCATTTGTCGGCAGTTGAACCAATGCCCCTTTTGGGGTGAAAATAAATATCTCATCCGAAAAGAGGTTCATTTTGAAATCATCCAAAAAATCCAGCGCATTGGTTTCAGGATTTTTAAGCAGTTCCCGCACTTTAAAAATCCATTGATCCAATCCATTTTCAGAAGACGATTCCTTGTATTTCCAATGTGCTGCAAATCCTTTTTCTGCAATTTCGTTCATTCTGTTGGTCCGGATCTGGATTTCTACCCACTGCCCGCGCGGCCCCATTACTGTGGTATGCAAAGATTCATAACCGTTTGCTTTAGGCGTAGAAATCCAATCGCGCAACCTGTCCGGGTTAGGCCGGTAAATATCCGTTACGTCAGAATAAGCTTTCCAGCAATCCGCTTTCTCATTTTCGGGCTGGCTGTCCAAAATAATGCGGATGGCAAAAAGATCATACACCTCTTCAAAAGGAATATTCTTCTTTTTCATTTTATTCCAAATGGAATGAATGGACTTCGGCCTGCCATAAACATCCGAAACCAGATGCTGCGTTTGCAATACTTTTTTTACAGGTTCAATAAAATCCTGGATAAATTTTTCGCGTTCGGCTTTCTTTTCGTTTAGTTTCTTTTTAATGAACTGGTAAGTTTCCGGCTCCATGTATTTCATTGACAGGTCTTCCAGTTCAGATTTGATCGCATACAAACCCAGCCGGTGGGCCAAAGGCGCGTATAAATAAATCGTTTCGGAAGATAGTTTCAACTGCTTATCGCGCGGCATAAATTCCATGGTACGCATATTATGCAGGCGGTCTGCTAATTTGATCAGGATCACGCGTACATCATCAGCCATGGTCAGCAGCATTTTCCGGAAATTCTCTGCCTGCAAGGAACTGTTGGTATCAAAAACGCCGGAAATTTTAGTGAGCCCATCGATGATCTTGGCTACTTTTTTTCCGAAATCGCGTTCAATATCATCCAAAGAAACGTCTGTATCTTCCACCACATCATGCAAAAGCGCGCAGGCAATGGAAGTTGGGCCGAGGCCGATTTCATCCGCCGCAATATGGGCAACCGCTATCGGGTGATAAATATAAGGCTCGCCGGATTTGCGCCGCATATCCTGATGGCTTTCTACTGCTACTTCAAAAGCTTTGCGGATCATCCGCTCGTCCCCCTTTTGTAAAGTTGCTTTACAGGCCCGCAGCAGTGCGCGGTATCTTTTTAAAATTTCCTTTTTCTCCGCTTCCAGGTCTATCACAATCTCTTTCATACTGCTTCTTTTACCCTATAAATTATTTGTAAATAACACTTTGATCAATGTTTACGTAATTACTTTTTGCTAAAAGTTATTAAAATAACACTAATTTTGCGTTAGGTAAATTTATGAAATATCTGTGGTTTTTAGGGCTTTTTTCCTGTCTGTCTTGTGTTATAAAAGCACAATCTACAGCAGAAACTAATACCTTTAAAATTAAGCCCGGCAAAAACGATAGTATTAAAGTGGCCGTTACCCAGCTCGACGGGGAATTTGTACCCTGGGTGTTACTGCCTGATGCCAACGTGCGCGACCTGCGGGTTTTTAAATCACCGGAAGACCGCGCAGCATATAATCGCTTGCGTTACAATGTATTAAAAGTATTGCCTTATGCCCAATTTGCCGGACAACGATACCGCAAATTACAGCAGGACCTGGCACTCACCGGAGATAAGCGCAAGCAAAAAGAATTAGTGAAAGCCTGTGAAAAAGAAATTAAAGGGCTTTTTAACCAGCAGATAAAAAACCTCACCATTACACAAGGGGAAATCCTGATTAAATTGGTGCAGCGTGAAACAGGAAATACCAGTTTTGAGTTATTAAAACAACTGAAAGGCGGCTTTCAGGCCTTCATGTTTCAGTCTGCGGCACGTGTTTTTGGCCATGATCTGAAAGAAACTTATAATCCTGAAGAGGACAAGGACATTGAAGCCATTTTGCGGTCAGCCGGTTATTCAGTTTATTATTAATGATAATGACCGGAAAAAATATTTATCAGTTCAATGTGGAAACCATTGACGGAAAAGAAGTAAGCCTGAATAATTTTAAAGGGAAAGTTTTATTGATCGTAAATACAGCATCCGCTTGTGGATTTACACCACAACTGAAAGAGTTAGAAGAATTACGACAATTGTATGACGGACAGAAATTTGAAATCCTCGCTTTTCCTTCCAATGATTTTGGCGGACAGGAACCGTTGGACGGACAAAAAATCCAGGAATTCTGCACGGTAAATTATTGTACCAACTACCAGATTTTCAATAAGATCAGGGTCCGCGGCCCTTATGCACACCCTTTGTACCAGTTTTTGTCTGATAAAAACATGAATGAACACATCAATTGTGTTCCACGCTGGAACTTTCACAAATATCTGGTGGACAAAGAAGGAGAGGTTTGTGACTTTTTTTATCCTTTTACCAAACCTACTTCCTCCAAAATAAAGAAAAAAATTGACCGGTTGCTGGTTGTCAAAAATAACAAATAGGCACTGTTGAGGGGTTTTTAACTATGACTAAATTAGATATTCTTGTTTTGCCGGCCCATCCTGATGATGCTGAATTGTATTGTTCCGGCACAATAGCAAAACATATTGCAGCAGGCAAAAAAGTAGGCATTGCAGATTTGACACGCGGAGAATTGGGTACGAGGGGAAGTATAGAAATCAGGCGGGAAGAGGCCGCCAATGCAGCAAAAATACTTAACCTGACCGTGCGTGAAAATATTGGTTTGCGTGATGGTTTTTTCAAAAATAACGATGAGCATCAATTAAAAGTTATCACTATAATTCGAAAATATCAGCCTGAGATATTGATTGCCAGTGCCGTTTCAGACCGGCATCCCGACCATGCACGTGCGGCAGAACTGGTAGGGCAAGCTGGTTTTTACGCAGGTTTAAGCAAGATAAAAACAGTATCAGAAGACGGACGGGAGCAGCAGGCCTGGCGGCCTA
>JAABUQ010011455.1_pt1 | contig 11320 bp, 9 predicted proteins | sample 5560001 | NCBI WGS metagenome assembly JAABUQ01 (sample SAMN10711888, study PRJNA513371) | rock metagenome | isolation source: Antarctica rocks | place: Antarctica: Victoria Land, Finger Mt nord | collected 2015-12-18
CTGCCGCAGCGCGGCAACGTTCGCTGTCGACTGCCCACTCTTCCGGAAGATACAACTCACGGTCCAGCAACGCCGCGCCGCGCTCGCTCGCGTAGCAAAGAAACACGCCCACCTGGCTGTTCTCGATCTTCTAGAGGAGAGGCGGGGTGGGAGCTACCAACCCAGACTAGATGCGTTGGCTCGTATGCTCGGAGAGTGGGAAATGATCGCGATAAGGACACAGTTTGAACTCGACCACGCTCAAGAGGCTAACTTACCGGAGTTCTCGCTGAGGCCTAACGTGATCGTTACTGCGCGTAGTGATCCTGCTGAAAAGGATCGCGCGACTAAATCATCGGCTTGGACAAGGTTTCTGGGGAAGTAATTGCGCACAATCATAGGCTTGATAACGACATGCTTGCCAACTGCCGACATGGATTATCGCTCCATGCCTCTGCTGGAGCGATATGAATTTGTTCACTGGCTAGCCCCTTGAACCAGCTAACAATTCGGCAATAAGCAGACTCTGCATCGGGGTCGAGACAAAAAGCAAAGAATGGCGATGGATCGACAACATGTTACCAAGCGTTAGGTGACGTTCACACATCGACGTTGACGCTGCAAATGAAGCTTCTATGCAGCCGCTCAGAGGGATGCTGAATGAATGACGACAAAAAGCCTGATCTTTCCGCCTCTACATCGAGCGCTTCTACTTCATTACACGTCGAAGAAGTTCGCGAGCTTATACTCAGCCTTCTAAAACTGATGGTCGATAGCCCAGGGGACGTGTCGCTCACAATTGTCACCAGCAGCCGTGGTACCATCCTTTATGCGACTGTGGCTCCAGGTGATGTGGGCAAATTGATCGGCCGAGCCGGAAGAACGGCACGATCGCTGCGTACTATTCTGACGGTGATCGGAAAGTCCATTGGTTGCGAACTTCTTCTAGATCTTGGCGACTCCCTTCCTAACAATTAGGGAATTTCTGCACAAGTTTGCATCCACAACCTGATTGATTAGCTTGGAGTCAGTGATGGAGGGGCGATGAAGCAGCAGAGTCTGGCGGCACAGTCTGTGTTTGAGAAGTATGGGCGGAAGAGCCGCCGTGAGCTGTTTCTGGACGAGATGGAGCAGGTGGTGCCATGGTCGGCGCTGGAGGCGCTGGTCGAGCCGCACTACCCGAAGGCGGGCAACGGGCGCCAGCCGGTGGGTCTGCGGATCATGCTGCGGACGTACTTCGTGCAGCAGTGGTTCCAACCTGTCAGACCCTGGGGTGGAAGAGGCGCTGTATGAATCGCCAGTGCTGCGGCGGTTCGTGGGCGTGGACCTTGGTGTAGCCGCGGCGCCGGACGAGACCACGGTGTGCCGTTTCCGTCATCTGCTCGAAAACATGATCTCGGCGGCCTGATGCTGGAAGCGGTAAACATACACCTTGAGGCCAGGGGCATCCGCATCGCGACCGGCACGATCGTGGACGCAACGATCCTGCATGCGCCTTCGTCGACCAAGAACGCCAGCGGCGAGCGGACCCCGAGATGCACCAGACACGCAAGGGCCGGCAGTGGTACTTCGGCCTGAAGGCGCACATCGGCGTGGACCGCAAAGAAGGCACGGTGCACTCGGTGTGCACCACCGCCGCCTCGGTTGCCGACAAGCACATGTTGTCAGCTCTGCTGCATGGCGAGGAAACCAAGGTATGGGGCGATGGCGGCTACCAGGGGCAGACCGAAGCCATCAAGCAAGCTGCGCCCAGAGCGCAGGATATGACCTGCCGCAGAACCAGATTCAAGCAGTACGTCGACGAGTTCGAGCCTCACACCCCGAAACAGCCACAACGAGTCATCAGCAAGCGGAATCCCGCTCGCAGTTCCACTCTCGCATCACTGCAAACCATAGATCACGCGCTTACGCAGAACCTTCTTATTGTTGCCAGCCAACATCCTGCGGGTGGTCTTATCGTAGACGAACATTGCAAGTGGATTGTCTTCGAAGAAGAGAGGCGCATATTCCCACTTCCAGGGCAAATCACCAAGATGTGGTCTCTGACAGTCGATGAAGTGGACCCCGCGAGATAATGGTCGACCCAAACTTATGTTTACAGGTTCCATAAACACGCTGCTAATCCTTTCTGATTGAAGGTTCAGTGGTGATCGGTTAGCGATAGAGCCTTCAGTTCCGTAGCGTCGCGGTTGCGACCGCGGTTGCCCTCTTAACATTCTCCGCCATCGATCTCTTCGCATCTTCTGATTCCCGCGAGGTGGCGATCAGGGGGGAGATACTCGAGTGCCCTACAAAAGCGGGAGCCCTATGCGGAGTTCGCTGCCTTACGGCCGATGGATCTCTTCGTCGACGGCGAGACGTAAGGACGGGGTTGCTTGAAGCGGAAGTCTCGGGACTCGCTCGGGATAACGCGCCTACGTTGGAATGCGGAGGCTCTATATGGAGCGCGGAGAAGGTCGATCCTGCTATCCTGCCGGCGTTCGACGGGCGAACCCCTCGTATTCGGGTGAGCAGCCACGCCTTCGTCCAGTTGCTGTGTTGACGAGAGTAGTCGGAGTCAAGATAAGCGTAACGATCTTCGCCATTCGCGGTCCAGTAAGTCCAGCTGATCTCGGACTTTCTCTGGAGAAACAAGATTAAGGTGCTGAACCACTGTCCCTGAGAACCGGGATAGCCTGATTCCATTGCCGTGCTCGCGCTTGTTGTGCCGAATTCTCCGACATAAACAGGTGCGATCTGCAAATCGCTGATGTACGCCCAATGGTTGACCCACATTTCTTCGAGGATCGCTGCATTCGTGGCTCCCGTGAACCATGGTTGCTGGTGTTCCTCGGGGCCATACTCGTGCGCAGAGTAGACCAGCTGGTTCGGAATGCTAAGCTCTACGGGTGAGTATCGAACACCCTCAAGATTGCCCCCCCACCAATACCAATCTCCCCGATATTCGCCCACGCCTTCAACAAATATCAGCAGTTTAGGATTAATTTCCAGAATCGTGTCTCCCGCACGTTGTGCAGCCAGGTGCCAGTCTCGTTCGCCTCCACAGTCCCAGCAGGCTCCGTTTTCTCCAACGCTGTGTGGCTCGTTGCGGAGGTCCATACCGATCACAGCCGAATTGTTCGAGTATCGCGCCGCCAGGCTTGCCCAATCGGCGATCCAGGAGGATTCCGGGAATTGCGACGTGAACCACAGACCGTTCTCCTCTGGCCCGCTTCCCGACTCCGAGCGGTGGTTGTCCAGAATGATCTTCAGGCCCATCGCTTTCGCTCGGACGATGATTTGGTCGAGTATCTCCATGGACGACAGCCCTATCAGGTCCTGATTGATGGGACCGTTTGACCCAGCGAAGCCAACGCCGGTGGGGATGGTCGGAAACTCAACCATTTCGCTAGAGAACGGGAGCCGGATCACATTGAAGCCGCTGTTCTTGATTTGAGTGATAATTTCTCCGTAGTCCTGCTTATCGAGACCTCCCGGAGCGCCGTTGAGCGTTTCAAATCCGCTCCAATTGATACCCGCTATTTTGACCGACCGGTTGTGGTCATCGAGCAGCATGGCCCCCTTCGTGTGCCAGAAGTCACCCCCCTGAGGTTGGGAAGAGGCTTCCCGCCTATGCTTGATAAAACCCGCTTTGCGGATGACCTGTGAAAGATTCTTATTGGATCCCAAGCAGATGCTGGCGATTGGGAAAAGTAGTAACGCTGCAAAGGTCGCTCTTCGGTGGTAGAGGGCAGTAGGCCAAAGCTTGCTCATCGGATACTCCGGGAACATTTTGGATAGTCGCCGAACTGCGCAACAAGGTGCCGCATTTGTGGCTCAGGTCGTGGATGGAATTTGTCGTTCGAATGTATGTCTCTCACTAATGCAAGCGAAGATTTAGGTTTGTTGGGTATCTACTCCCCTGGGTCAACCTGAAGCTGATTCCGGCGCTGACACCGTATGGGTGGAGTTGTCCGTAGGTGAACTGCGGCCAGTCCTGATATTCCACATCCACAAGTCTTAGAGTGACTCTGCTTCCTAAGGACCGGTCAATACCGGCACCCGGTGCAAAGACGAAGTAGCATCCGTAGCCATAGTGATATGGATATTGGAGTGTTCCGAGCCCCACGACCAGTTTGACGTAAGGCATAAACCCAGAGGGTCGCAGGGTTACACGAGGGCCAATCATAAACGTCGACTCCCGGACGCCTGCCTCTGTGTGATACCGCAAGGTGCGCGCCTCGGCCTCGATCCCAAAACGCCAAGTCAGGTTCGTGTCGGCGTAAATTGCTCCTCCTCCCAAGAGGCGTCTTCCGTAGTCAGCCTCATAGATCGAGGCCGTCGCGCCGACAGACACATGACTGCCAGGTCCTGTAGCTGTGGGGAGCGCCTGTGCCCCGCATCTCTGTGTACGTGCGAAGAGGAGGGCGAAGAGGGTTGCAGATATTCCAACGAGATGCGGTATCGTTGCCTTGCACCTGCGGCTCATTGCGTGACCGTCACTGTGATGTTCTGTGTCTGCGTAATGCCAGTCTGCTTACCGGCTGCAGAGATCCTGACCGCGTACGTACCAGGGGGTGTTCCGTTGATCTGGATCGCACCGCATCCCGTGAGTTCCATTGCAAAGCTCGCGATGATCAGCATCAAGAGTAAGCTGCGGATATGAGGCCACTTCCGCGTTCTAAGAAGCAAAGCTGCAAGGAGAGCACCTGGCAGGAAGCAGAGCGCGGCTGGAGATGTTGCAACGGGCGGGTCAATTCTCGCTTGAGCCTGCCCCCCGGAGGTAAGCGGAGCGCCCGTATCGACGACAACATGGACAACTATCTTCCCATCAGCTGAAAGCTGAACGACATCTTGACTGAAAGTGCAGGTTGCCGCAAACGGGAGACCGAGGCAGCCAAGTGCAAGAGTGTCACTGAAGCCTTTCACGGAACTGACAGTCACATCGATTGTGCTGTGCTGCTTGCTTTGAAGTGTAAGCGTCGCGGGGTTTACCTGAATCGTGAACTGCGTGGCAGGACCGCTGCTAATCGATGCAATCGGTGAGTTGGACCCAGCGTAGAAGGCATCTCCTCCATAGCCCGCGCTCACGTCTTCAGTGGAAGAGTTCAGGACGACCGTCAACGTCGCCACCCCTGTCTTGTCGACCGTTGCGGTTCCTATGATGCTACGCCCGGTTTGGAAGGTCATCGTTCCGGTGGGAGCAACCGAACCCGTCCACCGAAGAACCGCAATCAAGGTCTCCTCTTCTCCCCCATTGAGGGAAGCGGCGGTCGCGGTTACGGCGTTTGTGGTGGGCCGGAGCACAACAAGTTCTGTGAGCTGTGGGGCCACGCTGGCGAAATTAGCTGAGTCTCCGATGTAGCTTGCCTGAAAAGAGTGATTCCCGGCGGACAGTGGGGGCACAGGCAACGTTGCGACGCCATCTCCCTCCAGAGGAACAGTGCCGAGTACCGTCACACCGTCGGTGAACCGGATGACTCCCGTTGGACTGAGACTTGTTCCATTACTCACAGCTGCCGTAAGAACGAGCGGGCTGAGCGTCGGGGACGGATTGAGGCTGGATTCGAGCAATGTCGTCGTGATCTGCTGCACTTGCTGTATCAATGCAGGCGAGATCGCTGTGGAATCGCTGTTGTCGCCGTCGTAAATTGCTATGAGTATGTGCATCCCTGGAGTAAGTGCGGCGGTCGTTATCGTTGCGATCCCGCCCCCGTCCAGATTGCCGCGTCCTAGGACCACGCCACTTTCCTCAAAAGTGACTGTGCCTTTGGGGGTCACGCCGTTTCCCGTGACAGTGGCTCGAAGCACAAGGGCGCTCTTGTAAGTGGCGGCGTCGCCTGGCCCCATGAGGACCACTTGAGTATCGGCACTCTTCACAATCTGGAGGAGCACGTTGGAGTTCACCGCTTGGTACGCCTTATCACCGGCGTAGCTGACCGTAACCGAGTGCTGGCCGACGGTGAGTAATGCGGTTTGGAACGTGGCGGAACCTGTACCGTCGAGCTGCGCCGTCCCGAGGACAGTGGAGCCATCCAGGAAGGAGACGGTGCCTGTAGGAAAGATCGGTGCTGTTCCGAAGACCTTCGCTGTAAACAACACCGGCAGCCCCGCCACAGACGGGTTCGCCGTGGAACTTACCGATAGCGCGGCAGCTTGCACCACCTGCTCCGTAAGAACACTGGAGGAGGCGGTCGCGTGAATAGAGTCGCCAGAGTACGTGGCTGTAAGATTGTGGCTTCCAATACTTAGAGCAGAGATCGTGAAGGTGGCTATTCCGGCGGTATTTAGAGGGATCGTGCCAAGCACGGCCGATCCATCGAGGAACGCGATGCCCCCAGTTATGCCCTTGCTGCTGCTCACTGCGGTGGCGAGTAGGGTGAGAGGCTGGTTGAGAACCACGGGATTCTGGCTACTCTGGAGCACGACGGAGGTTGCAGCCTGCTGAACTGCAATGACGAGCGGCGTGGAGACAATCGCGGCATCATTCGCATCGCCCGAGTAGGATGCGACGAACGTGTGGGAACCGACCGTCAGGCCAGACTCCGTAAATATGAACGCGCCCGGGCCGCTTACTGCCTGTGTGCCAACAACCGCGGCTCCATCCCTGACGGTGACAGATCCTGTAGGTCGCCCGCCATTGGAACTCAGCGTGGAAGTAAGCACGAGGTTCAGGCCTGCGTCGATCGTGTTCGACGATCCTGACAGTGTTATGGCGGTCGAGGCAATAACCACGGCCTGCTGCAGTGGATCCGACGCGCTGGTGAGGTAGTTCGAATCACCGGCATAGGTTGCTGTGATCAGGTGCGTTCCGACGGAAAGATTTGAGAGAGTCAGCGTCGTCTTGCCTTGGCTATCCAGCGTGCCCTGGCCCAGCGTGCTATTGCCGTCCCGGAAGAGCACGCTTCCGGTAGCAGTTCCTCCCACGCTGCTGATCGTCGCGACAACGGTCACGGGATTGCCTGCGATCGAGGAGGTAGCGGTCGATGCCAGCAGCGTGGTTGTAGCGCTCTGCTTGATTGCCTCCGACAGTGGATCAGAGGTGCTGGTCGAATAGTTGACGTTCCCCTGGTACACGGCAGTGATGGTGTGCTGTCCCACGCTGAGGGCTGAGACGCTAATCGCCGCCACACCATTGGCATTGACTTTCGCTGCGCCGATGCTGACGGTGCCATCCTGAAAGGTCACAAGGCCGTCGATCGGTCCGGCCGTGGGGCTTGCCTTTGTGGTCGGTGCTATGGTGGCTGTGAGATGAAGCGCGATGCCGGCGTTGGCTGGATTCGCGTCCGCGACGAGGTGGGCGATAGTTCTGAGTTGCTGCACCTGTTGATTGAGGATCGTTGCTGTACTCGTTGCGTTGTTGGTGTCGCCTCCGTAGATTGCGTTGATTGGATGAGTGCCGGGAGCGAGGCTTGAAAGTGTGATCGAAGCCGTTCCACTTCCGTCAACGCTTGCGCTTCCGAGAGAAGCAGCTCCTTCCATGAAGGAGACGGAGCCACTCGGTATGGAACCACCTTTGCTCGAAACGAGAGCGCTCAGGACGACGTCTGTGCCTACATCAGCCGTCTTATTGTTGGAGATGAGAGTTGTTCTTGTGGATGCGTGCTCGACGACCTGTTGCACCGTATTTGATTGCGCAGCGGCGTCGCTGGTGTCTCCCTCATACCGAACGGTTATCGTGTGCGTGCCGATGCTCAGCGCCGAGGTGGAGAGGCTGGCAGTGCCACTGGAGCTCAGCGTTACGCTGCCAAGAGCAGCCCCGTTATCCAAGAAGACAACGGGACCGGTTGGTGTGCCCTGCGCTGCGGATGCCGTCACGGTGAGTCCCACGGCTCCGGTTACTGTACTTGGATTGGGCGAACTCACGAGCTCGAGAATGCTCGGCTGCTTGATCGTTTCTGTCAAAACAGCAGACACGCTCGACGCGTTGTTCGGATCCCCAGAATAGCTCGCGATAAGACCGTGCTGCCCCAGGCTCAGAGAAGCGACTTGGCATACAGCACTTCCGTTCGCGTCCAGACTCGTGCTGCAAAGCTGCGTCTTCCCATCAGTGAACACGACGGTTCCACTCCGGGAGGAATCTGCGCTGCTGACCGAGGCGTTTAGGGTGATCGATGTTGCGACCAGACCAGGATTCGCTGTTGACGTCAGGGTGACTGCGGTGGGCTCCACCGTCAGCACCTTGCCTGAAACACTGATCACGCCCGGGCTGTTGCCTGCATCGGACTTCAATTGCACGGAACCCAGGACCTGGTCCCCAACGACAGTCGGCGCGAACTGGACACCGAGTGTGCAGGCCGCAGAAGGAGAAAGTGCGCCCAGGGCGCAGGTCGTCGTCGCCGGATCCAGGGCAGAGTTGTCGAGCGCAATCGAGGCGAGATTTATGTCGAGATTGCCGTCGTTTTCCAGCGATTCAGGCTGCGGCGGAGAGGTCTTGCTGACCCGGATGGTGGCATATTGAAGCGCAATCGAGGAACTGCTGACCTCGCGGATCCGATTGTGGAACATGTCACTGATGTAGAGGTTTCCCGAGCCGTCCAAGAACAAGGAATACGGACCATACAGGCTCGCCAGATTCGCCGGTCCCGTGTCACCGTCGAACTGCTCACTATTGCCACCCACAATCGTCTGGATCACGCCAGTCACTGCGTTTACCTTGCGGACACGATTGTTGCCGGAGTCCGCGATATACACATTCCGAGCCGGATCCAGGACGACGCTGGCAGGTGCGTTCAGGGTTGCTGCACTTGCTGGGGACCCGTCACCTGTAAACGAGCGATCCCCCGTGCCGGCGACTGTCTCAATGAAGCCGTTGGCGTCCACGCGCCGCACGCGATTGTTGGTTAGATCCGCGATATAGAAGGAACCGTCACTTGCAGCGGCAACGCTCCATGGCCCATTTAACTGGGCGGTCACGGCCTGCCTTGCATCTCCATTGAACCCTGCTGAGCCCGTTCCTGCGACGGTCGTGATGACGCCCGTGGCTCCATCCACTTTGCGGATCACGTTGTTCCCGGTATCGGCTATCAGGAGATTCTGGGATGGGTCGAACGCAATGCCCTCAGGAAAGGAAAGTTTCGCAAGGTTTGCGGCGCCTCCATCGCCTCCGTATCCTTGGATACCGGCCAAGCCAGCAACAGTGGTTATGATTCCGGAGACCGCATCTATGCGGCGGATAGCGTGATTGGCACAATCCGCAAAGTACAGATTGCCCGCGCCGTCCAGAAGAAGCCCCGCTGGCGAACTCACCATCGCATTCAAAGCCAGACCACCGTCTCCACTGAAGCCAGGATTGCCCATGCCAGCAATGGTCGAAACCAGCCCGGTCTTCGCGTCGACCTTCCGAACTCGGTTGTTGTTGGAGTCAGAGAGGTACAGGTTTCCTGCGGCGTCAACTACTTCGCCCATCGGCAGGAAGATAGGTGACGACGTCGCAGCGTACCCGTCGCCGCGAAAGATCCATGCTCCGTTGCCGGCAACCGTGTCGATCCTGCCAGGAACGATGACGCTCAGACTACCCGTAGCAGCTGCCGTGATCAGAGAGGTCGCGAGAACAGTGCTGTCAGTCCCTTTCACGAGTACTGCGCCGACGCGCTGACCGGGATAGGCAGGCTTGAAAGTCACGTCCACGGAGCACTGCTGTCCCGCGGCGTAGCTCTGACCCACCACACATGTACCGCCATGCGAATCAGAGAAGTCTGCATTAAGGACACCCTGCGTTACAACCTGGATAGAGCCCACCGTGCCGTTGCGGTTAAACCTGATGGCAATGGGCTGGGGTCCTGACAGATCCCCCACCTTCGTAGCTCCTGAAAAGCTGGTGACTGCTGGGACAGAGGCGTAGGCCACATCTGCTACAAGGAGCAGCGAGAGAACACATGCGAGAGTACGGAACGCTCTCGTCGCGGTCCGGGGGGCTCTTCGTTGAGTGTGCTGCTGGTCCCACAGCGTGCCTTTGATTGCAGAATCCTGCAGCTTGAATTCCGAAGGCCTCAATGGTTGGCTAATCACAATATCCTCTCCCCGAGTTGCGGGGCCGTCAACCCTTTCTCCGGCAGGATCGGCCACAACCTGGAAAGAAGCTAAACCCAGAAATGGTACTCGTCAGTACCACAAACGAGTAAGCCACTTTCAATCCAGACAAAATGCCTGTGAAAACAATGATTTAGCATGGACGCAAGTCACCGACCCGGGGTCGACCGGTGCGATGATCTTGCTTCTACATGAGGAGGGATTTACTTCGGGTTGTCGAGAGTGGGCGTCTGCCGCATGAGCAGTGCGTCCATATCTTCTGGCGACAGTGCCAATGAGGATACTGACCCCTCAATCGCTACGCACCCTGCTTCAAGCAATGTGTCTCTTTGCGAAACCGAGTCGACATCTTCGACTGCTGACCGCCGCCGTCAGCCATGTACTGCAGGCATACGAAGAGGACTTTAGAATCAGGATTGAGGCGGCGAAGTCGCCACCATCTTTGCACGAATGTCTCGAATGCATCGGCTTCGCACTCGTTCGGGAGGCCACTTCAGAGAAGATGATCGTGGTTTCCCGCCTGATCTCGTCGGAGAGTGTGAACCTGCCTATGCTGGGAATCTTGTTTTTCGAATCGAGCTTTACGCCTCGTAAGAAATATATTTTAGAGGTACTTCCTTTTGTAGAGCCGGAAATCCTCCGGCCGTTGCTTCGATTGTGACTCCATCTTCCTGAACCATCAGAAGCAGACCGCTTACTTGTGGAGAACGTTTCGCCTACCCCGGTTAGAGAGGTTAGCAATTTGATAATGGTAACTGCTGGTACCATATAAAGTAACTCATTAAGGAGCGTCGATCTTTCGTGCTGTTCCCACTATCCACATCGCAAACATCATAATGAGTACCGACAGGCGCGGTAGGTAAGATATCAAGAAAGAGGCACTCCGAGGAATATGCGTCCCCCGCTTGTAGCGATAATAATCTGCATTATAATGTTATTTTATCTGCTGTTCCGAAAAACAAGGTAGAATATCTTGTACTAGGGAATCTTTGCACAAGTTTGCATCCACAACCTGATTGATTAGCTTGGAGTCAGTGTGTCCGGTGGCTTGACTGTTCAAATCTTCACACCCCGAAACAGCCACAACGAGGCATCAGCAAGCGGAATCCCGCTCGCAGTTCCACTCTCGCATCACTGCAAACCATAGATCACGCACTTACGCAGAGCCTTCCTAAGGCTACTGTGGTTGCGGTTCGGTTATCGGCGGTTCGGGGTTCTGGTCCGGCTCGGGTGGGATAGGAGCAGCCGTTTGTGAAGGCTCGCTGGCCGGTTTCGATTTACCCCCGTTACGCACACTGGCCGCCGGAGCCGGCTTGGTGGGAGCCGGCTT